>JACCDK010130647.1_pt1 | contig 11718 bp, 7 predicted proteins | sample 7445871 | NCBI WGS metagenome assembly JACCDK01 (sample SAMN15323436, study PRJNA562643) | freshwater metagenome | isolation source: river surface water | place: USA:Blue River Watershed | collected 2017-08-15
CCAAGGCCAAAAACCTCTACCGCAAAGAACTCGAGTGGATGCGCAAGCAACCCAAAGCCCGCGGAACCAAAGCACAATACCGAATAGACGCTTTCCATGAAACGGAAGAAAAAGCGAACAAAAAACTAGACGACAGCAAACTGGAATTAAACATCCAAATGTCCCGACTAGGCAATAAAATCATTGAAATCAACCACCTGAAAAAGGCCTGGGGTGACAAGAAAATCATCAACGATTTCACTTACACGTTTAAGAAGAAAGACCGCATCGGTATCGTGGGCAAAAACGGCGCCGGCAAGACCACGTTCCTACAACTCTTAACCGGTTTAGAACAACCGGATTCAGGCACCATCGATCCAGGTGAAACGCTAGTGGTTGGTTATTACACTCAGATTCCTTTCGATTTCAGACCAGAACAACGCGTTATAGATACAATCACAGAGATCGCCGAAGTAATCCCTTACGGAAAGAACGAATCGCTCAGCCCAAGCCAATTCTTGAGCAAGTTCCTCTTCCCTACTGCTCAGCAATATACTCCGGTGGAGAAACTATCAGGTGGCGAAAAGAAACGCCTTCAATTAATGCGGGTGCTCGTAAAGAATCCTAATTTCTTGATTCTGGATGAGCCTACGAATGATTTGGACTTAGACACTTTACAGCTCTTGGAAGACTTCCTTAGCGAGTTTCAAGGCTGCCTTCTATTGGTTTCTCACGATCGTTATTTCATGGATAACCTAGTAGACCAATTGATCCTAGTCGAGGGGGAAGGCGAAGTGAACTTCTTTAATGGAAACTACACGGATTACCGAATTGCCTTAGAAAGTAAGGAAGACGAGACTGCAGGTAAACAAAGCCCAGTGAAAGCTCCGTCGACAGCAGCACCGGTGGCGGCTGCATCGAAAGGCCCTAAGCTTAGCTTCAAGGAACAAAAGGAGTTCGACGAATTAGAAAAAGAGATGGCTGCATTGGAAATCGAGAAAGATTCCTTTGTCGAAAAGCTCAGCCAAGGCTCGGATGACTTTCAATTATTAACCGAATGGGCGAAAGCCATCGAGGACATCAAGAATATACTAGAGGAGAAAGAGCTGAGATGGCTTGAGTTATCAGATAGAGCATAAAAAAAGCCCCAATCTCTCGGGGCTTTTTTCGTATAATAACTCGCTGACTAATTCTGGAAGGTCAAGTTCATCAACGCATACAGCGCTCCTTCTTTCACCTTGTCATTCACAAATACCAAGTAGATATCATGTACACCTGACGCGTTGATTGGGAAGTTATAAGCCTTCGTTGCATTGACTTCAACAGAACCCAACAATGGACCTGTTACGCTACCTGTTCTGAGCTCTAATTGTCCCCCTACTGTCTGGCCAGCCATGTAGGTAGCCATTACTGAAAGGTTCTTGATACCTGTTAAGTCGATGGCATCGTAACGAGCATATCCGCAAGCTCCCGTAGCTACTAAGATTTCACCAATTCCGTCCACTTTAAACTTCATCGTTTTAGCCGTTGCATCAGCGCTAACGGCAGGAACTTTCGCATCGCGTAAAGTCACCACTTTAGAACCTGTTACCGGCGCAATTTTACCTGCCCCTTTGTCTGTGTACATCGCACGGAAGATAAACGTTCCTGGCTTTCCTTTGTCTTGTGGCACATATTGTCCGGCCACTGGCTTAGATGCTTTCTTCTTGTCAGCTAAACCTAAGATGTATTTCACCATCTCACGTGCATCCGCTACCGAAACTTGTGGGTGAGCTGCCATCGCATTCTCTCCCCAAACTCCACCACCCCCAGCAATGATCTTCTTCGATAACTCATCAATATTTTGTGAGCTTGCACGGTATTTCTTACTGATATCTGTATAAGAAGGTCCTACCGATTTTTTATCGATCGCGTGACAAGTCTTGCAATCCGATAAATCGATTAACCGCTTACCTGTAGAGAAAGACGTATTCGCTTGGTGACCTTGTGCGATCACGGTCTTGTCAAATCCTTCCAAATAATCAATTTGCAAGATAACATCGTCTTCCGCAATTTTCTTATTCGCTAAGCTACCATCTTCTTTATCTTGAACCGTCACTTTGTAGCTAACTGGCTTGTCATTCCAATAGAATGATTTGTTACCTTCAATGGCCACGTCTACCGCTGGTACTTCATTCCCTGCAGTGATTTTAATCACCTCAGAATTCGAATTACCTGCGGCATCTTTCACCGTTAATTTCACATTGTATACTCCTGCTTTGGCAAATACGTGTGTTGGGTTTGCGGCAGTACTAGTACCTCCATCGCCAAAATTCCAAGCATATTTAATCGCATCGCCATCAAAATCAACCGTTCCCTCTGACGAGAATTTCGCTTTTAAAGGTAAAGCTCCTACGGCTTTATCCACCGCCACTTTTACTTTAGGCGTTCTGTTACCTGCATTGTATTCAATTTTAAAAAGAGCTGCCTCTTCGCTTTGGGCGAACCAGTTAGGACCATACTCTAAACCGTACATGGTACCGTTTTTATCAAACTCTAAATCCATCGGATGTGAGAATGTCGTATTGGGCAAGAAACGCTCCATTTGAACGAAATCACCTTTCGAATTCATGGTGACCGTGTAAATTAGGTCACGTGACCAATCGTAAGCAAAGAATTTACCATCATAATAAGCTGGGAATTTCGTCTTCGAAGTAGCCGGAAAATCATCACGGTAATAGATTGGACCTGCCATTGCGTTACGAGAACCTTTGGAAATAACGGGACCAAATTCTGGTGAATCTACATATGGATAGTAAATAAACGCTTTCTGAGCTGCAGGTAAATGAGCAAAACCCGTGTTATGAGGAGAATTGTTGATAGGTGCTTTGGGATTAAATGTAGCCCAAGTGCTATCCTTCGCGAAATCACGTTGATTGTATGGACGGTTATCAGCTACAAATAAAGGCCAACCGAAATAACCTGCCTGGCGTGCTTGATTCACTTCATCATGCCCGCGTGGACCATATTTCTTCGAATCTTCACCTGCATCCGGCCCCACTTCACCCCAATACAAGAAGCCCGTGCGCTTATCCACCGAAATACGGTACGGATTACGGTTACCCATCACATAAATTTCTGGTTTAGCATGGTAGATACCCGCTGGAAATAAGTTCCCCTCAGGAATGGTATAACCACCTTCTGGCGTAGGTTTGATACGTAAAATCTTACCTCTTAAATCATTCGTGTTAGAAGAAGTGGCACGTGCATCCCAGCCTGAACGACCTGGACGATTGTCCATAGGCCCGTAGCCATTGGAGTCAAATGGATTCGTGTCATCTCCTGTCGACAGGAATAAGTTACCTGATTTATCCCAAGCGATGGATCCACCTGTGTGGCAACATCCGTCACGCTTTACCGGAACGCGTAAAAGCACCTTTTCAGAACTCATGATCAACGTATCTTTCACTTCATCATAGGTAAATCGAGAAAGGTGTTGAGCGGTATCAGCTTTCCCCGTTTGAGGAGAATAGAATAAATAAATCCAGTGGTTTTTATTGTAATCAGGGTCAATATTTACTCCCATTAAACCATATTCAAATTTAGAAAATACGTCCAAATCTGCTACGACTTTAGTCTTCCCCTTTTTAGGGTCATACATTTTTAATTTCCCTTTACGTTCTCCGAAAAAGATTTTCCCTGCATCTGTAACAGCTAACTCTGTAGGCTCATCCAAATTGCGGTCTAAGACCACTTTTGTGAAACGATTCTCCTCAGGAGGTAATTCAGAACGTAATTTTTTCGTGTAATCTTGTGGACGACCAGAAGCTAACCATTGCAATGCTCCCCAAATATGTTGTAGCACAATCGGTTCTTCGAAAGACTCATGTGTGTGTCCCCAGTTAGTATAAAACGCACGGCCACCATCGTATTCATGGTACCAAGCCATGGGATGGAAATCCCCCATTTTACCATCAGTATAAGACTTTTCGTCTACCGTGATCAACACATGAACATCTTTATTAAAGTTCTTCGTATCATAAAATTCATCCGTGCGATCAAACGTTTCTGGCATGTGCGCCGTTGAAAGGTGGGTGCGATCCACTGCGGTAAATTTCCCTTTCTGTACGTTAGGTCGGCCAGGATGAGAAGCAAATTGACCACCGGCTAATTTCGTATACCAAGGCCAATCGTATTCGGTATCCGTTGCTGAGTGAATCCCGAAATAGGCTCCTCCCGCTTGGATGTAGCGCTCAAAAGCGATTTGCTGTGCTTCGTTTAATACATTACCCGTGGTGTTTAAGAACACCACAATACGGTATTGTTTCAAATTTTTCTCTGTAAAATTGGCTGCATTTTCTGTCGTGTCCACAGAAAAGCCTTTTTCCTTAGCCATTTTAAACAAGGCCACTTGACCTGGTTTAATGGACGAATGGCGGAAACCTTTCGTAGAAGAGAAAACTAAAATTTTCTTACCGGCTAATGGATTAACTGCCTGCGCAAAAACAGAGAGCGTGGAGACCAATAAGGCAAAAATGAGGGTGATTCGGAGGATTCCGAACGAGGAATTTTTCATGTTTAAAATAAATAGGTTTGGGACAAAGTTAGGGCAAAACAGAAAATTTCGGCTACATTTAAGAAAAAATTTATCAAATCAAGCTATGAAAAAATATATCGCAACCTTGGCGCTCGTTTTCGCCTCGTTTTTCGCCTATTCTCAGGTCTCCTGCTGCTTCGTAAAGAAGGATGGAATGCAGCTTTTGGCCTCTAATAAGACCTTTATTAAATCCCACGCACTGCCTAAACCTTACCACCACATAAGTAAAGCAGGTGGCGTAATGGTTGAATTCAAGACTCCGGATGATCAAATGGCGAAAGGTTTCTACATACCCGCTGACAAACCGACCGAATATACACTCCTTGTTTTCCAAGAATGGTGGGGCTTAAATGACCATATTAAAAGAGAGGCGGAGCATTTTTACAGCACCCTAGGCAATGTAAATGTCTTAGCGGTGGATATGTACGATGGGAAAGTCGCTACGACCCGAGAAGATGCTGCTAAATATATGGGCGGTGCTAATCCAGCCCGTTTAGAAGCCATCATTAAAGGTGCCATTGCCTTTGCAGGGCCAAAAGCGAAGATCGCGACAGTGGGCTGGTGTTTTGGCGGATCTTTATCGTTAAAAGCATCGATTCTAGCTGGGAAACAAGCCGCCGCTTGTGTCATGTATTATGGTATGCCCGTAAAAGAAGTAGAGCAGTTGAAATTATTAGAAACAGACGTTTTAGGTCTTTTTGCGGGTAAGGAGCAATTCATTAATCCTACGGTAGTGAAAGAATTCGAAGCAAATATGAAGACGGCCGGCAAAGGAATTCAGACTAAAATCTTTGATGCGCAACATGCCTTTGCGAATCCATCTAACCCAGCTTATGACAAAGTTGCGACAGAAGAGGCTTGGGGAATGGCGATCAATTACTTCAAAGCTCGATTAAAATAATGCGCTACCTATTCATCTTGTTGTGTGTTTCGATGTTAGCCGGCTCCTGTGTGAGCCGTCGCTACCAGGCAAAACCATATAAAAAGAAATGGTCCTTATTTAAGAAAAACGCTTGCGACTGTCCTAATCTCCGATAAGGGGATTTAGGGCAGAAGCTGCGGGCGATCCGGGGGCTAAACCTTGCAACCAGCGCTGGCGATCTGCTTCTTGGTTCGGATTCAAAGGCTCCATCACCCGAGCCTCTGCGTCCATATAGATTATGGTCATCACTTCTCGCATTTTACTGGATTGATTTCCGGGCGCATTGTGCAAGGTCCAACCTAAATGAAACGTGGCATCACCCGCTTTCATTGATTTTTGGGCCACGATTTCATAATCCATTTTCGCCACATAATCTCCTATCAAAGCTTCTGATTCATCCGAAATTTCCAAGCGAGGCAATTCTGCATTCGCTGATTTCGACGCGAAAGTGAGCATACCCATTCCTTCTTCAATGTCCACCAAAGGCATCCACATCGTCACCGTTTTAGGGGTATCTAATGGCCAATAATATTGATCCTGATGCCACGGGGTGTGACCGCCCCCCGGTTCTTTGAACAAAGCTTGATCGTGGTACAGACGGACATTTTTAACCCCCAGTAATTGAGCTGCTACTGAGGCGAAGCGTCTAGCTAAGGTGAATTCCTTGACCGTTTCGGAACTTTCCCACAGATTCATCATTTGCAGAAATGCCTTTCCATAGGTGTCGCGCTCCTCCATCGGCTTCTGTTGCGCTCTAAAGTCATCCGCCCAAGACAAAATGGCCTGACGGTAGGGTTGTAATGCTTCAGCTGAGATTAATCCGGGAATAAAGGCATGTCCATTCGTGGCGAAATAGGCTATTTGCTCAGTTGAAACGGGAAAGGCTTGGTTTAACATCTTTTTTTTGGCAAAGATTTCGGAAAATAATTGAGTGGACTACCTTTATTTTGGCCAAAAAAGATGCAATTTTACCTTTTTACGAATCTCCACACTCCGAAAGGCTAAAATTAAATGAAAGCACAGCGCGAACACCTCACCTCTGGATTTCAAATCAAACATGTGAAACAGGCCCGTTTTGACGCACCCTATCATTTTCATCCGGAATTAGAATTAACCTTAATCATCGCTGGCGAAGGAAAGCGCTTCATAGGCAACCAAATCACTGATTTTAGACCTGGAGACCTCGTTTTATTAGGCGAAAATCTCCCTCATTGCTGGCAAAACCACCGTAAAGATTGGCTGTTACAAGATCCCGAACCAGAAGGAGCTCAGGCGCTTGTCATTCATTTTCGCAAGGATTTTCTAGGGGAGGAATTCTTGTCAAATGAGGCCTGCATTGGATTAAAGAATCTGTTCGAGAAAGCGAAAACTGGTTTCTCCATTGTAGGACCCACACAAGATAAAATCGCCCGTGAAATGTTAGCGCTGAGTGAGATGGCGCCCTTTCCACGGCTTTTGGCCTTCTTACAAATCCTGCATACCATCGGGATTTCCACCGCGGACGTGCAAGCAATTGATACCACAGAAGGGAATTACGCCATTGCAGCGGGAGATTTAGAGCGCATCAATCGGGTGTATGCTTACGTCATCGCGAATTATACGCAAGAAGTACATCTTGACGAGGTAGCCCATTTAGCGAATATGACGGAAACGGCATTCTGTCGTTATTTCAAGAAAGTAACAAACAAGACTTTCGTTGAATTAGTGACAGAGTTCCGGGTGAAGCACGCCTGCACTTTATTGAGGACTACAAATAAACCGATGATAGAGGTGTGCTTTGAGAGCGGTTTTGGCAATATTTCCCACTTTAATAAGCAGTTCAAAGCCTGGATGAAAACGCCGCCATTACAGTACCGCAAACTGGTAAATGAATGGCATTAAACCTTTTTCTTCTCTGGAAAAATCACACTTAATAAAATACTGATTGTCAATATTCCGATGATCACCCCTAAAGACGAAAGCGTCCCAAAACCCCATTCCTCCAGCTTCGAATGCGCTAACATTTTTCCTCCCACGAAGCTTAATAAAACGCCCAATCCTATCGGCAAAAAGCGGAACAAACCCATCAAACTCGACAGAAAAAAGAAGAGTGATCGAAGCCCCATTACAGCGAAAACATTTGAAAAGAAGACGATGTAAGGGTCTTTCGAGATAGAGAAAATGGCCGGAATCGAATCCACCGCAAACAATATATCCGTAAATGCAATAACTACAACGATTACAAAAAGAGGTGTCATAAATAATTTTCCTGTCTTCATGCGCACAAAAAAACGCCCAATCACATTGCGTTTGTAGACATTAAAATACTTTGACAAAACTTTAACAACCGGATGTTCGCCCGGCTCGATGTGCTCCTCCTCACCAGAAGAAAACAAAATCTTCACTCCAGTGTAGACTAGGAAAGCCCCGAAAACATAGATAATCCAATCAAATTTTTGCAACAAGGCCGCTCCCAAAAAGATAAAAATCAATCGCAAGACAATGGCACCTAGGATCCCCCAAACAAGAATTTTCTTGTAGTATCGCTTTTGAACACCAAAAGAATTAAAGATTAAAATGAACACAAAAACATTATCTGCAGACAAGGAATATTCCACTAAATAGCCCGTGATAAACTCCAAGGACATATTATTTTGAAAAACCGCTAAGGCATCAAAATAAGAACCCTTGCCTAAGTCGATATGACTTGCATATGCCTGCTGCACAGCCTTCAGACTCGCCATATCTGAAATCCCGTGAACCATCGCCCCATTGTATCCTAAGAAAATGTAGAACGCGATCGCTAATAACACCCACATACCCGTCCAAAAACCCGCTTCTCTAAAAGTCACTTCTGCAGCGGTATCCTTCTTAAAAACACCCAGGTCGATTAACATCACCGCCAGTACACCTACTGAAAAAAGAAGAAAAAATAGCGATTCGCTCATAAATAGTTAATTTTACACTTTGGCCGGACAAAGGTCGCAAAAATAGCTTAGAAAAAATATGTACGAAGGTAAAAAGGTCATCGTCGTTATGCCTGCATATAAGGCTGCGCTTACCCTGGAAAAAACATACCACGAAATCCCTCATGATTGGGTGGACGAGGTGATTTTAGTCGATGACCACAGTCCAGACAATACGGTTGAAGTGGCAAAAGCCGTAGGAATTCAACATGTCATCAGACACGACAAAAACCTCGGTTATGGGGGAAATCAGAAGACCTGTTACACCAAAGCATTAGAATTAGGGGGCGACATCGTTATCATGTTACACCCAGATTACCAATACACGCCGATGTTGTTGAAAGCTATGATTTCGATCATTGGCAATGGCTTATATCCGGTGGTTTTTGCTTCACGTATTTTAGGAAAGGGAGCCTTAAAGGGTGGTATGCCGATTTACAAATACATCGCAAATCGCCTTTTGACCTTGTTTCAGAATATCCTGATCGACCAAAAACTTTCCGAATACCACACTGGTTACCGGGCATTTTCGAGAGAAGCTTTGCAAGCGGTGAAATTCACAAAATGCGATGATGATTTCATCTTTGATAACCAAATGGTCTTACAGCTTTTCTGGAAAGGATTTGAAGTGGGAGAAGTAACTTGCCCTACAAAATATTTTGACGAAGCCTCTTCGATTAACTTCAAACGCAGTTCCATCTATGGATTAGGCGTTCTTTGGTATTCAGTCCGTTACCGCCTCGCGAAGTGGGGATGGAAATGGGATTTAATGAACTAATTAAAAAAGCCTCAGATTTAACTTTCTGAGGCTTTTTTCAGGTGTCAAAAGTGCCCAAATTAGAATCGAATACTCGCTCCCAGTAAGAAATTAAATCCAGCCTGTGGATAGTAGAAATTCTCCGTAGTCGTCGCACCCGCATAACGATACGAGTAGGTGTATCCATTTGATGAATACAGTTCATTCAGTACATTATTTAGCAATAACGTGAAGGCAGGACCTTTCTTCATCATGTATTTCAAGCGAATGTCTTGAGTCGTATACGCTTTTAAAGAACGCCCCTCGTTCGATGTATTATCTAAATATTGTTTACCCACATACTTACTCAACAAACTCGCTTCAAAAGCACCTACCGAATAAGTTAGCGTATTCCCTGCAATTACCGATGGTGAGTAGGCAATATCCGTATTTTCGTGATGAATAACGGGAATATCATAGGTATCATAATCGACTATTTCCTCTTTGAAATGGCGGATACGGTTTTGGCTTAACGTCACATTTCCATTCCAAAGCAAACGCTTGGAGATTTGGTAATTCAGAGATGCCTCCACCCCTAAGCGATAACTATCGTCCACGTTCTTGCGAATAGCATCTCCTGTGGAATTGACTGCTCCTGTCAATACAAGCTGATCCTGGTAATTCATAAAATAACCATTCACTTGAAAGGCATATTTTGTACCAGAACGTTGATAACCTAATTCATAGTCTTGTAAATATTCTGCTCGAGGTGGGGTTCCAGGATTATCCACAAAATCCTGACGACTAGGCTCTTTACTACCCGCAGAAACGGAGGCATATACTTTAGATTGTTCTGAAATTTGATATGTCAATCCAAATTTTGGATTAAAGAAAGCATAGGTATTGTCCGCATCCAATACCAAAAACTTATCGGCCGTACCTTTCATCCGGTAACCTACCGTACGGTACTGCAAATCCACATAGGCATTCCAAGCTGCGGACAAATTTAGGTTTGCCTTCGCATACAGGTTTAAATCCGTTTTTTGCGAGCGGCTTCGGTACCACTCTCTCCCCGGATAAGGATCTTGCATTACCCCAAAATGACGTCCCACATAGCGGTTCCATGCACCACCAAAAGTGAATTTAATTTGTTGAGAACCGGTATAATTCAAGGCGAAAGTCGAGCCATAGAAATCATTATCCAACCATTTCCGGCGAATGACATCGACACTTCTCACCAGTAATCCTGAAAAACCGTAATTCGTTAAATCTGCAGAAGGCTTAAACTCCTCATAATACCCGCGGCCATAGGTATAGTGTCCGTTTAAATCCAAATTCCAGGATTCACCCAACCGGTGATTGGTAATTAACTGGTAATGATCCTGCGCATAATTATCCGTCTGATTATCATAGGTATAATAATTATAGGTTCGACCACTTTTCAGTAAGTTATCTGCCTCTGCTGCGCTTAAATAGTTCCGATCAATGTAGGCCTGCATCTCAGTAACAGATCCATTAATCCTGCTTTCAGGAGTGCCATACCAAGATTGATAGGTCTTTTCTTTTCCGGTAAAGTAGTTCAAACGGATAAAACTTTTTTCACCAAAATAGCCCGCAGAGAAATAAGAAGATAGCAAATTAGAGGAAGACCGATCAATAAAACCATCCGAAACGATGCGTGATAAACGGCCATCAAGTGTAAATTTTCCCCCTAACAAACCTGACCCAGCCTTAAGCGTCGTTTTTAGTGTTCCAAAAGATCCACCAGACACATTCACTTCGCCATATGCCTTAGGCTCAAACGTATTCGTCTGCATATTCACAGAACCCCCAAAAGCACCCGCTCCGTTCGTCGATGTTCCCACTCCACGCTGGATTTGAACCGAATTCACCGAACTTGCAAAGTCCGGCATATTCACCCAAAAAGTACCCTGTGATTCCGAATCATTAATGGGAATTCCATTCACGGTCACATTTACACGAGTCGCATCGGAACCACGAATTCGAATACCTGTATAACCTATACCCGCTCCCGCATCGGAAGTGGTAACAACTGAAGGCGTAAAATTGAGTAAAAGTGGCATATCCTGACCGAGATTACTTTTCCCTAGGTCGGCAGCCGATACATTCGAATAGGCCATCGCCGAATTTTCATCCGCCCGAGTCGCTTGAACAACGACTTCATCTTGCAAGAAATTGGATTTTTTCAGCGCGATTTGACTGGCTTTCTCTGCAAGAATTTCTACTGGATCATAGCCCACAAACCGTACGACTAAAACGTCCTTAGAGGAGACGGTTAAATTAAAATGCCCTTTCGCATCTGTCACGTTTCCTTTCTGACTACCTTTCACAGAAACGGAAGCACCCCATAAAGGAGCTTTAGTCTCTAGATCGAAAACGATTCCCTGTACTTTTTGTGCAAATACACTTTGCACACACACAATAAGCGTAAAAATAAGCGTTGTTGCCTTTTTCATTTTTTTTGAAATTTTAGCAACAGGTAAAGGAGCCAAATCCTGTTATGATTTAACTTTTTAACCCTTACATTGACGATTTTTTC
>JACCDK011771842.1_pt1 | contig 11709 bp, 8 predicted proteins | sample 7445871 | NCBI WGS metagenome assembly JACCDK01 (sample SAMN15323436, study PRJNA562643) | freshwater metagenome | isolation source: river surface water | place: USA:Blue River Watershed | collected 2017-08-15
ATCTTGATCTTGCCCTTCTTCACAAGTCTTGCCTCACGCTCCTTGTGAGCGATCGAGCCTGGTGTTGGCATTCTGCGGATTACGAAGAACTGCTGTCCCATGGTCCAGAAGTTTGATACGGTCCAGTAAATCAATACACCTAATGGGAAAGCTAAGCCTGTTACTAGGAAAATCAAAGGGAAGACGTACAGCAGGATCTTCTGGGTCTGGACAAACTGTGAATTTTGAACATCTGGGTTCTGGTTCTTTGCCATGATTTGCTTCTGTGTGATGAACTGCGAAGCAGACATCAAAATAATCATGATTCCCGCCAAAATCTGGCCTGAAACCGAGGCGCCATTAATGAAGGTTTCGGACAGGCGGGCTCCAACAAAGTCTGCGCTAGCAAAAGAAACCGATAGTTCTTTACTTAGAAGGCCTACACCAGGCTTAGAGTTCTGAGCCTCTGTAAGGGTTGCGTATAGAGAGAAGAACACCGGCATCTGGGCAATAAGTGGTAAGCATGAAGCAAATGGGCTGGAACCGTGCTTTTTGTAGAGCTCCATTTGCTCCTTGGCCATGCGCTCTCTTGAGTCACGGTCTTTACGACCCTTGTACTTCTTTTGCAGCTTTTGCAGGTCAGGCTGCAGCACATACATCGCTCTTTGGCTTCGAATTTGCTTGACAAATAGGGGAATTAACGCTGCTCGCACCACCAGCACAAGGCCAATGATCGAAAGCACCCAGGTGACGCCGGCATCCGCATTTAGTCCAATTGTGGTAAATAGGCTGTGGAAAAGTACCAGAATTGCCTCTAAAATCCACTTAAACGGGAACAAAATTAGGCTAATGATGTCCATTTTTATCCTTCTCGCTTTGCTTTACTAAAACTTCGTACATAAACCAGACCTGAATCGGCGGTGCTAATCCACTTTGGTCCGGGTGAAACCTCATCAACGCCACCCTTTGAGAAAGGGTTGCATCTAAGAATTCGCCAAACTGTCAAGGCTGAGCCATAAACAATTCCATGCTGCTGTAATGAGCCTAGACCGTATGCTGAGCAACTTGGGTAATAACGGCACACATCACCATAGAGTGGCGAAATTAGCTTGCGCCAGAGTAAAACAAAGGCGATTGCCACGTTTCTAGGCAGAACCCATAAGTTCAAAAGTGTGGTGATCATGCCTTAACCGCCTTGAGGCTGGCTATGGCCTTATCGAACTCGGACGATAGTGTTTGCCAGGAGATTTGAGCGGTGCCCGGTAATGCTCTGATTACCAAATCAGAATTTTCGCTAAATAAAGAAAGGTTGTTTTTAGCCAAGCTTCGAGCGCGTCGCTTTACTAGATTTCTTTCGACTGCATTACCGACTGTTTTGCCAACAACAAAACCAAAACGAGCCTTACCGGAGCCATTCCCTTGATTCATGTAAACCACCAGGTGATCGGTGGAGGCTTTACGACCAAACTTCATGGTAGAGCGAAAATCTTCGGCTGATCGAAGCCTGTTTTCGCGAGCTAGCAAACCTATTTAGGCAGATAGCTCGCTGCGTCCCTTGCGGCGACGAGCTGAGAGGATGGCGCGACCGGCACGGGTCTTCATACGAATGCGGAAGCCGTGGGTCTTTGAGCGACGTCTGTTGTTTGGTTGATACGTGCGCTTTGTCATAATTACTCCAAGAAATTTAAGTTTGGTTCTCGTCAAAAACTGGCGGTTGCTGCCGAACCTCAAGCCAAGCAACCTTTTAAACCTAGACTAAAGACCCTTTTCGGTCAAGTTTTTATTGAGAATTTTTCTAGATCAATTTGTCGCCATTCGGGATGAAAACCAATACTCGTTAAAATGTGGGGGTGGAAAAAGGGGGTACCCCTGCACAAAGAAAACTTAGATTTTTATAACATTTTTGAAAAAAGTTACTTTTTTAGCTCTCAGGATTTGCATATTCGAGGCCTAAGGCACTTTAATACTCAAAGTAGAAGTTTTCCACAAGCAACAAATCCAAAAACTAGTTATACACAGGCCGCTTTTCCGCAGTGTCGCCAGTGCTATAGTTGTGTGGAAAACTGGCTAAATGCTTGATTTTACATAGGATTAGAGGCGAAGTGAGCGAGACGACTGGCATCTCCACCATTGAGTGGCAAGAAGTCGTTTCAAAGCTACGAGAAGATGATCGCATTTACCCTCAGTTATTCGGGTTTGTTCAGCTGATCAATGTCCAGGGATTACTAGGCGAAACCCTCTATCTCCAGGTCGCCAATGAAACTACTCGTGGAATCATCGAGCAGCGCATAAAACAGCCTCTTTTAGAGGCTTTGCAGACTGTTGGTTTACCTGAAACCCCTAAAAACATAGGAATTGTGGTCAATCCAGATTTGGCCGACTCCTTCACAAGCAACCAGCAGGTAGACATTGAAGAACCAGTCGTTAGCCCGGCTGTGACTTCCCCAGTAGAGCCTGTCCAACCTGCCGAAGGCTCATCTCGGCTAAATCCAAGATATACCTTTGAAAACTTCGTCCAGGGCGCATCAAACCGGTTTGCCTATGCGGCTGCTTTTGCGGTAGCTGAGGTTCCGGCTAAGGCTTACAACCCTCTTTTTATCTATGGAAACTCGGGATTGGGTAAAACCCACTTACTGCATGCTATCGGTAACTACGTTCAGCAATACTGGCCAGCCAAGCGGGTTCGCTATGTATCTAGCGAAGTCTTCACCAACGACTTCATTAATGCGATCCAAACCAACACCAGCTTCAATTTCCAGGCTAAATACCGCCAAGTTGACGTACTGATGATTGATGATATTCAGTTCCTGCAGGGCAAGAAAGAGACCCAAGACTCGTTTTTCGCCACATTTAACGCCCTCCATGAGTCTGGAAAGCAAGTGGTTATTACTAGTGATGTCTCACCAAAACTGCTAAATAGCTTTGATGAGCGTATGCGAAGCCGCTTCGAATGGGGTTTGATGACCGATATTCAAGCTCCGGAGCTGGAAACCCGTATTGCTATCCTTCGCAAAAAGGCAGAAAGTGACAAAATCAGGATCAGTGACGAGATTTTGGACTACATGGCCGCCAGAATATCGTCAAACATCCGCGAACTTGAAGGTGCTTTGATTAGGGTTACCGCTTACGCAGCCCTAAACCGCACTCAAATAGACATGCCTCTTGTCCAGGCGGTCCTGAAAGACATTGTTCCATTGGGTGAAGATGGCAATAGCATCGCTCCGATGGAAATAGTCAGAGCTGTTTCTGATTACTTCAAATTAAGCCAAGAAGAGCTTTTTGGTAAATCCAGATCTCAAGCCATTGTAGTTGCAAGGCAAATTGCCATGTTCTTGTGCCGGGAGAAAACCAGTATGTCCCTGCCAAAGATTGGTGCTCTTTTCGGTGGTAGAGACCACACGACTGTGATGTATGCGATCAAGAAGGTTGGGGACCTTATGAGTGAACGTCGCTATATCTACAACCAGGTAACCGACATCCGATCCAACCTGAAGTAATTAGTTTTCAACATTCTCTGTAGATAACCTTTGATTTTTAGGTATAAAACTGTGAAAAATACCTCTTTATCTGTTTATTTGATTCCAAAAACCCACAACCAAGCAAGTTATCCACAGGTATATCCCCAGATGTGTATACAAATTTCACGCTTGTTATTCAGGACTAAAAACAGGCCAAAAACCGGTTTTCCACATTATCCACAGCTGTTAATAATGATGTTAATTAAATAAAGATATAGATAGATGCCCATAACATTTAGGGTTTAGTCTTTTGTTCCGGACCTTATTGGAAATGTGCCAAGATTAACTAACTATCCCCCGAAAGGTGAACTGTGAAGTTCCAAGTAAATCGCGATGTCCTGGTCGACTCCGTTGCCTTTGCCGCTAGATTACTTCAAGCCAAGCCAACCTCTCAGGTTTTATCAGGAATGAGACTGGTTGCTGACGCTAATTCCCTACAAATCTCCGTTTTTGACCACGATGTATCTGCCCAGACAGAGATTGTTGCCAATGTAGAAACCTCTGGAACAGCTTTGGTTTCTGGCAGGCTACTGAACGATATTGTCGGCCGGCTACCTAACCAACCGGTATCTTTTGAGGTCAGTGGATCCAAGCTAAGTATTAGTTGTGGAAGTTCTAAATTTGATTTAGCCACCCTGCCTATTGAGCAGTATCCAACACTTCCACCTATTCCAGAAGTGTCAGGAACTATTGATGGCGATGCATTTATTGGCGCAATTAGAAGAGTTTCAGTTGCTTCCGCAAAAGACTCAACTAGAGCATTCCAAAAAGGTATTCAAATAAAAGTGGACAACGAGTCAGTTATGTTGACTGCAGCTGATCCAAACAGAATAGCTAGATGCAAAGTTGGATGGTTAGGAAAAGCAGGATCAACTTCAGCTGTTGTTCTAACTAAAACTATGCAGGACATAGAAAAAAGTTTTTCTAACTTAGGTGAAGTAAGTATTTCTATTGCCGCTGAAGGTGAACGTGGAATGGTTGCATTCCAGGCCAAGAACAGAGTTGTTACGACTGTAGTTCTCAACATTGAGAACTACCCAGATATAGACCAATACTTCCCGACTAACTTAGAGGACAGTGTTGTTATTAATAAGCAGGATCTTATTGATGCAACAAGAAGAGTTGAATTGGTTGTTAATGAATCCGAAGACACTGTGAGATATTCGTTTGAACCAAGCTCCGTTCAACTCGAATCAACAAGTTCAGAAAACAATGCGAGTGAATCTGTTGAAGCAACACTTACCGGAAATCCAACAAGTCTTAGATTTAAACCAAATCTATTTATTGATGGACTAAACCAAATCAATAGCGAATTTGTTAAAATTGAATTCACAAAGAACCAGCGTGATCCGTCTCGCCCAGGTCCTATCATCATGTCAAGCCAAATCTCCAAAGACGCAGCTTCGCCTGACAGTTACCGTTATCTGTTAAACCCAAACATGTTGAAGCGATAGTTCTTCAAAGGAAAAGGCAAAAATGCACATTGGTCTAGTTGGATTAGGAAAAATGGGTGGAAACATGCGCACCCGTTTGAGAAACAAAGGCATTGAAGTAACCGGATATGCAAGAGATAGAAACATCGCTGATGTCGGCAGCATCGAAGAGATGGTTGCTGGATTACCCTCTCCAAAAATCGTTTGGGTAATGGTTCCACACGGTGCCGCTACCGACGGCGTTATCAACGAGCTCGAAAAGCACATGGGTGCTGGAGATCTAATTATTGAAGGCGGCAACTCTCGTTTCAGTGATGATGTCAGGCATGCTGAACAGTTAGCAAGCAAAGGTATTGGATACCTCGACTGCGGTGTCTCCGGTGGCGTCTGGGGTTTGCAAAACGGTTACGGGTTGATGGTTGGTGGCGATAGCAAGCTAGTTGAAATGGCAATGCCGATTTTTGATGCTCTACGTCCAGAAGGCGAAAGAGCCGAAGGCTTTGTCCACGTCGGTGATGTTGGCGCAGGCCACTACGCCAAGATGGTTCACAACGGCATTGAGTATGTCATGATGCAGGCATTCGCCGAGGTCTACGAGCTTTTGGAAAAGAAAGAAATCATCAAGGATGTTCATGGGACTTTTGCCGCCTGGCAACGTGGAACTGTGGTGCGCTCCTGGTTATTAGATCTATTGGTTAAAGCTCTAGAAGAAGACCCAGGTCTTTCTCAGATCAAAGGCTATGTTGAGGACTCGGGTGAGGGTCGTTGGACCGTTGAGGAAGCAATTGCTAACTCGGTTCCAATGCCAGCCATCACCGCAGCATTATTCGCCAGGTTTGCCTCAAGGCAAGACGACTCACCGGCTATGAAGGCGGTCGCAGCTCTTCGAAATCAGTTCGGTGGGCACGCTGTCAAAAAAGCTGAATAGGCATGGTTAGAGATGCAGATAAAGCATCTGAACTTAGTTAATTTTAGAAACTACGAATCTGTAGATATTTCTTTTAAGCCAGGAATCAATTTACTCTTCGGTCATAACGGCGAAGGAAAAACGAGTTTAGTCGAAGCGATAATTTATAGCTCATCGCTTACTGGTCCTCGTTTCGGTGGGTACCAAACCATGATTCGTGTTGGTGCTGATCAAGCCATCATTCGAGCATTGGCTAAGTATCTGGATAGAGAATTTCTAATTGAATTAGAGCTAAATCAATCTGAAAAGAATCGCGCAAAAATAAACTACGGTGAATACACTAACGCGAGAAACGTATTAGGTTACGTCCAAACAGTTCACTTCGCACCGCAGGATAATCGAATTGTTCAAGACGATCCATTAGAGCGTAGATGGTTTATCGATGAACTGATTATGCAATCATCGCCTCGCTTCGTTGGAGTCTTTTCGGATTACGATCGAGCACTAAAGCAACGCAATAGTCTTTTGAAGAACCTCAAAGCACACCAAAGCAATTCAATGCTTGAAACTCTATCCGCTTGGAACGAATCGCTAGTTAAGTTCGGCTCACAGATCATTTCAAAAAGGTATGAGCTAGCAACAAAACTAGAACCACATCTCCAAAGGGTTTATAAACGAATCTCTGATGATCCGAGAATCGCTACTGTTACTTCCCTAAGCTCAGTATTCGGCGAAACTCAATCCAACGATGAAGATTCCAAAGAAGTAAACACATCTGATGTTGCAGTGATTGAGGAGATGTTCGCAAAGAAACTCTTGGAGTTGCAATCTAAAGAAATCGAACGGGGCTTCACTCTTGCCGGACCACACCGCGATGAACTAAAACTTATGCTTGGGGAATTCCCAGTCAAGGGATACACAAGCTACGGTGAAACCTGGCTATTTGCAGTCAGCTTAAAACTTGCTTGCGCGGAAGTTTTACGCTCCGAGTCCCAATCCGGTGATCCGATTTTGATACTGGATGACGTATTCTCGTCACTTGATGACAACCGATTGCAGCGTCTTATTGATTTAATTTCAGACTATGAACAAGTTATTATTACTGATGCAATCAGAGGCAAAATGCCTGTCTTTGAAAAAGTGACTAAGTTTGAAATACAGGATGGAAAGGTGCGTGAGCTAATTGGTTGAAAAAGCTGACATTGCACTGGACTATTACTACCAAGTCCGCGCCGCCCTTACCGGCAAAGTTAGTCGCGATGCCAAGCGCCGCGAAAAGAACCAGAGACAAAACTCTCGTCCATTTGAAGCAGGCCGGACTCCGAAGACCTTAGGCAATGGCCTTGATGATCTAATTAAGGGATTTGGTTGGCAGGGCAAAGTAGCGGAGGGAGACCTCTTTGCTAACTGGAAATTGATAGTCGGGGATCGGGTTGCTGAATTTAGCTATCCGGAAGACTTTGCCAAGGGAGTGCTGACCATTCGCTGCAAGAGCACAGCTTGGGCAACCCAGTTGAGGATCATGAGTTCTGAAATTAAGGTAAAAATAGCTGAGCGACTACCCGATTTAGAGATTGCTGAAATCAAGGTTATTGGCCCTCAAGCACCTAGTTTTATGCGTGGTTTGAGAAGCGTTCCTGGCCGCGGGCCAAGAGACACCTTCGGTTGATGTTCGCCCTTTATTTACAAGGGATTTAGAGAGTTTTCCACAGGCAAATAAAGCCATTTTTATCCCCAATTGTGACCTTTTTCCAGCCTTAAAAAGGTAGAATTGGACAGTCAGCAACCCCGGATTTAAGACAGTTAAAAGCTGCAGTCGTGAGGGCCCGACTAGATCAAATAGGAGTTAAGTACCCCCATATGTCCGAACCCAAAAAAGGCTACGATGCCTCGAATATTCAAGTTCTAGAGGGTCTAGAGGCGGTACGTAAGCGTCCAGGTATGTATATCGGTTCTACCGGTCCGCGTGGATTGCACCATTTGGTCTATGAAATTGTCGACAATGCCGTAGATGAATCTCTAGCTGGTTACTGCAAAAACATTGATGTTGTGATCACCAAGGACGGCTGGGTAAAAGTCGCCGACGACGGCCGTGGAATCCCGGTTGATGAGCATCCGGTTGAGAAAAAACCAGCTGTTGAGGTCGTTCTGACTGTTCTGCACGCCGGCGGTAAGTTTGGCGGCGGAGGATATGCGGTCTCCGGTGGACTCCATGGAGTTGGTGCTTCCGTCGTTAACGCACTATCCACCAAATTGAATGTGATTGTTGCTCGTGATGGATTTATTTGGACTCAGTCATATTTATCTGGAGTTCCTCAAGCGCCACTAAAAAAGGGTAAGGCTGCTGAATTCACCGGAACTGTAATTGAGTTTTTACCGAACGCAGAAATATTTGAAACCGTTGATTTCGATTACGAAACTTTGCGCGCCAGATTTCAGCAGATGGCATTTCTTAATAAGGGCTTGAGTATTTCGCTGTTTGATGAGCGATCTGAACGTAGCGATAAGTATATGTATGAGCACGGTTTGAAAGACTATGTTCAGTATTTAAACTCAACCAAAAAAATCGAATTGATTCACAACGAGATTATTTCTTTTGAAGCAGAAACAAAAGAAAAAAATATGTCGGTTGAAGTTGCAATGCAGTGGACCGATGGTTACAACGAAGGTGTTCACACCTACGCCAACACTATTAACACTCATGAAGGTGGAACACACGAAGAAGGTTTCAGAGCAGCCCTTACATCTTTGCTAAATAAATACGCAAGAGAAAAGGGACTGCTAAAAGAAAAAGAAGAAAACTTAGCTGGAGAAGATGTTCGTGAAGGACTTACCGCAGTAATCTCGGTAAAGCTTTCGGAACCACAATTCGAAGGACAGACCAAAACCAAGCTTGGTAACACCGAAGCAAAAGCATTTGTGCAAAAAATCACTAACGAGAAACTTTCTGACTGGTTTGCTAGAAACCCAAATGCAGCAAAAGAAATTTGCCGTAGAGCGCTAAGAGCATCACAAGCAAGAATCGCAGCAAGAAAAGCACGTGAGGCTACAAGACGAAAAGGCTTACTCGAATCAACCGGAATGCCTGGCAAACTTCGCGATTGTTCCTCAAGGGATCCAAGAGTTAGTGAACTTTACATCGTTGAGGGTGACTCAGCTGGTGGTTCTGCAGTTCGTGGAAGAGATCCAGAAACGCAAGCTATTTTGCCATTGCGTGGAAAAGTTCTTAACGTAGAAAAAGCTGGTCGTGAAAGAGCAGAGCGCAACAGCGAAGTTCAAGCTCTCATCACAGCGTTTGGTACCGGTATCGGTGCCGACCTAGACATTTCGAAAATTAGATATCACAAGTGTGTGCTGATGGCAGATGCCGATGTCGATGGTCAGCACATTAGAACCCTGCTGCTAACCCTGCTCTACCGCTACATGCGACCGGTGATTGAGTATGGCTACGTCTATCTAGCCCAACCGCCGTTGTATCGAATCAAGTGGTCTAACGCCGATCACGAGTATGTCTATACCGATGCTGAGCGCGATGACCGCCTAGCAGCTGGGCAAGCAGCAGGAAAGAAGCTTCCTAAGGAGAACTCAATTCAGCGCTATAAGGGTCTTGGCGAGATGGATTACGACGAGCTGTGGGCCACCACGATGGACCCAGCGCGAAGAACTTTGCTGCAGGTAACCCTTGATGATGCTGCACGAGCAGATGAAATTTTCTCAACACTTATGGGTGACGATATCGATTTGCGTCGAACCTTTATCCAACAAAACGCAAAGGATGTTCGCTTCCTAGATATCTAGAGCGGTAGTTAACTTATGACAGAAAATAACGAACCAAAAACAGACCGGATCGAACAGGTCGACCTAAACGTCGAGATGCAAAGATCATTCCTCGACTATGCGATGAGCGTTATCGTCGGTAGAGCTCTTCCAGATGTTAGAGATGGATTGAAGCCTGTTCACCGCAGAGTAATCTACGGAATGTTTGATGGCGGCTATCGACCAGATAAACAATTCAGCAAATGTTCTCGCGTCGTCGGCGATGTGATGGGTCAATTCCACCCACACGGTGATGGTGCGATCTATGACACATTGGTTCGTCTTGTTCAAGAATGGGTTTTGCGCTATCCACTTGTAAATGGTCAGGGTAATTTTGGCTCCCCTGGTAACGATGGTGCCGCTGCTCCGCGTTATACCGAATGTCGCATGGCACCTTTAGCGATGGAGATGGTTCGCGACATTGACGAAGACACGGTAAATTTCCAAGATAACTACGATGGTCGAACTCAAGAGCCAGTAGTATTACCGAGCCGTATTCCAAATCTACTTATCAACGGATCAATTGGAATTGCTGTTGCTATGGCAACCAACATCCCACCACACAACCTAAGAGAAGTTGCAGATGGAGCACAGTGGGCGTTAGCCAACCCTGATGCTACCAAGGAAGATCTTCTATCTGCACTTATGCAAAAAGTGAAGGGCCCGGATTTCCCAACCGGTGCAACAATTCTTGGAACACAGGGCATCAAAGATGCCTATGCCACCGGTCGTGGTTCAATCACCATGCGAGCTGTAGTAAATGTTGAAGAGCTTCAAGGTAGAACCTGTTTAGTTGTGACCGAACTTCCCTACCAGGTAAACCCGGATAACTTAGCGCTTAAAATTGCCGAGCTAGTAAAAGAAGGAAGAGTTAACGGTATTGCAGATATCCGTGATGAGACTTCTGGTAGAACCGGTCAGCGACTAGTCATCATCCTAAAAAAGGATGCAGTCCCTCAGGTAGTTTTGAACAACCTTTACCGGTTCACCCCACTCCAAGAAAACTTCAGCGCTAACATGCTGGCCCTAGTTGATGGTGTTCCTAGAACACTCTCACTGGATGCCTTTATTACCCACTGGATCGACCACCAGATTGAGGTAATTGTTCGTCGCACCAGTTTCCGCCTAAGAAAAGCTGAGGAGCGAGCTCACATCCTGCGCGGCTACTTGAAAGCCCTCGATGCACTAGATGAGGTAATCAAGCTGATTCGTGCCAGCCAAACCGCAGATGATGCTCGTGATGGCCTAATCAAGCTACTGAAGATTGATGAGTTGCAGGCCAGAGCCATTCTGAACATGCAGTTGCGCCAGCTTGCAGCTCTTGAGCGCCAGAAGATCATTGATGAGGCCGCTGAACTAGAAGCTCAGATCCTGGAATACAAAGCGATTCTGGCTGATCCTAAGCGCCAGCGCTCCATCGTTAGCGAAGAGCTAGACGAAGTTGTAAAGCGCCACGGCGATGACCGCAGAACAGTTATTTTGCCGAACGAGGATGAGGTTGGCGACCTTGATCTCATTCCAGAAGAGGAAATGGTTATCACCATTACTCGCGGTGGATACATCAAGCGCACCAAGAGCGATAACTATCGTTCACAGCATCGCGGAGGCCGCGGTGTAAAGGGTGCAAGTCTTCGTGCCGACGATATCGTTGAACACTTCTTTGTTACCACCACACACCACTATCTACTGTTCTTCACCAACAAGGGTCGGGTATACCGAGCTAAGGCATACGAGGTTCCAGAAGCGGGCAGAGATGCCAAGGGGCAGCACCTAGCAAACCTGTTGGCTATGCAGCCTGATGAAAAGATTGCTTCGGTTCTAGATATCCGCGACTATCAGCAAGCAGAGTATTTACTACTCGCTACTAAACGAGGATTAGTAAAGAAGACCGCACTTGAGGCATATGACACCGCTCGTACTGGTGGAGTAATTGCCATCAAATTAAAAGATGGTGACGAGGTAATCTCAGCGCTTCTAGTAAACCAATCAGATGATTTGCTGTTAGTTTCTAGTAAGGGCATGTCAATAAGGTTCTCAGCTAGCGATGAATCACTTC
>JACCDK010771498.1_pt1 | contig 11692 bp, 7 predicted proteins | sample 7445871 | NCBI WGS metagenome assembly JACCDK01 (sample SAMN15323436, study PRJNA562643) | freshwater metagenome | isolation source: river surface water | place: USA:Blue River Watershed | collected 2017-08-15
ACTCCCTGTCTGTTGTCTAATCTAATAGGCGTGCCACTCTTCGTTTCCACGCTCAAGGGTTGGGTGCATCCGGCTGACCTTTTCGTTGGATTGCACGCCAACGACGCCAATGCTTTTTGGCTGGACCGTCAGAGCCATCCGTCTGAGCGATTCAGTGTTATGGGTGCCTCGGCGAAGGTAGTTAGTCAACTCGATTTTGAGTGGCTTGCAAAGGAAATAGGGTCTCAGGAAGATCTCGATCTGCCTTTCGATTTTCGACCTGGTTACGTCGGCAAGATCAACTACGACGGCAGCAGTGATTTTCTACACATCGATCGTGCACTGGTGCTTGACCACGATGGCGGCCAGATTTATTTCATTGGTGAATTTTCATCCGCAGAGCAATTTGAATATTGGCATCATGCTGCGCTACTTCGAATCGGCGTAAGCGGTGGCGAACAGGCAATGTATCGCCTTAAGCACTCGCCGTTGATTGCGAAGAACGAGAATGTAAGACACAGCGAGGAAAACTACCTTGCACTAATCGAGGAAGCTCAGCGCCATATAGCCGCCGGCGATGTCTATCAACTTTGTCTAACCAATGAAATTTCGATGGATGTTTCTGGTGATGCGCTGCTGACCTTCTTGCAACTTCGTGAAACTAACCCAGCACCCTATGCCGCGTTCTTTAAACTGCGCGATGAATCAGTGATTTGCTGTTCGCCTGAGCAGTTTCTCAAAGTTTCTCGCGACGGCACAATCTCGTCCAAGCCGATTAAGGGAACTCGACCACGCGGCGAAAATGATTCAGAAGATCAACGAATTTCTGCTGAGCTTAAGCACAACGAAAAAGAACGTGCCGAGAATCTGATGATTGTCGATTTGATGCGCAACGACTTTGGTCGAGTAGCAAAGGTTGATTCGGTGCAGGTGCCAAAGCTTTTCGAGATTGAAACTTATGCCACGGTTCATCAGCTAGTTAGCACGATTAGGGCGGAGCTCGCCGAAGGGCAAAATGCTGTCAATGCGCTTTCTTCGGCTTTCCCTGGTGGTTCGATGACTGGCGCGCCAAAGCAACGCGCCATGGAGATTATTGCCCAACTCGAGGCAGGTCCACGAGGCGCATATTCGGGAGTGATCGGTTATCTGACTCACGGTGGAGCTGCCGAATTCGGGATGACGATTCGAACCGTGGTGGTCTCAGGCGGCAAGGCAACCATCGGAGTCGGTGGCGGAATCACGATTGATTCGGTACCTTCCGAAGAGTTGCAAGAGACCAAGGTCAAGGCGGGTGCGCTTTTACGAGCGCTACAGGCCCGCGATCCTTGGGTCAATTGGTAACCTTATAAGAATGTCTGAGCCACAAAACCAATCCGAGTACGACGTATTCGCCATTCAAGACCGCTGGTTACCAGTGTGGGATGAGCTACGTCCATTCAATTCAGGCATTGACGGCGATCCTCGCCCTAAGAAATATGTACTCGACATGTTCCCTTACCCTTCGGGAGACCTACACATGGGTCACGCCGAGGCTTATGCCCTTGGCGATGTAATTTCTCGTTACTGGGTGCAAAAGGGTTTCAACGTAATGCACCCGATTGGCTGGGACTCATTTGGTCTGCCAGCCGAGAACGCGGCGATCAAGCGCGGGCTTGATCCAAAGGGTTGGACTTACGACAACATCGCTCAGCAAAAAGCTTCGATGCGACGCTATGCCTGCTCTTTCGACTGGGATCGTGTAATCGTTACCAGCGACCCGATTTACTATCGCTGGAACCAGTGGTTGTTCCTGGAGTTTTATAACAAGGGCTTGGCATACCGAAAGAACTCAAACGTAAACTGGTGCCCGAGTTGCCAGACTGTTTTGGCTAATGAGCAGGTCGTTGCCGGACTTTGTGAGCGATGCGACAGCGTAGTAACCAAGAAGGCTCTGACACAGTGGTACTTCAAGGTCACCGACTATGCCGATCGACTACTTGATGACCTTGACACGCTCGAAGGAAACTGGCCTGCAAAAGTTTTGACAATGCAACGCAACTGGATTGGTCGTTCGACCGGAGCTGAAGTCGAGTTCCAAGTTGAAGGTCGCAGCGAACCAATAACGGTTTACACAACACGTCCAGACACTTTGTTCGGTGCAACATTCATGGTGGTTGCTGCCGACAGCGACTTGGCTGCCGATTTGGCATCAATGGCAACTCCTGAAGTTCGAATTGCCTTCCAGGATTACCTCGAGCAGGTTAAGAAGTCGAACGACATCGAACGTCTCGCTACCGATCGCAAGAAGACTGGTGTCGAACTCGGTGTCTACGCAATCAATCCGATCAATGGCGAGCGCATTCCAGTGTGGGCAGCAGATTATGTACTAGCCGATTACGGAACTGGCGCAATCATGGCGGTGCCAGCGCATGACCAGCGTGACTTTGAATTCGCAAAAACCTTCAACCTTCCAATTCGCATGGTGGTCGACACCGGTGAAGGTGACCCAAATGAGCTCGGCGCGCCAACCGTCGGTGACGGAGTGCTGGTTAACTCTGGTGAGCTAAATGGCTTGAACAAGGATGCTGCGATTACCAAGGCAATCGAGCTGCTATCGGCTCAAGGTAAGGGCAAGTCGGCTAAGAACTTCCGTCTTCGTGACTGGTTGATTTCACGCCAGCGCTACTGGGGTACGCCAATTCCGATCATTCACTGCGATAACTGTGGTGAAGTCCCAGTGCCAGCCGACCAACTTCCGGTTCAGTTGCCATCCGCAGAGGGTCTAGATCTGACGCCGAAGGGTACCTCTCCACTCGGTGGCGCAGAGGCATGGGTCAACGTTTCTTGCCCAAAGTGTGGCCAGGCAGCAAAACGCGACACGGACACCATGGATACCTTTGTCGACTCATCTTGGTACTTCCTGCGTTACCTGTCACCGAATTCAACTGAAGAGGCCTTCTCGCAGCAGGCGGCACGCGAGTGGGCACCGGTTGACCAATATGTGGGTGGAGTAACCCACGCAATTTTGCATCTGTTGTACGCACGTTTCTTCACTAAGGTCTTGCATGATCTTGGTTACGTCAACTTCGAAGAGCCGTTCACTCGTTTGCTAAACCAGGGAATGGTTTTGATGAACGGTTCTGCGATGTCAAAGTCACGCGGGAATTTGGTGGCATTGAGCGATCAGCTTGACGAGCATGGAGTTGATGCAATTCGTTTGACCATGGCTTTTGCTGGTCCGCCAGAAGATGACATCGACTGGGCTGACGTTTCTCCAGCAGCATCGGCAAAGTTCCTGGCTCGCGCATGGCGTACCGCTAACGACGTGACATCCGCGCCTGGTGTCGACTTCAGTACTGGAAATGCAGAGTTGCGTAAAGCAACACATTCTTTCCTTCGCGATTTTGCACCAGCGATTGAGTCATTCAAATTCAATGTCGGTGTTGCTAAAGTCATGGAACTGGTAAACGCACTTCGCAAAGGAATCGACGGCGATGCAGGGCCGGCTGATCCAGCAGTGCGTGAAGCTGCCGAGGTAGTAGCAAAGGCTATTTCGCTATTTGCTCCTTACACCGCCGAAGACATGTGGGCAAAACTAGGGCACCAGCCTGGAGTGGCGCTGGCTGGACTGCAGCAGGCCGATGAGTCACTTCTAGTTCAAAGCACCGTGATAGCCGTGGTGCAGGTCGACGGAAAACTTCGAGACAAGTTCGAGGTATCGGTTTCGATTAGCGAGGATGAGCTGCGCGAAAAAGCCTTTGCTTCTGAGAACGTGAATCGAGCAATTGGTGACAAGCAGGTTGCCAACGTCATTATTCGTGCACCGAAACTTGTCAACATAGCGACAAAGTAAATACTTATAAACAGATTCAGCTGAAACCGCCGGGACACCACCTCGGCGGTTTTATTTTGCTTGGGTGAACTTTCTACGCGAAAAACTCGTTGGTGCAATCGCCAGCGGGGAGTCTGTGAATAAACGATTGGTGTTGCTGGTTGCTCTTGGTGTTGCCGCTGTGGTTGCCATCTTGGTTAGCCTCAATTCGGCAAAGCCGGTGCCAGTGGCAAACTTGATCAGCTCAGAACCCATGCCCGTGGTGTTGCCAGATTGCTATGTTCACATTGTTGGTGAGGTGCAGAAACCCGGTATCTACGACTTGCCTTCCGATAGCCGTGTATTTGAAGCAATCTTTGCGGCTGGAGGCTTTACCGACAAGGCCGATCAGGGGAGCATCAATCTAGCGCGTGCGATAGGGGATGGCGAACAGATAGTGGTGCTGGCAAAGGGGCAAGTAACTCCAGTTACTGCTCAAGGCAAAAATGCCATTTCGCTAAACAGCGCAACACAATCGCAACTAGAAGAATTACCAGGCGTAGGTCCAACTCTTGCCGCCAGAATCATTGACTGGCGTTTAGCAAACGGTGGTTTCAAGAAAATTGAAGACTTACGAAATGTTTCCGGCATTGGAAACAAGTTGTTCTTGCAAATTAAACCGAAGGCTACTCTGTGAGCTCAATCGTTGCTGCAGTTTATCTTTGGCTATTCACCTTTGGTTTAGTTACTAATCAGCATTGGCTGATTCCGCTCGCAGTGCTCGCGCTTGCGAGTTGCGCTGTCATAATGCGGAAAATTGGGGGCGGGGCTGTGATGCTTCTGGCCTCATCTTTTTCACTAATTACGCTCAGCAGTCTGCAATGGCCGTTGGTGGCAACTTTAGCTTTCGATCCTCTAGGTGGTTTTCGAGAGTATTTGACCAAATTTATTTCGGGAGTCAATCCGGATTCAGCTGCCATCGTACTTGGGTTAACCCTTGGTGATGACAGTCAAGTATCTAGAACTCTCAGCGAAGCCATGAAAACAACATCACTAACTCACTTAATGGCGGTTTCGGGTGCCAATTGCGCAATTGTGGTTGGAGCAATCTACTTTGTGCTTACAAGATTTTCTGTTCGGCTTAGGGTCGGCGCGTCGCTTGGTGCGCTACTTGCCTACGTGCTTTTGGTGGGGTTGCATCCCAGCGTTCTCAGGGCATCGGTCATGGCTGGTGCGGTGCTGCTATCCCTTGGCTTAGGCAGAAAAATAAATCCTCTATCCGCGCTGGCTCTTTGCGTGCTGGTGCTGCTCAGCTTGGATCCAACCCTGGCTAACGAATATGGCTTTGCGCTGTCAGTATTAGCCACCGCCGGAATTCTTATCGCCACCCCTGCGGTCTATAAACGCCTGTTGGCAAGGTTGCCCAAGTGGTTGGCGATGGGTCTGTCCGTGAGCATCGGTGCTCAGCTATTTTGCTTTCCAGTTTTAGTAGGGCTGCAAGGCGGGCTGCCCACCTACTCTTTGCTGGCAAATCTGCTTTGTGAACCCCTTGTTATGCCTATTACGGTTATTGGCTTAGTCGCGACTTTATTCTTTTGGCTTCAACCAATAGCCAGTGCATTTTTTTGGTTGGCTTCACTGGTTGCCTGGCCCATTCCCAAAATTGCGACGTTACTAGCAGGTTTACCCATGGCAACCATGCCCTGGCGGGTAGATGGCCTTGGAATATCACTGGCCGTATTACTTCTGGCCGCAACCATCGGCTTACTTTATGCAAAGTCGGTTGCCAAACGGAATCTGTCGGCATTGATGGTGGCCATACTGCTGGCATCAAGTTTCGGCATAGTCGTGAACCAATTTGTGCGTACCTCAATTTGGCCAATGAGTGATTGGCAAATCTCCAGTTGTGATGTTGGGCAAGGGGACGCCACCGTAATCCGAGACAGGGGTTCTGTTGCACTTATTGATGTCGGCCGAGATGAAAAGAAAATAGATACCTGCTTGAGTAAGCTCGGCATTTTACGAATCGATTTGCTCGTGCTTACTCATTTTGATGCGGATCATGTGAATGGGCTTTCTGGGGCAATCAAGAATCGTTCGGTCACCCAGGCAATGGTTACTAGTTTTCAGGATGAGCGCCCTGGCGCGGATTTCTCTAGGTTTCAAATTGCCGCTCGAACCATTCCAATCGTTCAGGCGGAAACCGGAATGAATGGTTGGGTTGGTTCAGTTCGTTGGAAGGTGTTATCGCCTAGCCGCACCGCGATTGAAGCCGAGGATTCCAATGATGGAAGCATTACCATGCTGTTTCAATTTTCCAATTTTCAACTTATTACTTTGGCTGATCTTGGAGAAAAGGGGCAAATGAGATTGGCCAGCACCCTGGGGTCTTGGTACAACGACTCATCATTGCCTTTGGTTATGAAAGTTGCGCATCACGGATCTGCGGATCAATTCCCGGAATTCATTGAATGGCTAAAACCTGAGTTAGCCCTAATTTCGGTTGGTAAGAACAATGGTTACGGACACCCTACTCAACGCACAATCGCAGCCCTCAATCGAGCTGGAGCGACCCTCTTACGCACCGATTTGCTTGGGTCAATCTCGCTTAAGAATCAGGCCGGTGAGTTTGAAGTGAGTTATACGGGCTCAAGTTAGGCTTTACGAGTGAGCAAGGCAAGGGTCGCAGATTGGCGCAAGGTAGCGCCATCGCCGGTAATACTCGCATTTGGCCCTGAGGAGTATCTCGTCTCGAGAGTATTGCGCTCGGTTCGAGAACAACTGCGGTTAGCCAACCCAGATTTGGAAGTAACCGACATAGAGGCCTCAGATTACGTTGGCGGGCAACTTATGGATTTGAGCGGACCGTCGCTATTTGCATCGCCTCGTTTGGTGATAATTCGCGGTGTCGAGCACTGCACCGACGAATTGATTGAAGACGGAATTGCCTATCTGTCGACCATCGGGGATGAAACAACTTTGATTTTGCTGCACAACGGTTCATCCGTTCGAGGTAAGAAACTGCTTGAAGCTTTGCGCGCAGACGGCAATGTCACCGAGGTGCAATGTGCGAAATTGGCTAAAGAGGCTGAGCGCGCTGCATTCATTAGCGCGGAATTCGCCAGCGAGGGAAGACAAGTAACTCCGGGTGCGGTAAAGGCACTTCAGGAAGCATTTGAGAAAGACCTTTCTGAGTTGGCCGCCGCCTGTGCGCAGTTGATGCAGGATTCTTCGTCGACCATAACTGAGGAACTGGTTGACAGTTATTACGGCGGGCGAGTGGAGACCTCGGTTTTCAAGGTTGCGGATGCCGCGATTGCTGGTCAATCAGCAAAGGCGCTCTCGCTATTGCGCCATCTACTTTCTTCTGGCGCAGATCCTGTGCAAATAGTTGCCGGTTTGGCAACCACAATGCGACGCTATGCCAAGGCCTTTGGTAATCGTTCAGTGACCGCAGGAGATTTAGGCGTGCAACCCTGGGTACTCGAGCAAATTCGTAGAAACCTAAATGGCTGGACCGACGAAGGTATGGCCCGCACGGTTATTTCGTTGGCAGACGCAGATGCGGCAGCAAAGGGTGAACAGCGCGACCCGGTTTATATTTTGGAACAGCTGATTCTGCTTATTTCTAAAAAAGGTGCCCGTTGAGTAAAAAACTTGTAGTACTTACTCTGATTGCGCTCTTTTTTATTACGTTGATTTTGCGTCCGCCGATTGCGCAAATTGGGCCACTTCTTCATGAGATCACCGGAGATTTGAAACTCGGACCAACCGAAGTTGGTTTGCTGGCTTCAGCTCCAGTATTCACTTTCGGCGCCGGTGCTTTTCTTGCACCTTGGTTACTGCGACGATTCGGCCTAAACCACGCGATTTTGCTAATGCTGGCAATTATCTTCGCTTCAATTGTTTTGCGAAGCTGGTTCGGTTATTCAGTTTTGCTGATAGGAACTCTGGTAATTGGTTTGGCAATTGCTATAACGAATGTACTGTTGCCAACGTTCTTGCGCGTAGATTTCCCAAAGCAAACCGTGATACTCACCAGCGGATACACCACGATGCTCGCCATCACCGCAAGTGTTGCTGCCGCAATCTCTGTGCCGGCCAGTGAAACTATGGGCGGTTGGGAATTGTCGCTACTAATTACGGCACCGCCAGCCTTGCTAGCCGTGTTGTTTTGGTATCCACGTATTCGTGAAGCCGAGCCTCACGTTCGAATTCCTGCACACTCGGCAAAAGCTGACACAAAGGCGGTTTACGGCTCGCTTATTGCTTGGTCTTCTTTGGCCTTCTTCGGAATTCAATCCATGAACTTCTACGTAGTTTTGAGTTGGCTGCCAACCATGCTTATTTCTATCGGCGTAGATCCCGGGGCAGCTGGCGGTTTTCTTGGTCTAGCAACGGCGATAGGAATCCCAACGGCGATGCTGCTCGCTCCGATTATGAATAGGCTCAAGTCGATTTCATGGCTCGCACTTGGATTTTCCGTTTTGTCGATGACCGGTTTCGCATCACTCAGTTTGTTCCTAGCTGCCGGTAATCCAAACAACACGCTCTGGTTAGTAATTAGTTGTGTGCTGGTATCAGTCGGCCAAACTGCAACCTTTCCTCTTTCGCTCACCATCATCTCGACTCGTGCTCATGGGCAGTCAAAGACCACGGTGCTTAGTGCAATGAGTCAGGGGTGGGGTTATTTGCTTTCTGGCGTGGGTGTTTTTGCAATTGGTGCGTTTGCTGTTTCGACCGGCAGTTGGGCCACCGGCGTGATGATCATTGTTTTCACTGGAGTGCTGCAAGCCGCAGCTGGTTTTTACGGCGGGCGCAACCGCTACATCGAATAAAAAATCCCCGCCGAATTATCGACGGGGATTTTTGAAAGACTATTTACTTAAGGCCAGCTGACTTCTTAGCGATAGCTGACTTGCGGTTAGCGGCCTGGTTCTTGTGGATTACTCCCTTAGAAACAGCCTTGTCTAGCTTCTTTGAAGCAACTGCAACAGCTGCAGCAGCCTTGGTCTTGTCTCCAGCAGCAACGGCTTCCTTGGCAGCGCGGATTGCAGTCTTGAGCTCGCTCTTAACCGCCTTGTTGCGCTCGTTTGCCTTAGCGTTGGTGCCAATTCGCTTGATTTGCGACTTGATATTTGCCATGTTTCACTTTCTGATTCGAGCGCTCGTGCGAACACTCGTGAATTTGAGGTTTGGGGATTTGGAAGGAGACACTCTTCCGTATCGGGTTAAAGACTACCAGCGCAAGGCTTTTATGGGCAAGTATGCGACAATTAGAAGTACCGAAATCGGTCCCTTTAATCCATCAAATCTGAGGTCAAATTGTCGCCACGCGCTAAAACCCGCCTAGAGCCGGCTAAGACCAACCCCGACCTCATCCGCAATTTCTGCATTATTGCCCACATTGACCACGGTAAGTCGACTCTGGCTGACCGCATGCTCCAGCTAACCGGAGTGGTTGACGACCGCTCAATGCGTGCTCAGTACCTAGACCGTATGGACATTGAACGCGAACGCGGCATCACCATCAAATCTCAGGCTGTTCGCATGCCTTGGGAAGTGGCCGGGCAGACCTATGCGTTGAACATGATTGACACACCGGGTCACGTTGACTTCACTTATGAAGTTTCTCGTTCACTGGCTGCCTGTGAAGGCGCAGTTTTGCTAGTTGATGCTGCACAGGGTATCGAAGCGCAAACCCTTGCCAATCTTTACCTAGCCATGGAGAACGATCTCGAAATTATTCCGGTCTTGAACAAGATCGATTTACCTGCCGCTCAGCCAGAAAAATACGCAGAAGAACTAGCCAACCTTATCGGCGGCAATCCAGAGGACTGTCTGCGAGTTTCGGGCAAGACCGGTGTTGGAGTAGACGTACTGCTCGACAAGATTGTGGCAACCATCCCAAATCCGGTAGGTGACCCAAACGCGCCAGCGCGAGCAATGATTTTTGACTCGGTTTACGACTCTTATCGTGGAGTGGTTACCTATGTGCGAATGATCGATGGAAGTCTTGCGCCCCGCGAGCGCATCCAAATGATGTCGACAAAGGCTGTCCATGAACTTCTTGAAATAGGAGTTTCGTCGCCAGAACCAGAACCAACCAAGGGTCTCGGTGTTGGCGAAGTGGGTTACCTCATTACCGGTGTGAAGGATGTTCGTCAGTCAAAAGTTGGTGACACTGTCACTAACGCACAGAAGCCAGCAACTGGCGCGCTTAAGGGTTACAAGGATCCACTGCCGATGGTTTACTCGGGTATTTATCCGATTGACGGTTCGGACTATCCGAACCTTCGTGAAGCTCTGGACAAACTTAAGCTCAGTGACGCCGCGCTTGCATACGAACCAGAAACATCTGTCGCGCTTGGTTTTGGTTTCCGCTGCGGCTTCCTCGGTCTTCTGCACCTGGAAATTGTTACCGAACGATTAGAGCGCGAATTCGGTCTCGACCTAATCGCTACCGCACCTTCGGTGGTTTACGAAGTTACCATGGATGACGGTAAGGAAATTACAGTTACCAACCCGAGCGAGTTTCCGACCGGCAAAGTAAAAACAGTTCTCGAGCCAATTGTTAAAGCCACCATCTTGGCACCTAAGGACTACGTCGGTGTCATCATGGAGCTTTGTCAGGGTCGTCGCGGAGTAATGATCGACATGCAATACCTCGGTGAAGATCGCGTGCAGCTGCGCTACACCTTGCCGCTTGCAGAAATCGTTTTCGACTTCTTCGACCAACTCAAGAGCAAGACGCAGGGCTATGCATCTTTGGACTACGAAGAAGCCGGTTTGGCACAGGGTGATTTGGTCAAGGTTGACTTGTTGCTTCAGGGTGAGCAAGTTGATGCGTTCAGTGCAATTGTGCACAAGGATAAGGCTTACGCCTACGGAGTCATGATCACTGGCAAGCTACGCGAGCTTATCCCTCGTCAGCAGTTTGAAGTGCCTATTCAGGCCGCTATTGGCTCACGAATCATTGCCCGTGAGTCGATTCGAGCTATGCGCAAAGACGTTTTGGCGAAGTGTTACGGCGGTGACATCTCCCGTAAACGCAAACTTCTTGAGAAACAAAAAGAGGGTAAAAAGCGTATGAAGATGGTTGGTCGCGTTGAAGTGCCGCAAGAGGCATTTATCGCGGCGCTTTCTACCGATGGTGAGAAAAAAGGCGAGAAGAAGGGCAAGTAATGGCTGCCCTGCCAAGCGGAGATCCGGCCCCTGAAGATGGGGCGTTACCTGCTTCTGTGCTAGAAGGAGCAGACACCCGAACTTTCCACGTCTACTTGCACATACCTTTTTGTCGCGTGCGCTGTGGATACTGCGACTTCAACACCTATACATCTAATGAATTACGCGGTGTAACTCAAGAATCTTTTCTGGTCGACCTACGTAAAGAAATCGAAATGAGTAAGGTCGTTTTATCCAAAGCTCAACTGCCGGTGCGCAAACTTGAATCGGTATTTTTTGGCGGGGGAACGCCAACTCAACTTCAAGCAGATCAGCTTGCAGATTTACTCGGCACCCTCACTGACGAATACGCATTGGCAGTTGGGGCTGAGGTTACTACCGAAGCTAATCCAGACAATGTTGATTTGCAATATTTTGAGACGCTGGTTGAGGCTGGGTTCACCAGGGTTTCAATCGGTATGCAGTCTTCAGTTCCATCTGTGCTTTCAATTCTTGATCGCACGCATAAACCAGAAAACGTCTCGCTCGCTGTCAAAGCTGCAAAGGCAGCAGGATTGCAAACTTCGGTAGATCTGATTTATGGAACCCCAGGCGAATCTATTTCGGATTGGCGACATTCGCTAAATTCGGCAATTGAACTTGACGTCGATCACATCAGTGCGTATTCGCTAATTGTTGAGCCAGGTACAAAACTTGCCCAACAGATTAAGAATGGAAAAGTTGCAGAACCTGATGAAG
>JACCDK011648836.1_pt1 | contig 11692 bp, 8 predicted proteins | sample 7445871 | NCBI WGS metagenome assembly JACCDK01 (sample SAMN15323436, study PRJNA562643) | freshwater metagenome | isolation source: river surface water | place: USA:Blue River Watershed | collected 2017-08-15
GGCGGCAATTTCTGTGCGATCTGAATTATCAAACATGGTGCAAAGATACACTTACACAACAAGCCTCACGCTCAAAGCGCAATACAAACGTTCTTGGGCTCGGTGAAAAAACGCATGGCTTCCCAGCTTGTACCAATTTACAAGGGAAATTGCAAAAATCCATTTGACCGATAACGCTCCCTGTAAAAAGGACTGATGGACAGGGGTATTTGAAGCCCTATCTCATGCGATACAGGTGCTACAGCTCTCAGTGAGCCAACAGTGAATTCAAATCCATAATAGAGACTAAAATTCTTGATATCCAACAAATATGTCAACACCACGGCATCCGATCGAAATTGTAATGATTTATTCCCGCGATATCCTAACCCAAGAGCCATGCCGTTCCAATGATAGTTCATCGAGGTATTTAACTGAATTTGATCTCCCTGTGCGAATAACCCGCTCATGAATTGAAGATATGTACCGGTGAGATTATTGCTATCTTTCAAATACCATTTATTGCCTAAGATGATTGAAAAACGCGGCAGTATCAAATCATTTCGATAATCTAAAAATTGAATTTTGGGCTGAGTAATGTTGTGTATTGAGGCACCTAGGAAACCGCGATTATTGAAAATCACAAACCCTGCGTTAATGTCGATGATTCCATCACTAACCGATCTATTAAATTCATCTGTTTTACGCACCACACCACGTGTGACATCAATTTGATCTTCAAAACGCAATTTGGCATAGTTCACACTGAGATTTTTATAGCCGACTGAAAGGCCATACAAAGACCCAAGGCGACTCTTCGAAATTGGAATTGCAAAAGAATATGTGACATTCGCTTGGGTAGTTTGAAACGCCCCATCCTTGCCTGCAGCATCGTAAATAAAATAACCACCCATGCTTCCAAAGCCATCGGATATCTTTTGATCATACCCAATAAAATTTGTTCGATAGGGATTACTCGATGGCAAGCTCCATTGGTTTCTATACAACGAAGCCAATCTCGCTCCAGGCTTACCCAATGTATCCTTACCTGTACCAGTTAAAGCAGGATTCGTATAAGTAGGACAGCGCATAAACTGATTCAACAGTATATCTTGAGCATCAAGACAAGTTGCTAAGGCTACAAACCATATGACAAAAATCGCCCTCACCGAATCAATGTCAAATTTCCACCGTAAGATATAATTTGATTGGTTCCTTTTAACCTCGCCTCAAATTCATAATAATACACATCTGGTGGTGCTGGTGCACCATTAATCAATCCATCCCACCTTGCTTGTGTTGGAGTAGAATAGAAGACAATTCCCCCTAATCGGGTATAGACCCTCAGAGAGAGTGTCTCAAAAATAGCTGGCAATCCAAAACCCTCATTCAAATTATCCAAATTCGGTGTGAATCCTGTTGGCATAAACTCCTTTGGTGGCAATACAACATTGATGAATGCCGTATCTGAAAGCGGGCATCCTTTTGAGTTTACAATCGTCAATGTCACATTTCCCGAATTTGGCAGGATTACACTGGGCGTTTTGGTATTCATTTTTTTACCAAATACAGCAGCTGGACCCCATTGGTATTTGTAAGGCTGAATTGGTGTTTCCACAGACGACAACGAGATTGATGCTCCCTTCATTGTATACTCTGGTGCAACGATCTTTAATGTGATAGAATCTGGCTCAAATACAGTCGCTGAATTACTATCAGAACAGCCGTAATTATCTTGAACCCAAACATCATATTTACCAGCAGACAGACCCGTGGCTACCGGAGTAAATTGAATTGGATTGGTACTCCATCGGTATGAAAAAGTTCCTGTCCCCCCAATCGTGGATGTTGTGATTATACCATCGCTGAATTTAAAGCAACTAACTGAATCTACCTTCAGTATTGATATCGTCACTTTTAACGGCTCAAATATGCTCGCTTGGAGCGAATCCTTACATTGATAAAAGTCTGTGACAACAACTTTATAATTGCCCTTCACCAAACCAATTGCACTATCGTTTTTTTGTTTTTTTGAATCATTCCAAGAATACTGATATCCCCCGCTACCACCGCTGGCCGACACAACCAACCGGCCATCATTTCCTTGGAAACAATTTACTGAATCATTTAATATGACCGTGGTAGTACTCTTCGTCGGCTGTGGAACCAGATAATCCATGGAGTCCTTACAGCCCTTTAAATCGGTCACACGAACATTGTATGATTGAGAACGCAAACCATACGCAACGGTATTTTTTCGTAAAATTGAATCGGCCCAAAAATACCTGTACCCATTGTTACCCCCTGTTGCTTTAACTGCAAATTTTCCATCACTTCCATCAAAACAATTTACACTATCAACCCAAGCAACTGAGAGTGAAAGTCGATCCGGTTGATGTACAACATATAATGAAGTATCCGCACACTGATTGTAATCATATACCTTCAACCGATAAACACCAGCTGTCAAATTGGTGGCTTTTGCTGTTGTTTGGCTCATGTTGTCGAACCATTGATATTTTCGCCATCCCGTTCCTCCAGTTGAGCTAACCTCTAATTTGCCATCTTTGCCAAGATAACAAGTAACACTGTCGTGCTTAACCAAGGTTGTAACGATTTTGGGAGGCTGTAAAACAGACATCATCAAAGAATCTCTACATCCCTTTTTATCGCGCACTATTGCTTTGTAATCGCCAACCTTTAACGATACTGCTTCAGCCGTTTTTTGCCGGCTCAGATCATTCCATTGATATTCATAACCGCCGTTGCCCCCTGTAGCGATTACTTTCAACTTACCACTTGGTTGATTGAAACATCTAGCACTGTCAGAAGAAACAGATTGTATTTTTAGTTTAACTGGACCACTTAATTGTGCCTGAATAGAATCTCGGCAACCGTACTGATCCTGAACGGATAATTTATAAACACCAACCTGTAGACTATCAGCGTCCTTGGTTGTTTGTTTTAACGGATCATTCCAACTGAAACGATTTTGTCCATTACCACCAATGATTTTCAATTCTATTTTACCTGTGCTTGTCCCAAAACATAAAACACTATCAATCTTTGCGATAGAAACCAACAATTTATTCGGCTGACCGATTACTGTGTTGGCTGTGGTAGAACACCCTTTCGCATCAGTGGTAATTACAGAATACGAACCAGCTTTTAAACCTGTAGCCAAACTCCCAACTTGATTGGATGCATCACTCCATTTGTAGGTGTACGGGGCTACCCCTCCAGAAGCCGCGACAACTGCACGTCCATCATTACCACCAAAACAATTCACACTGTCAGTTGCAGCGACTGTTGCATAAAGAATATTGGGTTGCTTGACAGAAACATCTAAGGTATCTGCACATCCGAATCGATCCTTGAAAATCCCTCGATAACTGCCCGCAGCCAAATTTGAAACAGTGATTGTCGTTTGACCCAATGGATCATTCCATTTCAATTGATAGGGTGAAAATCCACCAGAAATGGAGGAAATTATCCTACCACTATTGCCACCACTACACTTTACGGAATCGATCGAAACCAATATTAAATCTACCTTTCCTGCATTTCCAAAATAAAAGGTGTCTACCGCCGCGCAAGCATTGGTATCCTGAACTTTTACCCAGTAATAGCCTGTCGACTTCAAATAAACAAAACTGTCTTTTTTCGTGTTACTCCAGAGTACGGAAGCCCATTTATTTCCAACCGACACCCTCAAACTATCCCGCCTGCAATTTTTCAACAGAACAGAATCGGCACCAATGTTCAGCTTGGGATTTGAAAAAAGCACGGAAATCGTATCTCGAAATTCACAGCCAGAGGAATCTGTGAGAACCAATCGATATTTTCCAGATTTTTTCACAATATTCTTTGCTTTAGTAACACCATTCGACCATTGATAAGACTTCATGGAGGGCAAAGCAGAGAGAGTAAAACTGTCTATTCCGCAACGATACACATTGCTATTGTGATACACTTTAGCGTCAATCCATGGCTTCGAAATAAACAAAGCCTTAACCTCACAACCAGATAGGGCTCGTTTCCAAATACCTACGTCATCAATCCTTCCTTTAAAAAATTCCGTCCCATCATTGCTTGAACCCACTGACAGTCCAGACAACGGATCTTTCGCTGGAATTGAAAATACCCTACCGAAACTCTTTGGGAACAGAATATTACTGTCTACGAGACAATTCGATTCTTTACCGTTTATATAAAATCTCACTGTATCTGACTTTACGGTAACCGCGAGGTGAACCCATTTACCCAAGGGAATCGTATCCAATGAGAATTTAAAATCAACCACTGGGCCTGTATTTCTTCTACTTGTAACGATTTTATTTTTTCCTTTTTTCGTGATACCAGTATCGTGGGAAATGCTAAGGGTGTAATTCCAATATCCTGACTGCCTTTTTGCCACAATCGTTTGGTAGTTCGATGTAGATATCGAATCTAAGACCCAAGACGCAATCGTAACATCTCCTGAAACAGACAAACTACTACTATGATTTGCTTTGAGATCCTGGTTGGCACCATTAAAATGACACGACGAATTTGCTTTTCCGTTTCTATCCGTTACGAATTTCACACCATTATAATTCGTCAATTGATTGGATAGTCCAGAGGAATCTGATATAGTTGCTGTGAAGGGAAACCACGCAACCAAATCCTTTCTGGGAACATAGGAACCAACTTGGGCATTAACTGTCAGACCAAAACAAGAACAAAACAAAATTAGGAGCGACCATTTCATAAGTTAAAATGTTAAAACTGCCACTGATTTTTCTTGCGTCTATTCTTCTTTGGGGATTCGAAACGATCGTCGTACACCTCCAATTTTTTCAACTTTCTGTAATTCGGGTCATACACAAACGGTGTTGAAGAGATAAAATCAGGGCACCCTCTGTAGCGCGCATTACCATACAAATCCTTACAATTATCTTTATGGTCCGGCACATCATCGCCATCCGAATCATGATTCTCGGTGAAGTTGAAATTCAATCCAACATCAACAGAATGGTATTGAGATTTGTCTAACTGAATCAATCCTTTCACATTGTTTGCCAAAGCATAAATTTGATAGTGTCTCCAATGTATGCTAAATCCCAAACCAATCATATCTTGTTTTGCCGATAGGTTGTATTTTGCATAAGAAACCATGATATCGAAACTTTTTCCGAGTTGGTTTTGTGTTTGAAAGGCCCAAAAATCTTGGTTTTGTTTGACCCCATTCCCTTTGGAGTATTGAAAAAATAGGCGATCTCTGGGTGAAATGTGATATTCCAAACCTATATAATATTGAGGATTGAACTCAATATTGTAATACCATCTCAAGTCTAGTTCAGAGCTCGATTTCAAATATTGATTTAAACTATCTGTGAGTAGATTGGAATAGTCTCGATTAACCTTTATCACGCCCGTATCCAACCCATTAAAACCCCATGTTTTTAAGCTCAATTGATGATTATAGGTCAAATACCCCCATGAAATACTACCATAATTACTTATGCTTCCCGAGAATCTCCACTTTGCAGATGGTTTAATTAAAAATCCTAATCCAGCAGTTTGACCGCTGTTAATCAGAGGACCAGCATTCACAAAATCCATTGGTGTCATTGGATTCAAGTTCCGAATACCATTGGTTTGAATATCCCAAATACCGTCCGCTTTCCATTTGTAAATATATTCATTGCTCGTATCTGTAAATAATCCAAACTGTGCTTGCTTGACATCATACCTATACAAACCCGTATGATTGGTTAAAACAAATCCTAGATTTAGCCATTTGTTAATTATTCTGCCATACGAAAACCGATTTTCCCAAACCACCGTGCCCGTATTATTTGCAAAATCTAGTTCCATTCGCTTGCCGAAGTATGGACTATTCTCATCATTTCCGTAGTAAACAAATCCTAATAAGTCTTTGTCAATGGACATGGAAACTTTGGTCACCAAAGATGTATTTAACCCAACATATGCGCGACGAGAACGAACACCGATATTCAATAAATTCAGTCGGTTTTCTATTTCGATATCTGTTAAATCTTTGGTTGGTCTTGCTAAAAAAGAATCCAATCCCGTTTGAATACTCACAGATTTAGAGAAAAAATCTCCCAAATTGAAATGAGGGTAGTACAACCCTAACGATGTACCAAGTCCCACAGAAACGCCAAATTGTGGAATGAATGCGGGATTTGTAAATGTTGTAAGGGGTAAATGCGGGTTATTGTATCCCAAAATGTGGGCTTGGCTGTGAATGACATTCACATGAAACAGCGTTACCAATGCCAACAAAAGAGACCTCATTATTTTAATTCAATAAAACACCCGAATTACTACCCTACGATTTCGACTTTTATTTTCAGGCAAAGGATTCCCTTTCTGATCTTCGTTGGGTAATACGGGCCTCGTATCCGCAAAAGAGGATGCTTTAATATGATCCTTGGGAATACCTTTTGAAATCATGTACTTAACTACTTGTGATGCCCTGTCAGCAGATAGTTCCCAATTTGAAGCGTAGCTCGCAGAACTAATAGGTGAATTGTCCGTATGTCCCTCAACATCTACATTGAAGACATCATTAATTTTTGAGATTTGATCAGTTATTTGATCGATAATGGCTCTCCCATCGGGTAATAATTGGGCCTCTCCAGAATTAAAAAACGATGCATTACTTGCCGTCATATTAATTCCTTTAGAATCCATATTAATATTAATTGCACCCGTGGCGACTTTATCCTTCATCAATGAATCTAGCACCTTTTTCAATTTTGCCATTGAGGTAATTTCAAGTTGCTGCGACTTCATTTGTTCTTTCACACCCTCCGAAACTTGAGCAAATTTATTCATGTCTATAGTGGACACAGATACAATCAACACGAAAAAACCCAACAAATTGGTAATTGTGTCGGCATACGTCATCAACCAACTTTCGCCATGTTCATCCCCATGCTCATCATGGCTATCTTGGCCGATTTTTCGGCGACCATTTGAAGGGATGGATTTCTTAGCGTTACTTGCCATTGTTATTTGCTGATACTAACCTCCGGTCTAATGACGCTTGTAGTTTGTCCTTGATAAAAATTGGTGATTTGTCTTCCATCATCATCACGGCACACTCTAAAATCATTAATTCTCGAACTTTTACCATTTCTGCATCAATCATAATCTTCATGGAAAGTGGATAAAACAACAAATGCGTCATCGATACACCATACAATGTCACCAACAAACCCAATGCGAGGCCAGGACCAATTTTTGTCGGGTCATCAAGTGAACTTAGCATATAAACCAAACCGAACAATGTACCAAACATACCAAATGCCGGACCTGAGTTACCCATATTTTTAAAGACTTCTGAATTCTTTTTAGAACGCTTCACCTGTTCATTTATCTGTGATTCTGAGACAGTAATGACCTCGTCAACTGAATAATTTGTACTAACCAAAGAGAATACATATGCGGAGAAATCACCAGATTTCGCAGTTTGAATCCTATTTAGAAACTCAACTCTGTTTCTTTTGTACTCAGTTGCCCAACCCACCATTTCATCTACTTCCTTGTAGAGTGTGCGCTGAGTTATCATCGGATGAGAAAAAATCTTGCCGAAATATTTAAATGCCTCGACAATTACGCCAGGTGAGTTGATGATAAATGCATTGGTGAGCAAACCTCCCGTCACAATTAACAAACTCGGAATATCGAAAAATCTGCTAAACGCCAAAACGGGGAACATTTCTTTGAAATGAAACACCCCAATGACATCAGCAATTCCAATTCCCAACAGCGACATCGAGACAATAATCAGTAGTAAACTCTTCAATGAAAACTTCATGGCTATCTCAATTTAACTGTAGGAATAACGAAATTAGGATCTAAATTTTTGGCTTTTATCCAATACACCTTGGCTTGTTCTATTTCCCCGAGGGTAAAAAGTATACTACCCTTGAAAGCGAATGCATCCGCGGTTGGCATGATGGCCAATGATTTGTCGATTTCCGTCAAGCTACCTTTAAAATCATCCGCATAAAACAAACGTTGTGCTTCTTGATAGTATTTCAGCACTGCAACCATATCCTTTTTCAATTCCTTGTCTGTGGGAGGATATGATGTTTCACCCGGTTTTAGCTCTGTTTTACCGGGAATGACCGACTTCCTGACTTCAGCGCCTTCCCCTACTTCTAATTTGGAGGAGTCCGTCTTGCCCGTATTATCAAATTCCACTTCGAATTCTGTTTGTTTAAAGTACAATCTCATTTCCAATGATGTGTTACCCACCTCGTAATTCACCATCATAGCATCCCGAACAGTCGTATCGATGAGATAAACCGCTTTCGCGCGTTCCAATCTTGCCCTTTCTTCTGAAACTCTATCGTATGAGTTACATGAAATAAGAGTGGCAAGAATAACCAGACCAAGAACCCAATTAAAACGCATATGAAATTTGTGCTCCATAATTCAAATTATCAAAATTGATGTTATACAAGCCGTTGCCCGAAAAAGAGTTGTAACTATTGAAGGCCTGTTCTAACTTGATATCAAAAGTCAAAGATTCTGTGAGCCGGACACCTAATCTCTGATGCACACCCAAAAATGATTGATTGAAATAAAAATAATTCAATCCTAATTGAAAATACATCCAGTATTTCGGCAATATGGTCTTTTTGCGTAGAAAAGATGCCTGATATGTAATACCCGCAGAAGGCACTGTAATCCTACCTAGCGCGCCCAAGTTTTGATCTATATACTTACTCGGTGTTTGATCAATTGAACGGATGGTGGCTTGAATACCGAACTCAGAACTTCTTTCCGCGTTAACCACCTGAGTGTATGTCATCGTCAAAGAAATTGGTACCACTGTCAGATTAGAACCCAACAAAGTGTCATTTGGATTGCCTCTAATTTCATTTATCTTCTGAAGTCCCATTCCCACACCCAAAGTAAATTTGCTTGGATCCACAATCACATCGCTGCTCAAATCAATTTGTTTTACCCAAAGTATATTTCTATTGGCAGGATGAACAATCGTCATGCTAATCTTTGGGCCATTTAAACTGTCATAGTAAACATTACAATTGAATAGACCCTGGATGTTATAGGCTTGACATACATCAATCAGTTTCTTTGGGTCGCTTTTCAGTCTCGATAGTGCGCTTCTGTTATCTACTTTAAAGATAGAATCGGAAGATCTTATTTTCAGCGTAACGCGATCATCAAACTCAGGAACCATCAAAACCTGCAATCCACTATTCATTAATTGCTGGGTCAATTGGTTACGTAGATCCGGCATGCTTAAGTATACCTTAGGTATTTCGGACCGGATATCAAACAAAGCAATTCTCCGCGTATTAAGTGGGACATCTTGCATGTTATAAGGTACCTTACCTAGTAAATAGTTTAATTGAACCTCTATGCGATCACCTTTTCTGGTACCTTGACTTTGCGACATCAAATTAGATGATGAACAAGTCAAGAACAACAGCATAACAATTATTATTTTTTTCATTGTAGTTGTAAGATCTCCCTCAATCTAGCAATCACTGTTTTGCGACACTTTTCGATTTCTTCCGCGGAAGCATTCATGTTGAAATCCATGTCTGTTTTTATTAACAACTGTTCTCGACTTGGTTTTGATTTGAGTATTTTCTCGACAATTGGGTTTTCCGCTCCAACAAGTGCAATAGCAATAATCTTCGGATCAATTGACTCCAATGCCTTGCGAACGAGTGTATCATCCATGGTTGGGATTTCATCAAAGGTCACAAATCGATTCCTGATTTTCTTGGCCAGATCAATGTCATATTTGGCAATGTCCTCCAAGTACATCTGTTGCTGGAAAACAGGCAGCGTATCCAAAACCTTCAAAATTGTATTCAAACCATCTACCGCCACATTCTTCATATCCTGCACGGTCATTGCTTTTTGCGAGAAGTGATCCGCTACTTGCTTATAAACCGTTACAGGTATGTCATTGATGCCGGAAATGCGTTGTAACAAGATGGTCTGCTTTGCAAATTCAAACTTTGACAACACATTCATACATTTCTCAGCAGGTAATTGAGCCAATAAAATGGCTGTCATATCCTCGCTTTCATCTTTGATCAATTGAATGATCTGATTTTCATTCAACTGTTCCAAGAATTGAAAAATATCCTTCTTTTTGAATAACGCCACATCAGGCTTGTAATTTGTCAGTGATTTCCTGAAACCTTGAAGTAAAACAAGCTGCTCTGAAGGGGCTAAAGGTTTCAAACCCTGTATTTCTTCTTTGAGTTTGAAATGCCGCTCAGCACTCAAATGTGGTTTCAAATATTTAAAGAGTTGCTTATTGACATTTACGATAACCATGGCGATCCTACCTAACTCCTCGTCCATATTGTCATCCATGTTTGTATTTAAGTAATCAGCAATCTTTTCTCCGTTGCTCAGGAATTCGCGCGTTACATAAGATTTTAACTCCGCCAAATCGGAAAGTTCCTCGATCTCCAAATTTTTGTCGGAAGGACTCTGTATGCTCTCACTCAACTTATCAATTTTACTCTGTAACAGAGTGACTTTTTCAGACTCTACGGCATTGCGCTGGTCTAATACGCGATTATTCTGCCTCCGTTTTGACAAGGCAGATACGATCATTTGACCAATGAAAATAATTAAGACAAGAGATATTAAAGCAATGATAATCCACATCATCATGGCATTGTCTTTTTCCTTTTTCGCCTCCGCTTCAGCTGGCTTATTTAACTTCTTGTCAAGCAGATTTTCAATGTCTTCCAACAGAGGTTTATTCTCGCTGGGTTCTTCTGCAACGGGCATCGGTCCTTCGTCTTTTCCAGTTTCCCATCCCGGATATTTATTCGGAAAAGCTTGAAATTCCACAAATATTTCATCCCCGTTTTTTGCATTCACTAATCCTGCACCGCGAACAACCTCCTCCGCAAATTGAAGGGCTGTTGGACTGTAACTTGTATCCATCAACACCTGTATGCTGTGCTTAAAATACTTCTGCACAACCGGCGACAGCGATTTTTTGGGTATTACCTCCATCGCTTTTTTTCGAATTGATGGATGAAACGGCAAGCCCGGCAAATAATCAATAGAAAGTCCCGTATCTACCAAAATAGGATCTATGATAGGCGAAGGGGGAGTCAACTCTCTTGATCTCTCCTCCACATCAACAATTACCATGAACTTGTTCTGGTCAAAATAGCGCCGCAACTTATTGATTACCTCAGACTGATAATTCTCTATTTCGTCGTATACAGTTTTTGATTTGAATGGATCAGGAGTATAACCAAATAAAGAACCTTGAGCCAACGAAAAATTGGGCATGGTGGTCCAAACCATTAATAAACAAATTAGATAATTGCGAAAATTCACTCTTTTAATTTCGTCAGCCATTGATACAATTAATCAGTAATTTAACTCATTGTTTATATCAAGTCCCCGCAATGAGCGGGAATTTGAGTTATGAAACAAAGAAGTTGACAAATCTAACCATTAAATGTTATCCACAAAATATCCCGCAAATAAAAAGCCGCGTTATTTTAAAAAGGACTCAAATCATTTATCGCAAAAAAACACCCCACTTATTTACACAACAAGCCTCACGCTCAAAGCGCAATACAAACGTTCTTGGGCTCGGTGAAAAAACGCATCGCTTCCCAGCCGCCTTCCCGACCAACACCCGAACTCTTCACCCCGCCAAACGGTGTACGCA
>JACCDK010058781.1_pt1 | contig 11688 bp, 12 predicted proteins | sample 7445871 | NCBI WGS metagenome assembly JACCDK01 (sample SAMN15323436, study PRJNA562643) | freshwater metagenome | isolation source: river surface water | place: USA:Blue River Watershed | collected 2017-08-15
ATAAACCATCGGGCATTTCATGATAAGCGTTGGTTACCTTATAGAATTTTAATGTGGGGGTAAGCAGTTTAGCTCTAACAATGGAAGAATCGCTGTAAATTAATTCAACCTCTTTGCTAACTTCTACGGGTAAACTAGCTTCGTTGCTAGCAATCTTCTCCACTTTTTTTAAATCATTCTCACAGGCACTAATAAAAATGCTTAGCACCATCAGCATAAATAAAAAACGTTTTACCCTAACATTCATCATTCTACATTCACCTAATCGTATTTTCTTTGTATAAACCACTTGTCGCAGAAATTAAATCCAGCATGAACTCCGATGTACTTCTCTTCAATGAGCCCTTTATTTAAGGTCCCACGCTTCCCGAATTCCACCGCTAAGTTGATCCTCGAGGCTGTTTTAGGCAATGGCAATCCAAATCCTAAACTGACATTCATTTGATTAATACTTTCTTGTAGTATGTTAACGTATGATTGATTATAGTTGAACCCGAATCGATATTCGATGGTTTTAAAATAATTTCCTACTGCCATGTAGTTTGGCGTAATTGCTCCTCCGATGGAAACGTCCAAGGTATTGCTTAGATTTTGATTTTCTTCAAACACTTTAAATTTCGACCAATTGCCTAAACTAAGATCTGCACCAATCATCCATTTATTTTGTTTATTAAGAGTAAAGCCTAATGAATTAAGCATGGGATAAAATACTTTCCCTTGTTGATTCTGTGTGTTTTGAGTAGTATCGACTAATTGCTCCACATTGTTTTGATAGAAATACCTGATAGCGGTTGTATTTCTCTCCGCATTTAAAGAGCTTCCTGGATTTCCATTCAACCCAATAATGAAGTATTTATCATCGGATAATTTTCTTTTGTATTGTATGCCATAGTTTAAGAAAATGCTGCCGATATAAATAGAGTTAGTTTGTTTGATGTTTAGAAATCGAAGTGTATCGGGAAATTCACTTGCCTTGGTTTTTTCTAAATTTCCGAAGATGTACGATGCATTGAAACCGATGCTTAAATTTTCAGTGATTTGATAAGCATTTCCAATAAAAAATTGATTGATTCCTCCTGAACCCTTATAGACTTGTGTTGCTGGTGTGTCTAATATGGTTGTATTTACCCTTGACTCATAACCCATGCCTGATACAGGAACTAAGCCAAAACTTGCCCCCCATTTTTGAGTTATAGGAAAGCCAATTTTTAAATAACTTAAGGCTGCGTTATTTCTGAAAGCGTAGTTTGTACTGCTTTTAAATTCTGAAAAAGCAGCAAATGTACCTATTTCAAAGGTTGTCCACTGTAATGCAGAATACGAAGCTGGGTTTTGTGTGTTAATGGCATTGTCAAAACGTACACCGTTGGATATGCCTCCCATGCCAAGGTTGATCACCGAGTTGTTTTTTTGAAGAAAACCCAATCCAAATTGTGAATAAGGAGTACTCGTTACATCTTGTGCTTTAGCTGCACTCCATGAAATGATAAATAAAAAAGTATTACGTATGTTTCTTAAATTGAACATTGTATTTCAAAATTGAATTTAATCCTTCCGCTACTAAGTCAGGACGGGCAAAGATGCTATTTTTAAGCCGAGTATCAAAAAAGCTTAAATCTCCTCCACACATCAGCACCTGCAAACCTGTATATTTTTGTTGGTATTGCTCAATTATGCCCACTATTTCTTGAATATACCCATTCATCACTCCCGATAAAATGGAATTTTCGGTGGTGTCTCCAATAAGTTTAGGTAAACGACTTGTAGGCTCAATTAACGGAAGTTGAGCGGTAAAAGTATTTAGCGCTTTAAATCGTAGTTGTAATCCTGGGCTAATCCCTCCTCCTAAGTACTCCGACTGCTCATTTACAAAATCGTAAGTAATGCATGTTCCTAAATCAATGCTTAATACATGTTGATGCGGGAATATTGCTTGCGCTGCGCAAGCTGCTGCTAATCTATCGAGCCCTAGGGTTTCTGGACTTGCATATTTATTATTTATAGGGATTGATGTTAAATAACTAAACTGAAAAAAAGCAGAATGTGTATTTAAGTACGATATATTTTCATCGTCGGAGTTTCCAACATGCGAATAAATACTGGATGTTATAGGGTACTCTTTGAAGATTTTATCGAGAAGAAAAACATCTAGTTTGTCAAATTTCGCGCGGGCAATAATTTTATCATCTTTAAAAATAAAGACTTTTGTTAGTGTATTGCCTTTGTCGATTATTAGTTGCACCTCTTTGAATTATGAATGCTGAGTGTTAAATGATGAATGGTGGGTGTAATGCTTAATCATTCATCATTTATAATTTATATCGCAACATTGTTTAAAATTGATTCGAATAATATTTTTCCGTCGATATTAGCTAATTCTCCATCGGCTGCACGTTCCGGGTGAGGCATCATTCCAAAAACATTTCTATTTTTATTGCAAACCCCGGCAATATTTTCTATTGCACCATTAGGGTTTGACTCTTTTGTAATCGCTCCATTTTCATTGCAGTAACGGAACAATACTTGATCGTTATCGTTGAGTGAGTTTATTACATCAGATGATGCAAAGTATTTACCTTCTCCATGAGCGATAGGAATTTTCAAAGCAGCTTTCGTATCAATTTGAGAAGTGATTAAAGAGTTATTAGTTTCTGCTTTGATGTAAACGTTTTTGCAAATAAACTTACGCGAATCGTTATGTAATAATGCGCCTGGGACCAGACCTGCTTCAGCGAGTATTTGAAAACCATTGCAAACACCCAATACATAACCACCTTTATTTGCAAAAGAAATAACTTCTTGCATAATTGGAGAGAAACGAGCAATAGCCCCCGATCTTAGGTAGTCGCCATAGGAAAATCCACCAGGTAACACTATAAAGTCACAAGATTGCAAATCATGCTCTTTATGCCAAAGTTTTACTACTTCTTGCCCCATGATGGTTTCTAAGACATAGACCATGTCCTGATCGCAATTTGACCCAGGAAATACAACAACTCCAAATTTGCTCATTATGAAAGAATTTTACGTTCCAAAGATAATAAAAATTGCATTATATAGTATACAGCATTGCAAAGCTAACTTGCCTACATGCTCATTTATTTGTATTTTTAATTATGAAGAATTTGATTTTAATCGGTTTATTGTGCTTGGTATCCAGTTTTCTTTACTCTCAAAAAATTGATCTTGGGAGTTCCGACAAATCCTATCAACGTAGTTTTTTAAAAGTAATTGGGCAGAATTCAAAAGGTATATTTATTTTAAAAAGCTCTTCTACCTTTAATAGCAAACAAGAACAAGTTCGACTACGAGATAACAAAGCTGAATTAATGTTAGTTGGCAATAATTTAAATACCCTTTGGAGTTATTCATTAACCAACATCAACCCAGAGGCCGACATTCAAGATGTATGTATATTTAATGATAGCTTGTATTTGTTCTATGCTCTCATCAATAAGGAATACAATAAAAATGGACTGTTTGTGCAAAAAATAAATGCAACGAAAGGAATGCTTGACAGTGCTCCAATATTATTAGATGAAATAAGTTTCGACAAAAAAAGAAACAGAGGAATGTTTTACATTAAAAAAAGTAAAGATGGTAAACTGATTTGCTCTATGTATAAACAAACTGATTCAGAGAATGAAAAATTGAATATCAGTATAAGTGTTTTTGATAGCTCCTTTGCAAAAACTTGGTCGCATAAGTATAAAACTGATTACTATGATGGGGTATTATTTCTCAATGATTTTAAATTATCGAACGATGGGAAAGCGTTTATATTAACATCTCTCGATTTAGATAAGAAATTATTGCGTGATAAAAAATATACTCTGAATGTTTGCAGTCCAGAAAACGAAAAAATTATTTCGATAAGTATCATTCTCGATAAATACTTTATAAACGATTTGAAAATGGAAATAGACTATATTAATAACCAGGTCGTTTTAGCGGGTTTTTACTCAGAACTTAATAGCTTTTCGTCAGCAGGTATAACATATGTAAGAATAAATCTCTTCGACTTTAAACCCAAATTGTTCACCGAGAGTTTCAAGGCTAAATTTTTAAATGAGTTTAATACTGAGCGAACAGTAAATAGAGGTACGGAGCTTATTAATTATTATATAGATAAAATAATATTAAGAACGGATGGTGGCGTAATACTACTATCGGAATCGAATTATGTAACAGAATCTACCAACTACAACTCATACTACCAACTTTATACCACCTCTTATACCTATCACTACGATAATATCTTACTGTTTTCAATTAATCCTAATGGCAAAATACACTGGGAAAGTATTGTAAGAAAAAATCAGGTATCAGAGGATGATGCCGCTTTTTACTCATCATATATTGTGAATCTAGATTCCGACAAATTAAACATCATTTACAATAAATACATCCGAAAATCTACAGATATCATTTGTTGTACTATTAATAATCGGGGTGAGAATTCTGAAAAAGTAATAATTAAGGAGAATGATCATCTGCTCTTAATGCCAGGTGGAGGGAAGCAAATTTCTGCTGATCAAATAATTATTCCTTGTATTCAAAAAAATAAAACTAATTTTATACGCGTAACGTATTAAAATGCTAGTTCGCTTATTCAAAACGCAAGCACCATTTAACCTTATCATTCTGCTATTTTTGGCAGTTGGGATTCGTTTGCCTTATCTTTTAGATCAAAGCCCCATCCCTGTGTTTTATTACAATGAGCCATTTAGCACCTTTATTTTTGGTAAATATTCTTCCATATGGACCAATAAAATTCCAAACGTATTATTAACAACCTTAATATATTATATTCAAGGATTATGGTTAAATAAAATTGTAAACGATTTTAGTTTATTGTTTAAAAATACACATTTGCCTTCTTTACTATACGTTATAATTACTGGGCTTTTTCCCACATTTTTCACTCTTGATGCGGCAATAATTATCATTTTTTTACAGCTATTGGTTTTTATTCGATTATTCAATTTATACAAAAATCAACAAATAACTATAATGGTTTTCGATTTGGGTGTATTAGTTTCTGTTGCATCGCTATTTTATTTTCCAGCGATTGCTTGGATTACACTTGTGTGGTTAGCCCTGTTGATTTTTAGACCATTTGTTTGGAGAGAGTGGATCTCAAGTATTTTAGGGATGATTATCCCTTATGTATTTGTAGCCTTTTATTATTTTTGGATGAATCGTTGGAATGATTTTATGCTTTTATTACAACCTTTAAAAAATTATTGGCAAATAAATATTTTTCCAAAAAACAGCGACTACCTGCCTCTGTTGCCTATGGTTTTAATCTTAATGGTTTCGTTTAACAAATTACGTGAAAACTTTTATAAAAATGTTGTTCAGGTGAGAAAAGCACAGCAATTATTAATTTTTTCTATTATAGTTACTGCAGCTTCTTTTTATATTAAACCCAGCTTTAGTATTAATCACTTTGTATTGTTAGCGGCACCAATTACTGTATTTTTATCTTATTATTTTTTAGTAGCCAAAAAACATTGGGTATCGGAAGGATTGATTTTACTAATGATTTTTTCTGTTATTTATTTTCAATACCATTAATGATTTGTTCTACTATTTCATTTATATTATCCGGGAAATGCACATTAACTTTTGTGCTTGATTCCATCCATTCTTTTAGTATCGTAATATTTTTATCATTAATTGCATCCATTACTTTATTCCCCATTCGTTTTAGAGATTCAGCATTGCATGCCTGCTCGTATTGACCTGCCATAGGAACAACAAGAATCTTTTTACCTAAATACAACGCTTCTGCTGGTGCCTCAAAACCAGCCCCTGTGAGTAACCCTTCACAAGATGCTACACTGGTATTATATTGCTCGTTGTTTATAGGTTTTACTTCTACATTACCGATAACATAACCTTTCTTTTCGTGTTTAGAAAAAATTTGCCATGCTGTATTTTTAAATCTCGAGAGGTATTTAATTAGTAACTTATCGTCGTATGCTGGCAAATAAACAGTATAATGACCTTTGTTTGTTGGTGTTAATGCTCTAATTTCTTTACGAATGATAGGTGTGTGAATAAAATCATCGTATTGTTCAAAATGAAAAGAAATCTGCTTAGTACTTGGGGCATAATTTTTAAACAAGCCTTCAGCAAAATTATTTTTAAAGTTAGGCCTCGGTGTATTCTTAGATAAGAAAGCTGATTGATGACTGAGAGCAGTTACTTCTTTTCCTTTTAGTATACCAGCCCATGCTGATACCGGCTCAAAATCATTAAGAATCAGATCATATTGCTTTAAATTTAATTTTCTAATATCGTTAAAAAAGATGTGTGGCCTGAGCTGTTTGAACGTTGACCAATAGTCGACACCTCCCTCTTTACCGAAGATAAAGCTAGCCCCTCTAAATTTATAGCGAATATCATGTGGCAGTTGTACATCGAATTGCGTTCCGCTGATAAGGATATCTAAGTCGGCTCTTTTCTCTAATAAAGGAATAAAATCACGCGCCCTGCTAATGTGCCCATTACCCGTTCCTTGTATAGCATATAGGATTCTCATTTGTTCCTAAAATACAAAAATATTAATCAATATTTTTTTCTATTAAGGATTGATATAAAAATCCAATATCCATTTGTTGTTGTAAATTTAGCAACTCCTCTTTTATCTCTTCTTCATCAGTTGATTGATAGTTAAAACCTTTAAAATGAAAAACACTCCATTCTCCATTTATATACTCCAAACTGGTTAAACTTTCCACCCAATCTCCTGCATTTAAGTACATAACCTCCCCCAACTCTGTTTTTATCAACTTTTTTTCCGAATGATGAATATGCCCACAAATAACGTAATTGTAGCCTTTCTCTATAGCAATTTCTGCAGCAGTATGTTCAAAATCGTTGATAAACTTGACTGCGTTTTTCACCGAATGTTTGATTTTTCGTGAGAGACTCATTTTGTCTTTACCAAACTTACTAAGTAGGTAATTTATAAATGTGTTGATGAGAATTAATGTATCGTATCCTATTGCTCCAAGCTTGGCCAGCACTTTTGAGTACTGCATGGTTACATCGAACACATCCCCATGAAAGATCCATACCTTTTTACCCTTGAGCTCTAATACTAATTTATTGGCGATTTTAAGAGAGCCTAATTCAAATCCATCGAACTTTCTTAGTACCTCATCGTGGTTTCCTGTTAGATAATATACCGGAACATTATTGCTGATGTATTTAAGGATTCTGCGCAGTACTTTAAGGTGTGATTCTGGGAAATACCTTTTACTAAACTGCCACATATCTATAATATCACCATTAAGAATAACCATCTTAGGCTCGATACTCTTGAGATAATGCAGTAATTCTTTTGCTTGGCATCCATAGGTTCCGAGGTGAACATCTGAAATGACAACAATATCTACCTTTCTTTTGGTCATGATGAATTTTCACCAAAAATCGAGTGTAAATGTAAAATAAATGTTAAAGTAGGATTATGAAACTAATCTTCTTCCTCGATTTTAACTTCGTATGGACTGAAGTAAAAGGCAATGATGACTGTTAAAGCTGTAATTAAGATAAGTGTTGTAGCTGTTTCCATAGTTGTGTTATTAACACAAAAGAACAGCTACAGTTTTAACTTATTGTAAATAAATCTATAAATTTTTAATTCTATCTAATTGCTTTAAATGATGAGTAGAATGAATTTTCATAAACTTCAGCCATTGGAAGTTATTTAACATCCCTAAGGCTGGGTGTTTTAATTTTTGAGTCTTTGACCATTTCGCATGGCTAAGCATAAGTTCATTTAACTCTTTTCCCAGACTTTCTATCGATTCTATAGCCTCTGCGATAGAAATAAACACTGGGGTTCTTTTTTGTACCGCCTCAGGAACTTTTCTACCTTTAGGGAACTTTTCAAAAAACAAGAGCAATCTTGCATTCCAAGGCAAGCTGTTGTTATCTTCAGTAGCGTTACCTTCGGCAGCCTTTAGCATGCCGCGAACAGTCATTCTATTAGCAGAAATAATATGAGCATAGACCTCTGCTGCCGACCATGTGTCAGCATTTGCTTTCTTTAAAAACTCACTTTCTGAATAAGTGTCTAAGCGTTTTCGGTATTCTTGAATAGCTGCGACTAAGCCATTGTATTGTCTGTCTGTAATCATAATAATATAGTTAATAACTCTTTCAAGTGACAGATTTCATGAGTTAATTCATGATCGTGGGTATGACTAAAAGGATTAAAATATACTTGGTCGATGCCTGCATTTTTAGCACCCAACACGTCCGCTTCTAAACTATCACCAATCATTAATACCTCCATTGCATTGGCATTCACTACCTCTAAAGCATGATTAAAGAGCGCTTTGTCTGGCTTATACAGTCCGATAACTTCCGATATGAAAATTTCTTGGAAGTATTGTCGAATATTCGTTCGCTCCATCTTCATGGTTTGTGACTCTAAAAAACCATTTGTAATTATATGTAACTGATAGTGGCCTTTTAATACCGATAAAACTTCGTGCGTACTGTCGAACAGGTTTGTTTTGGTCGGGCAGATATTGACGTAATCGATTTCGAATTGATTTGGAATATTCAACTCGTTTACTCCAAAATGTTCGAAGGTGACTTTAAAACGGGAAGCCCTCAAATCTTCTTTGGTGATGATACCATTATGATAATCGCGCCACAGTTGATGATTATACTCTGTATAAACGGAAATGAATTCATCGACAGAATTTATACCTAATGAATATAATTTGTATGCCTCATATAATTCGATAAGTGTTTCCTCTGCATTTTTATCAAAGTCCCAAAGGGTATGGTCTAAATCAAAAAAAAGATGTTTATATTTTTTCTCCATTATATTTTTTCTCCAAAGGATAAATCTCCAGCATCACCAAGCCCAGGCACAATGTACGATTTTGTTGTTAACTCATCATCGATTGCACCTAGCCAAAGATGTGCTTTGGGCAAATTACGTTGAACGTACTGCACACCAATCGTACTGGCAATAACTGACACGATGTGTACTTGTGTAAATTTTGCCCTACTCATTAATTCTTTTATACAAAGCACCATGGAGCTCCCAGTTGCTAACATCGGATCAGAAACAATCAATACTTTATTTTCTAATTCAGGAATCGCAACATATTCCATTTCAATAACAAATGAATTGTCTTTTTTGGTTTTTCTAAAGGCCGATATGTAAGCAGAGTCAGCTTTATCAAATACTCTTTGAAGTCCTTGATGTAAGGGCAAACCCGCTCTCAATATCGTAGCTAATACAGGTTGATCTTTTAATACTGCAGTACTTGAAATGCCTAAAGGCGTAACAATATCCTCCGATTCGTATTTTAATTTCTTACTTATTTCATACGCCATAATTTCACCAATACGCTCCATGTTTAAACGAAAACGTTGACGATCTATTTGTATATTCACATCCCTCAATTCGGCAATAAATTGATTGATGATTGAATTAGAATTTTGAAAATTTGTTAACATATGCAGCTTCATTTATTTTTTAGTTATTCATGGCTTTACTCAAAATCCGTTCATACAAATTAGTCCATCCTTCCCAAACTCCATATCCCGACATCGACTCATTATGCCACAAAGGTGTAAATACACCATTGACTTTTTTTATATTTTCTATTATTTCAGAGATGCAATTGAATGCTTGTTCCTCTGAATAATGCAAATAGGTTTTAAATGTTGTATCCATTACACAAAATGGATGTACTCTTAAAAACGTAGTTTGTTCTTGTTTAATGTCATAAAATCTAAAACTACGAGTAGTGCCTGCTCTGAAACCAGGCATAGTTGCAAACCCCATGGTATACTCATTTATAATTCCCAAATTCAATAAAGATTTATAAGTGTTTGGCAACTTCATTTTTAAGTAATGCTGTCTAGAGGAATTTATCGCTATGTTTAATAGACTAGATAAGGTATTGATTTCATCGTCAATAATTCGATAATCATAATGCGACTGGTAAGAAGGATGAATGCCAATGCTGGCAGTTTTAGCTAAATCACGAATAGCTTTTCTAAATTTTTTATTTTTAACTGAGATGTTGATATCGTACGTATTGTACTTTTTACTGTATAATATAAAATAGATTGCTTTCAGTCCAAATTTTCTATGAATACTTTCTAGTCTTTCGAGTTGGTTAAATGGGTCTTTCTCTATGCCAAATCTGACTTTAATTAAATATAATAGTTTTCTAAAATTGAACGTTAGCAAACTAATAAATACTGGTTTGAGAAATCTAACTAAACTTTTTTCTTGTATGGCAAAGAGCTGATCGATATCTATGGTTGGTTGACATGTAAATCTATCTTCTTTCCATGTTAGGTATGGGTATTTAATTACCAATGCATTCTTCAATTCAATGATCCATTCATCAACTACTGGCCTATTTAAGAAGCCATGTTTATATGCAAAGCACTGTGTCGCTTCAAATCGACCATGTTTATCACGCTTATACGGAAGGTATTCTTCATACCTCGACACTAAATAAAAAATTGCCGAAAAGAGATCAAACCCTAGGTCATCCGACTTGTTTGGAAACAAATGTACGTGTTCCGTATCTTTCTCCACTGGTATTTCTATGGCATAAACATGATCTTTTTCTAATAAACCTTGAGCGTAAATAAAGAGCTCTTCCTTGCTAATTCGTTCGTTAGAATAATTGATTTTTGCTGAGGGGTACTCAATAAAAGACTGACTATCAGAAGTCAATTGATATGGCATCTGTAGAACGTCCTCAAATATAAATTGGATTATATAAGTGAACCGATTCGTTTGCCTTGGACAGTAAATTAGCACCATTCTAATATTTCTCGGTTAAATATATTGAAAATACCGATATCAATTTATTACTTTTGGTTAAGAACATTAAAAAAATAATGGAAAAACAATCATTTATGAAAAGAAATCAATATGTATTTCTAGCTATTGCCCTGTTTTTAGGTGTGTGCTTAGCTTATTTCAGCCCTGTATTAGAAGGTAAAAAAATTAATCAGAGCGACGTAGAACTTATTAACGGCGTTCAACAAGAAGCATTAAAGTATTATCAAGAAACTGGGGAATATACTTTATGGACCAATTCTATGTTTGGTGGTATGCCAACTTATCAAATTTGGTTAGGATATAAAAACAATATTGCGAATTACATCGTTGACGCATACAATCGATTGTTGCCAAATCCTATCAACACCGTATTCCTATACTTATTAGGTTTCTTTATATTGTTAAGAACTTTAAAGATGAACGTTTGGCTTAGCATCTTAGGATCTATTGCATTTGCATTTTCATCGTATAATTTTATTATCATATCTGCAGGGCATACTAACAAAGCTGTTGTAATTGCATTGTTAGCACCAACACTTGCAGGAGTGCTCATGGCCTACCGAGGTAAAGTTTGGCAAGGTGCTGCATTGTTTGCTTTCTTTTTGGCGCTTCAATTAAAAGCAAACCACTTTCAAATGACGTATTATTTTGGATTGGGTGTGATTATATATGGCATCTTTATGTTCGTAGAAGCTGTAAAATCAAAAAGCTATTTGCCTTTTACAAAATCAACACTTACCCTTCTGCTCGGTGCTGTTATTGCTGTAGGCGTAAACATTACCCCTTTATGGCTAACACAAGAATATGCTGAAGAAACCATCAGAGGTAAATCGGAATTAAAC
>JACCDK012055552.1_pt1 | contig 11688 bp, 9 predicted proteins | sample 7445871 | NCBI WGS metagenome assembly JACCDK01 (sample SAMN15323436, study PRJNA562643) | freshwater metagenome | isolation source: river surface water | place: USA:Blue River Watershed | collected 2017-08-15
AAGTAGCTGGATCGCATATAATACTACTGATAAGACAAATGATATTACTTACATAAGGTATACACCAACTTCGTTGACAGACGGTATTTCAGTGCGAGCAGTCTTAACGCAAAACTAACATGGCACTACGAGCGGTAAAACATAAATTCACGGGAGAAACCACACCGATAACTTCGTATGATTATACGAAGACATGCCTTGGTACATTGATGGTTCAAAATACTGGGTCAACAGCAGAAGAAAAGTATGCAGGACCTTTGCCAGTAGGAATAACACTTCCGATGCAAGAGGTAGTAGATACGGTGGGTACTGTACAGGTTACAACAACCGCAGTAACGGGATCGGGCACGAACTTCCAGACGAGTATGATTGGTATGTCTATTGGGTTTGGCTCGACTAATCCAGCAAAGATAACAACGTGGTACTCAATATCGGCCCGCGCATCGACGACTGGTATTACTTTGGGTTCGTCTGCTGGAACTATAGCAGCAGGTACGGCATACGTTGTCGTCTACAATACTCCGATGATGTATCCTCACGCTATTACATATAGCCCTACGGTTGATTGGGTATTTATGATAGAAAACCTCGCTACAGCTGTTGCTCCACGAGAGATATCGATGTATGAGTTCAATAAGACAACATCGACATACACATGGAAGGGTTTTATCATCGCCACACTTACTTCAGCAACAGCACATACTCTCAGGGGTTTCAGAGCTTTGAGGTATTTGCATACGACGGGGACAGTTGAAGTATCTGCGACAGCAGTCACGGGTACAAACACAGCGTGGCTGACTGAAGGTTTGGCGGTTGGTGCTCGTATCGGATTTGGTTCGACTGATCCGACTGCAATATCATCGTGGTATGTCATCTCAGCTATCGGCAGTGAAACCGGTATAACGCTTTCATCATCGGCTGGTACTATTGCTGCAGGAAGCCCTTATGTTATAGAAGAATTAAGATTTGCAATCACTGCAACAAATGCTACAGCACTGAACGGGGGATTACACCTAGTAAAAGGAGTTAATTATTCTGATTTCACCACAAATGGCGCTACCACGATTCCTGCCGCTACGACAACTGATAATATCAAGGCGGTCTATTGGCTTTCTGATGCTGGAACGACCTCAAACCTTGTTACAAATATTACCCCTTGCGGACTGACTATCGAACCCGAGGTCAACAAAGGTCTGCATTATGCTTATGTACTCGATGGATTTGGGGCAACTTACTTAAGGGTTTATCGTTATAACTTGAGAGCAACAGGTACGCTCGCTTCAGGAAAGATGCTTATGTCAGTCGCTTACTATACGACGGGAACTGTTGCTGTTTCTGGGACTGCGGTTACGGGCTCAGGAACTACATTTACCGCAGACATGGTTGGTATGAGAATCGGATTTAATACAAAAAGTCCGGCAAATGTGGTTACGTGGTATGTAATATCGGCTTATACTTCTACAACATCAATAACACTTTCGTCATCTGCGGGAACGATTGGTGCAGGAGCAGATTTTATTATTGATTCAGCAGATGTTGTTTCGACTGGCCCACAGCTCGTCACGGGAACCGTCTCAGGTGTCAATAACGGGAGAATTGGAACATTGAATCATGGTCCAGGGGCAGGGGAGCTTTCATTATATTTTGTTACCACGACTCGAATATATCGAGCAGCTATTTCAAAAATATTTGCGGGTAACCTCGGCTGGATATCTGACAACAGGCCTGAAATTCCGACTGGGGGTGTGAGCTCAACTCCAGCAACGGGTGCGTTAAGCTCGGTGGAAATTGCAGATGCATGTGATCGCCTTATTGTGCTTTCGACGGGTGCCACTGCATTTCGACATTATGTTACGCAATATTCTGAGTTAAGCGGAGCGGCTTTCGATCATATATGGGGTGTCGATGATAAGCAGCAGGATCAAATTCTTGCTCTCGGAAGTGCATATATTACTTCTGGTACTGTTGCGGTGTCCGGTACTGCTGTTACGGGAACGAATACTTTTTTTACAGCTGCAATGGTTGGTTTCAGGATAGGTTTTGGTTCGACAGACCCGACTGCAATATCTACATGGTATACCATAACTGTTTTTACTTCGATTACTTCAATTACTCTTGATTCAAGTGCAGGCACGATCGGAGGAGGATCGGCATATGTGATCGATTGGAATAGTGGAACAGTTCCACACTTTAATACATGTTCGCAGCTTGCATCTATCTGGAGTCAGAGTGGTATTGTCCATGTAGTAAAGCACGGTACTACAGCCGCACTATCCCAGATGTACGCTTTGCCTTTTTCTGCCCATGCAACATACGCTGCTACCACCAATCAAAGGATAATCACGCCCGCATTATATACAGCTGATTGTGTAAGATTTAACAGTGTTGAGGTGTCTCATTTGGACAGGCTTGGAAGTGGAGAAGCATCGATCAGTACGGAACCATACCAAATATATTTTAGGACGAAAGGAATATTAACGAATACTGGAGAGTGGGCCCTTGTGCCACGAGATGGTGATTTGTCGAGTCTTGCAGGTGCCCCAAGAATTCAATTCATGTTTGAGTTTAATACGATTGGTCGGACATGTGTTCCGGCCAGAATCATGGGGCTTACCGTGCTTTATGATGATACTGCCACAGTCACTGATTCGCATTATCAGCCTTCGGCGGCAAAATCAAATGCTGCAAGCAAGCAGTTTGCGTGGAGGTTTTCAGTTGCGTTCGGCGGCACCGTACCTACACTCAGGGTAAGGCTTTATGATGCATTAACAGGAGATTTGCTGCTTGATGACTATACAACAAGCACGAATAGCGGGACATGGGAAAAGACAACAGATGGAACATCGTGGGGAGCCTATAATACAACGGATAAAAGTAATGAGACAACCTATATCCGCTATACCCCGGCATCACTCGGCGATAGTATAAAAGTCAGGGCTGTACTGACTCAATAATATGATATAATTATTTTAATTATAAGAGCATGATTTATTTAAAAAAAGGACAAAAGCTATTAGATATTCCATCAATGGTTGTCTATGACGACACGGGGTATTACAATGACGGTGACTCTATCATTTGTGCACCCGCTACTACACCAGATGAACCAGCTGTCAGATATGAAGCAAAGTTTGTTGCATATGGCGGTATGGTTTATTCTATTTCAGACCCAGATGAATTGCTTGCGGAGATCGTGAAGATCGATCCCAAGAGTCTTTTTGGAAAAGATAGCCAGCAAGTCGCGGTCGACAAAGTCGTAGAAAATATCGTGCCCCAAGCAGAGGGAGTTGTTCCTACTGAAGAAACAGAGGTGGTTGAAGAAACAGAAATCCCAGCTGAAACTGAAAATGAGACAGCGACTACAACACCACCTGTTATACCTCCACCAGCCAATACTTCCACGACCACACCAGCTGTATCAACGACGACTCCGTCAACGACGGCAACTACAACACCTGATTTCAACTTCAATCCTGGAGGCACTTCGACAACTACGCCACCGTTCAATCTCTCAACAACTACTCCTGAAATAATTATCCCGGACAACACAAGATCTGCAACTACCACGCCGCCGGATATCCTTCTTCCGGATTCAAGTGTTTCAACAACTACAGATTCTTATGTTTCAGATGTGTCTCCAACTAACACAGCAACCACATCGGAAACAACTAGCATAGAAGATCAACCCCCCGCTGAAGCTCCTCCAATATTAGAAACGCCGACAAATACAAGTACAACGACAGAAGAAGTAGTTGCTTTTGCAAAGAAAATTGTTAAGAATAAAATTTCAAAAAGCTTAGGTCTATAAAGATATGGCGATACTCGATATCTTGGCACAATCAGGCGACGGGCAAGATTTTATAGTCGAAATTCCCGCTGGGAATACAGGGTATGTTCCAGAGGACGTTCTTTTTGGAAGCAATGGAGCTTTTCTTTGTTCAGAAATTCCAGCTGTTGCGAATGAGGGTGGGAATATATTTATTATGTCCGAGTAGTAGTGTACTATTCTAGTATTGTGGAAAAAATAAGAGATTTTGTCTCAAAGTTTACCCCGTATCTTGAGGACATACGGGGAAGGTTGTACAAGCTTGCGATACTGTTCGCACTCCTTTTTGCTACCGGATTTCTTCTTACAAGTAGGATACTGAAGTATATACTCTCATTTTTTAACATTGAAGATGTGGTTATCGCCACTACATCACCGTTTCAGTTCGCAGATCTCTCGATCAATATCGGTCTATTCACAGCGTTTTTGATCAGCTGTCCTGTTTTTGCGTATCACATGTTCATATTCCTTAAGCCTGCACTTACAAGGAGGGAAAGGGGGATGTTTTTCTCGCTCGTTCCCATTGCCCTTGTATTATTTTTCGCTGGATTCGCCTATGGGTTTGCGATTATGTACTATGCATTGATATTGTTGGCTCAGATCAACGTTCATATAGGCATCCAGAATATATGGGACATTGGCATGTTTTTATCCCAAATTATCCTTACCTCAACATTATTAGGGGTATTTTTCCAATTTCCGATCGTTGTATCCCTCATTGTCAGGGCAGGTATTTTTGACGTCTATTTCCTGAAGAAAAAAAGGCGCCTAGCAGTGTTGATAATCTTCATTTTTACTTCTTTACTTCCACCCACCGACGGGTTATCATTAATGGCAATGGCGTTGCCGCTCATCCTTCTTTATGAAGTTACAATTTTTGTAAATTCTAGATTTAGGAAGCAGGAAATTATTAGTAATTTTTAATTTAATACTATGTTTGGAAATATAGGCATGAAAGAAATCATCATCATCGCGGTGATACTTTTGATATTGTTTGGTTCCAAGAAAATACCAGAATTGTCGAGAAATATTGTCGATGCGATCAGGCATCTTCGTGGGGCATTCAAAGATACACCAGCTGACACGGAAAACAAGAAGCGTTCGTAAGTTCGTCTTATGTTTTAGTTCGTAGTCGCATGTGTCTAGTCTCGCTCCCTGAATTTTCGACATTATAATGTCTACCCGTACCTTTTTTATACCTCGTAGGTTTCTAAAGATATCCGTCTTCGCATGGTTGTTTTTAGCAGTCTTTGGTGCGGGTATTTTTGTGGTACATGCTGCATATGAAAGATATGCCAAAGGGGATACGGCGGTTATAGGAGAGTTTGTGTATGACGATAATTTTGTTGCGACTACTACGGCTGGTTGTACTATTTCCATATATGACCCGACGGGAAGTCTTCTTGTCAATGCGGCGTCTATGACCGCTGATGCGAACGGATTTACTCACTACGGCTACGTGATCCCATCAGCGGGTCCTGAAGGAGTTTGGCCGGCTCAAATGGCATGTGGCAGTGTTCCCAATGGCGACCTCGTCAAGGTGGACAAAACATTTATTGTCGGCGCGACTATCGTATCTACGACGACTCTCGCGTCATCAGTTTGGACAAGTGCAACACGAACATTGACTTCAGTCGGTAGTCTAGTAGCTGACGTCTGGACTCATGGTACCCGAACACTTACTGGAGCGGGTCTTGATTCAGGATCGCTTGCGACTCAAGCAGATGTCCTCACCGCCTCCTCCTCACTCTTTGCCACCATCCCTGCAGCAGTCTGGTCACAAGGAACACGCACACTCACCTCATTTGGTACCGTCGCAGCTGATGTCTGGAATGTTGCCACCTCGACACTCTCAGGTGCGGGTACTGTCGGCAAGCACCTTGTCGACAACCTCAATGTCGCTGTCTCTACGGTGGGTGCTGGATCCATCACTGCAGCTGATGTGTGGACATATGGCACACGAAACCTCACTGACGCTACCCTCACCGCAGGTGCTCTTGCAACTGCTGCCAACCTGACGACAGCATCGACATCGATTGCCTCCGCCATCTCTGCGGGTACTGCCTCAACAGCAGGCTCCATCTTGACCGCCTCATCATCAATCGGTGCACTTCTCGGAGGAGTTAACACCAACACCAACGCACAGGTCGCTGCTGCCATCGCCTCCATCAATGCCAACACTCTCACCGCATCCACATCTCTCGGTGCACTCACACTCGCAGTGAAGGCGAAGACGGATACCATCAACTGGTCTGACGTCACCGCAGTCGCAGGCAACGTCGCTACCATCGTTTCAGAGATCGGCACAGGGAACATCACAGGCATCAAGACCAAGACTGACACCATTGCCTGGTCTGATATTACCGGCCTCGTCTCTACCTCAAGCCAGATTAAGTCGAAGACTGATACCATCAACTGGACAGACGTGACCGGCATCAAGACCAACACCGACACCATTGCCTGGGCAGATGTGACGGGTATCAAGACCAAGACTGATACCATCCTCTGGTCTGACATTGCTGCAGTTTCTTCAAGTATCTCAAACGCTTCATCATCTCTCGCAGTTGCCATCTCTGCAGGAACGACCAATGTTAATGCCAACACCAATGCATCCATCTTGACGGCGTCGACATCGATTGCTTCGGCGATTACTTCGTTGCCAGCAACTATTTGGTCATACAGTTCAAGGACCCTCACATCAATGGCAGGAGTTGCTGCTGATGTGTGGAATGCGGCGACAAGAACGCTCACATCTCTTACCCTATCATCTCAGTCCCCATGGACAGTATCTGTCTCTGACTTTGGACAGATTCTTGCGGGTGAGAACTATCTCGCTAGTGTGACCACGGTATACAATGGCACACTCACTGACTCATTGGTGGTGCCAACAGTCACTATCTATGACCCAAGTCGCAATGTGGTCGTAAACAATGCGTCGATGACAAGGATAGCGACGGGTACATATAGCTATTCATACACTACGGCCGGTAACGCAGCCGCAGGAACATGGGAGAGTGTATTTTCAGCGAATGTAGAAACAGGTAAGACGTTGCCAGGCAATGATTACTGGACTATCGTAACGGCGCCCGCCCAGGTTATTATCAATAGCATTTCGGACGATACCATACCGCAAGTCGCTGCCAATGTAACGATAACCAACGAAGGATTGACTGGATATGAGTATCAATATGAGTGGTGTGTTGTCTCAAATGCCGATAACTCCTGTGGTGGAGGTGATGATGTCTTCCATGGTATTGCTGCAAAATATATCAATCAAGGAGAGGATTTCAATACGACTCTGACGGCTGATGTTCCAACCGCGGGAAATTATTTCTTCAAGATGATCGTATACTTCGGTACGGATAGTTCAGGTGCCTCAAGATCCTTCACCGCGGTCGCTGGATCTGGTGGGCCAACCACTCCTCCGAGTGGCGGAGGTGGCGGTGGTGGAGGAGGGGGTGAATCAACTCCTCCTACAGGAACATGTAGAAGGTCGGATTATAATTGTGATACCAAAGTTAACTCGATAGATTTTTCAATCCTCTTGTATTTCTGGAAGAGCAAACCACCATTCAGAAATGCATATGTAGATTCCAACAAAGATGATAAAATAGACTCAGTTGACTTCTCCATATTGTTGTACGACTGGGATAGGAAATAGATTATTAACGAATAATGAAACATATGAAAACATACACATACATATTACTCGGACTAGTTGTCTCAGCGCTCGGTATTGCGAGTGTCCCTGCTCACGTATCAGCAGCAGCGGTGCGTCTCGAAGCTACAAGGACAGAGCTTTCGGTTGGCGATACGGCAATAGTTACGATTAAGGTTGATGCGGAAGGAAAGACGATCAATACCATCGAGGGAAATGTTGTATTCAAATCTCCGTCACTCAATCTTGCAGTGCAAGAATTTAGCCTCGCCAATTCAGCATTCGGTTTGTGGCCGAGAACACCTTCACTCTCATCAGACGCAAAAGTCGTCTCATTCGTTGGGGGAGTTCCAGGGGGGTTCAATATCGAAGGAGCGACTCTTTTCAAGATAATTGTTGAGGCAAAGGCTGAGGGATCGGTAACTATTTCTCCTGAGGATTTCGGAGCATATGTGAATGATGGCAGTGGCACCAAGATCCCTATGAAGGCCACAAGTCTCGCCATAAAGGTTGGACCCAAGAAGGTGGGAGCTGCTGTGAATAACGAGTGGCAAACAGTAGTTGCATCCGATAAGGTCGCACCTGAGGATTTCATAATCGTCATGGGTCAAGATCAGACCTTGTTTGATGGCAAGAGGTTTGCATTCTTCAGTGCTTTGGACAATCAGTCAGGAATCGACCACTACGAAGTCTCTGAAAACGGTGCTCCTGTAGTCAGGAGCGGCAGCACATATGTCTTGAATACACAGGATGGTGCAGTTGACCTCAAAGTTACCGCATTTGATAAGGCGGGCAACAAGAAGCTTGCTTCCTACTCAGGTGAGCCGAAAGCGGATGGAATTTCGTGGCTATCTATCATCATCGTTGTTCTTATCGTTGTCATCATAAGATTCGTATTCAAGAGATGGAGACGTGCTCGTCGAGCTAACAAAAATGTTGCATCATCGATCCCACCACAGCAATAAGAGAGGCGTGCTCAAGTCTTTCTGCGCAACGCTGCTGGTACTTCTAGTATCAGCAGCCTTCGTGTCGCAGTGCCGAGCGGCGACTATCTCTGTCCTGCCAACTTCGTCGAGGGTCTCCATCGGTAATATCGTTACGGTCAAGGTGACGGTGAGTACGCTTGGTAAGAGTATCAACAACGCCGAGGCGACGATTGCATTTCCCACCGATCTACTCGAAGTGCTTTCCATCAGCAAATCTTCTTCAATCTTCTCCCTTTGGGTCGAAGAGCCGAAGTTCTCGAATATTGATGGCAAAATAACATTCACGGGAGGCGTGCCAAATCCTGGATATGTGGGCGACGGGGGCGAAGCGGCGTCGATTACATTCAAGGCAAAAAAGGCTGGAAGTGCCACAATCACATTCCTCGATGCTGCTGTGCGTGAGAACAATGGACTTGGTACTGATATATTAACATCGAAAAATACGGGAACGGTCATCATCGATTCGGCGGCCATCCTTGAGGTTCCTGCTGTCACCACATCAGCCAATACTGTTCCTGCAAAACCGGTGATCATATCACCGACACACCCACAACAGGATGCGTGGTATTCAGGCAGTAGTGCGTCATTCACATGGAGGATGACTGATGATATAACCTCCATTCAGACACTTCTTGGAAAATCTCCCAACTCAACTCCGACAGTGACGTATGATAGTACTGTCACGCAAAGGACGGTGAACAATCTTGTCGATGGAGTGTTCTATTTCCATTTGAGATATCAAAATAGTGTTGGTTGGAGTCCGGTCGCGCACTACAAGATACAGATCGATTCGACACCTCCTGAGCGCTTCGTGATTCAGCCACGTACGGAGGGTGCTTCAACTGTGGTACGTCTCGACGCGGTAGATGCTCTGTCTGGTATTGATTCATACGGAGTTGAAATCGATGGCTCAGTGCTTGCGCGGGTAAAGAAAGAATCCGTTGCAGATGGGCTGTATACACTTCCTGTGCAAAATCAGGGAGAGCACGAATTGACTATAGTTGCATATGATAAAGCAGGGAACAGTACTGAGGCGCGCGCACGATACATAAGTCCGCGTATCGTCGCTCCAAAAATACAGATTTCTTCGAGTCAGATCATGACAGGTGACCCCATCCGTGTTACTGGTACAAGCGCATATCCACAGTCGCCGGTGATCGTTTCTGTCCAATTCGATGATGGAGAAGTCGAAGAGTATACAGCTACCACGGAAGCAGATGGCTCATTCTCAGTCGATCATCCTGGATATAAATCGAGCGGTTCAGTCGCGGCATGGGCACAAATGGTATTTACAGATACTATCAAGAGTCCATTATCAGAGAAAGTATTTTTTGAGATCTCCGACACGCCTTTCGTACGCACAACGAAGAAGGTTGCATACACTATGCTTGTTATCATAGCGCTCGTACTACTTCTGATCATACTTGCCTACGTGTCGTACCTTGGCTGGCACAAATTCTTCGGCCTCCGCAAGAAGATCAGTCGTGAAGTTGATATGACGGTGACCGATATCCACAAAGCTATGATGCTTTTCAGGGAAGAACTTGGAAAACAACTTTCAGTTCTTGAACGTACCAAGGAAGATAGAGCGCTCAACAAGAAGGAGGAGAAGATTTTCAAGGAATTGCAGAATAGCATAGATGGCATCGACGATTTCATCGAGAAGAAACTAAAAAAGATACGATAACTTATGAAAAAACTCACAATTTTCGAAACCAGTATCATAGGATTCCTCGTCGGCGTTGTCGTTGCTGCGTATCTTGCGTTCCTCGCTGGCACGGATGGGTTCATCGGGAATGTCATATCATGGATAGCACTGGTGCCAGTCGCGCGCATGGTTGCTGCGCCCCAGAACATGAGTCTCGTTGTTTCGTTTGTAGTATCTGTTGTGGCGTTTACAGTCTACGGTGCGCTTGTCGGTGTAGCACTTAGAAAGCACGCGCAGGCAGGAATTGTCACAGCTGCGCTGGCACTGTTGATTGTCGCGGGTGGTGCATATGAGCAAATCAAGGGTTCTGCATCCCACACACCTCTTATCGTTGAGTCGGTGTCTACCGCTGCAATCCTCGATGTGCGACCCAAGCAGGTACGCGTTCCTCAGCAATATTTTGGCAAAGAGGCGCTCGGAGATCTCAATGGTGATAGCATCGATGATGTTGCTTTTCTTATCACACGAGATGATGAAGACCGTGGGACACTTCACTATCTTGCTACGGCGCTGACTTTCGATGGTGGCAAAGCCGGCACCAATCTGATATTCGTCGGTGAGAAGCTCAGTCCGCTCAGTCTGTCCATACAGAATAGTCTCGTTGTCCTTGAATATGAAGATTATACGGATAGGGATCGAATGGCGACATCGACGCTCTATGCACGTGTTATCAATGGTGTGCTCAAGAAGACCGAGGCACCAATCGTCACAGAGGAGATTGCGACCACCACCGCCTCTCTGCCTGATGTTGGTATTTGAATCAAGCCATTTTTCTCATATTGAATCAAGTAGACAAAATATATAGTGGTAACATACAATAGCCCTATGAAACGACGGGCGCTCGCTCGAAACGGCAGAATCGGAAAAATTCAAGCGAAGTCATATTCGCAGCGTGTATTGAAGCCCTCTACGAAGTCTTCGGACACGTCCAAGAAAAAACCACATCGTGTGTCCTTGTCAGCCAAGCATCACCATAAATACATATTCGTTGTTGGGGGTGTGATGTCTGGCGTGGGTAAGGGTGTTGCTACCTCATCTATCGGCACACTTCTTGCTGCAAAGGGGTGGACGGTCAATCTTGCCAAGGTTGATCCGTACCTCAACGTTGATGCGGGTACCATGAATCCGACGGAGCATGGGGAAGTCTTCGTGCTCGACAACGGTCTTGAGACTGACCAGGACATGGGCAACTATGAACGCTTCTTGAACCGTGACCTCACCGGCGATGACTACATCACGAGTGGCATGGTTTACAAACATGTTATCGAGAAAGAGCGCGCACTGGGCTATGGTGGCAAATGTGTTGAGGCTATTCCGCACATCCGTGATGAGATTGTGCGTCGCTTCGAGCATAGTGCCAAGGTCAATAAATCAGATATTTCTATCATCGAAATTGGTGGCACGGTAGGTGACTATCAAAACATCATGTTCATTGAGGCTGCTCGTGTACTCAAGATTCGTCATCCCAACGATGTCATCTTCATCATGGTGTCATATCTCCCGGTTCCTG
>JACCDK011613199.1_pt1 | contig 11686 bp, 11 predicted proteins | sample 7445871 | NCBI WGS metagenome assembly JACCDK01 (sample SAMN15323436, study PRJNA562643) | freshwater metagenome | isolation source: river surface water | place: USA:Blue River Watershed | collected 2017-08-15
AGTCCGCTTTAGTAATTGCATTTGTAAGAGACCAGACTTAGCCATGGAATCATTTGGTTTTCTGGCCACTAATTTTTCGTAAGCTGCAATTGCACTATCTAAGTCACCAGATTGCAGCGCTTGCATCGCTTGATCTTCTTCGGGTTCGGTACGTTCAATAGGCGCTTGACCAATACCTTGTTCTGCAGCCAATGAAAGAACTTTATCGATGACCATGCGCAATTGGCTCTCTGGGTAGGCATTCTCAAATAAAGGCATCACCTGTTCTTTTACGATGGCAACTGCATACGGAACTACTCTGGTCTGAAGCGCTTGGGCAACTTGTGGTTGTCTCTCTATCTCTACTGTTGCTAACTGCCATGAACCTTGATCTTCATTACTTAACTTTGCAAGAAGCGCTAAGACTTCTTTAGATTCTGGAAAGCGCTCAGACCAGCAGAGAATCACTACTGGCTTGGTATTCGAAAGTGGCATCAGATCTCTGGGCAGAGTCTCTGCCGTTGCTTCAATTCCAGGAATCGGCGCTGCGGGCTGAGTAGATTGATTTGATTTCTTTAGCGAACTCAAATCAAATGCTCTACCAAAATTTGGCGTGGTCATTGCGTCTCAACTCCAGAGTCCATACGTAGCGGCAAGACCTCATTTATATAGGCTTTTGCCGCTGCCTCCAAACCGACATCAAAACCATTTTTTTCTGTCATATACCAACGGTTCTCCAAGATCTCATGGAACATTTGCGCCTTTTCCACTCTGCCTTGTAACTCTATAGGGACCATGGAAAGAATTGGATTGAACACCTCATCCATCCATTGCTTCGCCATTACCTCCTTGCTGACTTTCACGCTCTGTCTGGCATACCAACGATCAAATGAGGCCAGAATTCGCTTCGCCTGCAGCTCTTGGGTATCAAGTCCAAATAAATTTTTGATCTTGGCAACATGATAACCAGCTGCGACTAATCGAGGTTGAAACGAAAGAGTTTGGTCTTGGCTATCCATGGATATCTGGACCTCTTCGACTGCAAATCCAAGATCATGCAATTGTCGCATCGCCCGCTCAACTGCATGGCGATCTTTAGGATCCAACTTCTGTGGCTCTTTTAGCGCAGACCATAACCGTCGATATCTACGTTGGACTGCCTCACTGGCTCTGATTGGATCCATACCTTCGTAAAGCACTCCTGATAATTGCAAGTCTTCCAGCTCTGCGGCCACATTAAAGAATGCAATCTCTAGATCGTGTTCGCGTTGACCATCAGATAATTTGCTTTGAAACTCTCCAGTTTCAGCATCGACTAAATATGCGGCAAAACCTTCAGCATCTCTTCGAAATAGAGTATTTGATAAGGAGCAATCGCCCCACCAAAAACCAAGTAAATGCAATCGTACTAATAAATAAGCAAGTGCATTGGCCATATTGTTGATGTCATGCGCAGAGACAGACTGCGAGAGCACCACCCGATATGGCAGTGAAAATGGCAAGAATCGAGTTGCAATTGCACACGGTAATTCTTCGCCGCTTTTATCAGTTCGACCTTCAATAACTGCAATCGGTTCCACACTCGGTGCACCGAGGCGTTTCAATTCGATTAAAGCTCTGTATTCTCGTTTTGCAAATTCAATCACGGTCTCTTTTACTGCATAAACTTCCGAATTTTGATCCGCTTCTTCAGCTCGAACCAAACGCACTATATGGCGAGAGATTCCGCGTTTCTCAGAGAGCGCGGGGTCTTCTGGCCATTGCTCTAGCGGAAGCTCCCAAGGTAGGCCGATAACTGCGCCAATTTCCTCTCCAAGACCAGTAATGCGCAGTGACATGCCCATATTCTCTCGTATTTCTTACCTTGAAATTTACATAAATAGACTTATGGCATGGCGCTAAAGAAGAAGTCTGCGAAACCAGCAGAAAAATCGAGTGGTAAATCACCTGAGAATTTTGGAATTCCTGGTCGTCCCATTGAGAAAAGTTCACCATTTTATTTTGGATTTCTTGCCACCGCTGGCGCTTTGACTGCTTTTGTTCTGCTTCGTTCTTTGGCCGCAGCAAGTCAAATATTTGTACTTTTGATTATTTCAATTTTCCTTGCAATGGGTTTAAATCCGGCTGTCGAATTTTTTAGACGCCGTGGTTTAAGCAGAGGCTGGTCAGTTGCTTCAATTCTTGGGTTAGTAATACTTTTTGTGACTTTACTTGCACTATTAATAATTCCACCAGTTATCAGGCAGAGCACTAGTTTGATTGAAAATGCACCAGCGCTACTTGAAGGTTTAAAGAATAATAAATTGATTTCAGAGATAAATGCGAATTATGGAATTATAGACTCCATAAATCAAAAAATAGAAACGGTTACCAATGATGGCACGCTCTTGATATCTGCTTTTGGTGGAATTGTTGGCGTTGGCAAAACCTTCATATCCGGAATTTTTACCGCTTTAACTATCCTAATTTTGACTATGTATTTCACGATCTCGTTGCCACAGGTAATTAATTACGGAATTCGGTTAGCTCCAGCATCCAGACGTCATAGGGTCCGAGCGTTGACAGATGGAATCGTCTCTCGAATTGGCGCATTCGTAGGTAGCCAAATTTCAGTCGCCTTTATCGCCGGAGTCGTAATGGCTTTTGCCACTGCAATATTGGGATTACCCTCGCCGATTGCACTTGGAATGTTGGTATTTATCTGTGGCTTGATTCCTTTAGTGGGACACTTCATTGGCTCTGCGATCTTAACTTTAGTTGCACTTACTCAATCAGTTCTAACCGCTGCAATAATGTTAGCTATCTATATTGTCTATCAGCAGATTGAAAATTACCTGTTAATGCCAAAGATCATGCAGAAATCGCTATCAATCCCTGGCTTAGTGACAATTGTCAGTGCGCTAATTGGTGCGTCGCTGCTTGGCTTGGTTGGCGGTATCTTGGCAGTGCCAATAGCTGCTTCTATCCTGTTAATTCTCGAAGAAGTGGTCTACCCCAAAGCGGATCAAAGTTAAATCTCGGTCGGTAGCGGGTACTTCTCTGGAACTACCTGCTTAACGATCTGATTATGCACGAACTGCACCGAAGGTTCGCCAAGCCAAAGATGCTTCATATTTTCGCCAACAATTATCTGTATCTGAGGAATCACTTTAAATCTTTCACGCGCTAAGTCAGGTTTGAGATAATCATCATGTTCAGGAATTAATGCAATTACTTGCCTTCCATCTGTTGCCCAAAACTCCAGTTCTGCTTCGGTTGTGTACATAAGTGGTGGACTAAGCAGAATAAGTCCTTTTACTCTCTGATCTTTCGCATATTTTAATGTTAGCTCTGTGCCAAAAGACCAACCTATAACCCAGAGATTTTCTAGTTTCAATTCATCTAAAGCAAAGTTGAGCATCGCCTCAACATCATATTTCTCAGATTTTGTTTGATCGTAACTGCCAGTACTGGTTCCTTGATCACTTGTGGTTCCGCGAGTATTAAATCTGACAATAGTTAAATCGGCTAAAGCTGGTAAACGATTAGCTGCCTTTTTATATAGATGCGAATCCATCATCCCGCCGCCGGTGGGGTTGGGGTGACACATCAAAAGCGCACCTTTGGAAGGCGCGATTGGGGCCGCAACTTCGACTACTAATTCGATGCCATCTTCCGTGAGCACCTTATATGCACTTCGCTTTGAAGGTAATTCGGTACTTGGGCGAAGCGTCTGCGACATGACGATAATTCTAATGGTGGTTACTCTTTACCTATGGCGCAATTTGACTCGTTAAATCCAGCTACTGGAGCAGTGATCGCAAGCCACGAAATCTATTCAAAATCAGATGTAGATCTTGCAGTGCAATTGGCGCATGACGCGAAACTTCAATGGCAGAAAATTGGATTCAAGGGTCGTTTAAAAATACTAACCAAATGGAAGAAATTACTTTTAGAGCGCAGCAATGAATTGGCAGAGATGATCGCACTTGAGACCGGAAAGCCGCTAAGCGATGCAAAATTAGAAGTATCGGTTGCGATATCTCATCTTGGCTGGGCCTCAGTTAAAGCCAGTTATTACTTGAAAGAGCAACGTCGAAACCCAGGAGTGCTCCTTTTTAATATGAGTGCAATCGTTCAACGAGTTCCGGTTGGTGTGGTTGGAGTGATTGGTCCATGGAATTATCCACTTTTTACTCCAATGGGCTCGATTGCATATGCCCTATCTGCAGGTAACACCGTGGTCTTTAAGCCCAGCGAATACACTCCTGGGATCGGCAAATTGATTGAGAGCACCTTTACAGAAGTTGCACCATTTCCCGGAATCCTGAAATGCATCACCGGACTTGGAGAGACCGGAAAGTTTCTATGCGAATCGTCAGTCAATAAATTGGCATTCACTGGTTCGACCAGAACCGCAAAGTTAGTTGCAGAGAGTTGTGCCAAGAATATGGTTCCGGTGCTCCTTGAATGTGGCGGTAAAGATCCCGTAATTGTGGATAAAGATGCCAACTTAAAACTTGCCGTCGAATATACGGTCTGGTCTGCGATGGCCAACGCTGGCCAATCCTGCATTGGCGCTGAACGTGTTTATGTGCACCAGAAAGTTGCCGAAAAATTTAAATCGCTATTAGTTGAAGCAGTGCATCAACTCGAAGTTGGCAAGAGCTATGGACCAGCTACCATGCCTAAACAGTTAGAAGTCATCAAGCGCCATGTCGCTGATGCCCAAAGTGCAGGAGCTAAATTATTGATTGGCGATGTAAATTCAATAGGTGAAAGATATGTGGCTCCCGTCGTAATGGCAGATGTCCCAGAAAACTGTAGCGCGATGACTGAAGAAACCTTTGGCCCCACTATTGCCATCAATGAAGTTGCAGATATGGATGAAGCTATCCGACTCTCCAATGCTTCCGAATACGGTCTCGGCGCATCAGTTTTTGCCAAACGCCATGGTTATAAGATCGCCGAACAATTAGAGTGCGGAATGGTTGCCGTAAACAGCGCCTTCTCATTTGCCGCAATCGCATCGGTGCCATTTGGAGGCGCTAAACAGAGCGGTTATGGTCGAATTCATGGTCCAGAAGGTTTATACGAATTTACCTATGCGCGCACAGTAGTTAGGCCACGTTTTGAAATTCCACTTCGTGCCACCTCTTTCAAACGTACAGCCAGACAAGAGAAGTTAATTAACAGATTATCAAAATGGTTTAGTTAAAGCAGATTATTAATATCGAGGCGCATTTCTAGTGCGTTGAATATTTGGTTTTCTCTTATCTCGCTTGGTCCAACAAGCTTTATGCCAATGGCGTCTTGACTCTTCATCGCCCTCGATCCAAGCAACTATATGTGGAGTGGCCATTGGAATCATCTGATCACAACCTGGACAGCGATAAGGCTTATTCGAACTAGAGCCAGTTAATTGTCTAACTACATAAATTCCGTCGTGATGTTCCTCAATTACTTGATTTGAAGTCGCAGGATCACGCTCTTCTTGCTTGGGGCGACGATTTTTTGGGTAGTTCTTGCGCGGACTCACAGGCGTATTTTCGCATTTATAGAAGAGATATGGCATCGTGGCACCATGTCGATAGTCAAAGTAGCGAACCTTACAAAGTCCTACGGAGATTTAACTGCAGTGGCTGGCATCGATTTAACGATCAATCAAGGTGAAATCTTTGCACTTCTTGGCCCAAATGGCGCTGGTAAGACCACTACCGTCGAAATTCTGGAAGGTTTTAGAAAACGTAGCTCTGGCAGCGTTTCGGTGTTAGGTATCGACCCCAATAATGGCGATGGAAATTGGCGTAATCGAATCGGCATTGTGCATCAATCTAGCCAAGATGCAGGCGATTTAAATGTTTCAGAAACCATACAGCACTTTGCAAAATACTATGCAAATTCCAGAGATAGCGATGAGGTAATTAGCGCAGTCGGTTTAGATGATAAACGTGGTTCGTTGATCAGGAATCTTTCAGGCGGCCAGCGCAGGAGATTAGATGTAGCTCTTGGCATCATTGGTAATCCAGAGCTGCTCTTCTTGGATGAACCAACTACTGGCTTTGATCCAGAGGCGCGACGCCAATTCTGGGATTTGATCAGATCGCTACAAAGCGCGGGAACCACAATCTTGCTTACTACTCATTATTTGGATGAAGCCGAAGCTTTGGCAGATCGGGTTGCGGTTATAAATCACGGAAAGATCATCGAAGTTGCTACGCCTGCGACTTTGGGTAACCGTCAGAGCGCGTTAGCCACCGTAAAATGGCGAGATGGTGAAATTGAAATCGACAACCCAACCACTTTTGTTTTAGAGCTTTCAACCAAATATCAAGGCGAGGTTCCTGAATTACAAGTTATTCGACCTTCTCTTGAAGATATTTACTTAAAGATGATTGGTGAAGCATGAGAACTTTGAAACTTGGACTTCACCGAGGTGTACTTGAGATCAGGCAATTCACTAGACAACGCGAATCTGTGGTCTTTACGATTTTCTTCCCGTTGATCTTGATGGTGATCTTCGGTTCAGTATTTAACAACGAGATCGCACCAGGTGTGCAATTTAGCCAGTACTTTGTCGCTGGAATGATCGCATCTGGAATGGTTAATAGCGGATTTCAGCAATTGGCAATCATGATTCCGATGGAACGTGATGCTGGTACTTTGAAGCGTTTACGCGGAACTCCAATGCCGCTTGCTTCTTATTTCATAGGTAAATCGATCTTGGTGTTAACTTCGATGTTGGCACAGACCATTCTTCTAATAGCCGGTGGCGTAGCATTTTACGGATTAGAACTTCCAGTAAATAGCCAGAAATGGTGGCTCTTAGCTCTTTTATTAGTAATCGGAAGTGCAAATTCCACGGCACTTGGCATTGCATTCTCAGCAATTCCTAAGAGTGGCCGCGGTGCCTCTGCGATAGTCTCACCAGTTGTGATCATCCTGCAATTTTTTAGTGGAGTCTTCTTTATCTTTACTCAACTTCCATTTTGGATGCAACAAGTTGCTGCGATTTTTCCTCTGAAGTGGTTGACTCAAGGAATGCGAGAGGTCTTTCTGCCAGACTCCTTTGCAGCACAAGAGGTGGCAAAGTCCTGGGAGACTTCAAGAGGTTTAACTATCAACCTGATTTGGCTAGTTTTAGGTATAGCGCTTGCCGCCAAGACTTTTAAATGGGATCGCAATTGAAAAAAATATTAGCCGCAATCATCTTTACATCTTTACTATCTAACTCTGCTTATGCAGCAACTAATTCACCGACTCCAAAGACAACGGCAAAAGCCAGTACTAAGCCATCTGCCAAAGCAACTGCTAAACCAACCGCTAAGGCAACAGCTAAGGCCACAGTGAAAGCTACTGCCAAGCCAACTACCAAAACGACTGCTAAACCAACTGCTAAAGCTGCGACCACTAAAAAACCTGTCGCCAAAAAGACCACTGCTAAGCCGAAGCCAAAACCAAAACGAACTAAGAAAATTAAGCCAAGTCCAACCCCAGTTTGGCCACCTAAAAATTACGCACAAAATGGTGACATCTACGCCAAGATACCAACTAGCAAAGAGTTGCTTGGATTAGCATCAGCAAATAAGCGTTTAAGCAGCGAATTAAATCAATGTGAAACCTATACCTGTGGTGCCATTTTGGCAGCTTCATTTGCTGGCTGCGAATGGTGGGAATTTACGGCTGATGTAGTCGGGCCAACATCTGATACCGACCCTACTCCCGTTAAATTAGGAACTCTCACCACTTTGTATGGCGCTTCAAAGCCCAAACAAATCACGCCTTATATTTTAATTAGTCAAGAAGAAGTCAAACTGGGACATAAAGTCTCCGGGATAAAAGTAGTTTGCCACCGAGAACCAATTCCGGCAGATCTACAAGTTCCAAGCAATACTTATGTGAAGGTAAGTGTTACCGGTTAGCTCCGGGTACCCAAAGTTCGTCGCCCTTTTCTTTATTGGCATAACGAGCCAACACAAATAGTAAATCTGATAGCCGGTTTAGATACTTAGCAGTCAATGGATTTACGCCGGTACCAAATGCATGTATCGCTTGCCAAGTGCGACGCTCTGCTCTGCGAGTCACTGTTCTTGCCACATGTAACAAAGCTGCGGCAGGAGTTCCTGATGGCAACACAAAAGATCTAAGTTCGGTTAACTCAGAATTATATTTATCTATCTGCGCTTCTAAGAAAGTTACTTGAGAATCTAATACCCGCAATTGTTCGTAACCTGGATTATCGATAATTGGAGTGCAAAGATCAGCGCCTACATCGAAGAGATCATTTTGAATTCGTACTAGTAGTTTTCTGACATCTTCTGTAATTTCGCTCATCGCTAAAACAACTCCAATAGAGGAGTTTGCTTCATCGACAGTTGCATATGCCTCAAGTCGTGGATCGTTCTTTGAGGTGCGGGTCATATCTCCTAACGCAGTGCTGCCATCATCACCTGTTTTTGTGTAAATTCGCGTTAAATGAACCATGAGGTAAGCCTATTCATACAAGTACGATTAGACCATTATGAGCGAAAGATTCCGCATCGTAGGTGGCGCACACCTCAAAGGCGAAGTCCACGTTCCAGGGGCTAAAAACTCGGTTCTAAAGCTCATGGCTGCCACTTTGTTAGCGCCAGGTAAGAACACCATTACCAACGTCCCAGATATTTTGGATGTTGAGATCATGATCGAATTACTAGAACGACTTGGCTGTAAAGTAAATCAAACCCCAGGAACTGTAGAAATCGAAGTTCCAGAAGTTCCAGAACATCGCGCAGATTATGAATTAGTTCGCAAAATCCGCGCTTCAATCAACGTGCTTGGACCACTCACCGCAAGAGTTGGTGCTGCAGATGTCGCGCTACCCGGTGGCGATGCAATTGGCCCACGACCACTTGATATTCATATCAAAGGTTTAGAAGCCCTTGGTGCAAAAGTACATATTGAACATGGTTATATCGTTACTGAAGTAAAAAATGGTTTAAGCGGAACCAAGATAGATCTAGATTTCCCATCTGTTGGTGCAACTGAGAACATCATGATGGCTGCAGTTTTAGCTAAGGGCACAACTGTCATTGATAACTCAGCGCGCGAACCAGATATCGTTGATATTGGAAACTTTTTAATCCAAATGGGCGCAAAGATCTCTGGTCTTGGCACTACTACCATCACAATCGAAGGCGTAACCAAATTAAGTCCAGCAACTCATGCCACGCTTCCAGATCGAATTATTGCTGGCACTTGGGCATTTGCCGCTGCAATCACTCAAGGTGATATCACAATCAAAGGTGCACGTGCAGATCATTTAGAGATTCCATTAGAAAAATTGACTAACGCTGGTGCAGTCGTTACCACTAAAGCAGATGGCATCAGAGTTCACATGGAGCGCCGCCCTAAAGCAATTGATGTAGCCACACTTCCCTACCCTGGATTTCCCACAGATTTACAGCCAATGGTCGTTACTATGAATGCGATTGCAGAAGGTGATGCCATCGTTACGGAAAATGTATTTCAAGGTCGATTCATGTTCGCGAACGAACTAGGAAGATTAGGCGCGAAAGTAACGGTAGATGGCCATCATGCAGCAATAACTGGAGTCCCACAGTTATCAGGTGCACCAGTAGTTGCTACCGATATCCGCGCAGGTGTTGGTTTAGTTCTAGCGGGACTGGTTGCAGATGGAGAAACTATCGTTGAAGATGCATTCCACATTGATCGCGGTTTTCCAAATTTCGCCGAGCAATTACAAGAACTTGGCGCTGACGTAAAAAGAATTTAATTATCTAGAGATAATTACTTCAAAATCATTACCACTTCTGGTGCCCGCTTTAATTTGAATTCCTTCAACTGTTACAAATTCATCTGGCTTCAAAGCGGCTAATTTAGGATCGAATCCACCACCGGATCTGATGATGGTCTTAGCCATACCTTTGATACTTGGAATAGTGGTATCAACGGTATAAACAACTAAGCCCGTGCGCATTTCACTTAAACGATCTAATCCTGCTGTCGCTCTTGCTTCTACTATCAAAATCTTTGAATCAGTTAATTTGATCATCACCGACTTTGACCTATTTGAATCAACGCTCAAGGTCTCAATTTTAAAAGATTTTGGCGAAGTCAAAACTTCTGAGGCATCCAAACAATTCACTTGCGACTCTGCCAACCAGCCGGTGATGTAACGATTCCAACTATTTAACTCAATAGCCTCTACGCTCCAATTAAGCGACATGATGTCCCATGGCCCATATGGATTGGTACCATCTAAGGTATACCAATCATAAAGTCCAAAAGTGTGACCAGTTTCGTGCGCCATCCATTTCCAGCCGGCACCAGCTAGTGGCTGCCATGCATCTTGACCGCCAACTGAGCCATTTAAAATTCTTCCTGTTGCATTTTGATAATCATTAGAATTTATGTTTGCCGGAAATGCTGGTCCATATGCGATTTGATTAGCGCGCACCGTTGTTGGTGGTAACACATATGCAACATCAAAATCTGAGATATCTAGAATGTTCTCTACGGCTTTTAGCCCTGCCATAAAGTATGAATATGGATCTCCACCGTTATAGGAACCCAGATTGAAAGAACCAACCGGAACATTTAAATTCACGTAATTTGCAAGAGTCGTGAACTCGAATCTAACAGTGCGCTGAGATTGCTTATAGTAGAAATCGGCGGTGCCTTTTGCCATTTCCTTGTAATTTGTCGCAGGCGAACCAGTTCCAGGTAAGTCCGTGAATTCAACTGGGATTATCAAAGCTTTAATAGCGCCGCGATTTGGCAGCCTACCTTCAGCTCTCGGGAATCCGTTGGACAAATTTGTTGACCCAGTCTTATCCGGCATCTGACATTTTGAGGTTGGTACAAAAGCTGGCTTATTTGATTTTGTGGCGTTCTTTAAAAGTGCCGTCACTGTGTAATAGCCAGCACTGTTAGGAATTAATCCATTTATTGAAAGTGCGCCAGCAGAATCAACATTAACGCTATACCGGCCGCGATCGTACTTAACCTGATTTCCATTTGGTTCTACGATGTCGATTAGATACTTGCCGGGATCGAATTTGGTATCAAAACCACCATCATTTCGATCTTTACCAATGAAATACCAACTACCGCCTTCTTTTTGTATGTAGATACCAGGTGATCCAAGTGGTAGTTCCGAATTCTCTGGGTCATAAATCCACAATTTCAAATTGCTCGAAGGTTTTGCATTCACCAGAGCGCTCTTTACTTCAAAGCTCTGTTTTGCATTCTTATTTGCTTTTGGTGCTGGACCCGAATAAATGACAATATCTCCACTTGGTGGAGCAATAGTTGGACCAAGCGCTAATTGCGGTTCAGGGCTAGTAGTCGCGCTAGGGGTTGGTGTTGGAGTCGGTTTTGGTGTTGGTGTAGATGTAGCAGTAGGAGTTGGCTTCACCTCTGGAATTGGTGCAACTACCTTCACGCCTTTATTCCATATTAATTTCTTGCCAGATTTGATGCAGGTGAACTTTACGGATTTAATTATTTGAGTTTGATTTAGCTTTAGACAAGTAGCGCCAGCTTTAACCGTCGGTGCAGCGCTAACTGGATCTAAATTGATGGCTAACGAGAGCGAAATTAGGAATAAAAGCGCTCTTCGCATTTGGCAATTATTGCCTAGTTGCATAAAAAACTTAAGAGCGGACTAGTTTGTGGCTTCAGCGAGAATTGATACGCGATTATTTGAAACGCTTAAAAATCCACC
>JACCDK010844753.1_pt1 | contig 11681 bp, 11 predicted proteins | sample 7445871 | NCBI WGS metagenome assembly JACCDK01 (sample SAMN15323436, study PRJNA562643) | freshwater metagenome | isolation source: river surface water | place: USA:Blue River Watershed | collected 2017-08-15
GTAGAAGTAGATTGTGTAAGCGGTAATTGTGCGGCATTCCACGCTAAAATTCCTCCTTCAAGATTTACAATCTGCTTAAAACCCTGATCTTTTAATTGTTTAGCTGCTGCCGATGACCTTCCCCCTGATAAACAATACACATAAACGGGCATGACTTTATCTAATTTTTGAATAATATTTCCAAATTCAACCCCATTAACATCTGCATGAATAGCTCCGTTAATATGGCCCTGAGAATATTCATCTATCGTTCGGACATCAAGTATTTGTTTACTTTCATTTGTTTGAATAGCTTCATAGAAGTCTTTAGCACCAAAATTCTGCAATCCTTCGCCCGCCTTATTACAAGAAGTTAAAATACCTAAAATGGCTAAAAATAAAATAATCTTTTTCATGCTCAATTTTAAGAATATTGTTTGATTAATTTTTCTAAAACATGTACGGGCTGAACGCCTGATTGTCTCCATACCGATTTCCCTTCTTTAAATAAAATCAAAGTAGGTACGGATCTTATTTGAAATTGATCGGCGACTGATCTATTTCTGTCCACATCTATTTTAATAATTTTCGCTGTCTCTCCTACTCTTGATTTCAATTGTTCCAAAATAGGTGCTAATTGTTTGCATGGTCCACACCATTCTGCTGAAAAATCAACTAAAACGGGCTTATCTGATTGTATGATTTCTTTAAAATTGCTCATCTTTATAATTGTAAATTGTTAATGTTAAATTGTTAATTTTCAATTCATAATTCATAATTAACAATTCCTAATTACCTTAGGTTCATCCATGTCCCGCCATTATGAACATTCATAAATCCCTGACCCTTCAATAATCTTTTGGCAGCTCCACTTCTCATACCCGAGGCGCAACAAGTGATAATCACATCGTCTTTTTTTAATTTATTTAAATTTGAATTCAAGGTTTGTAAAGGCAAATTTATAGAGCCATTTGCATGTCCCTGTTTAAACTCAGAAGGAGTTCGAACATCTATAATTTTTGCACCCTGGTGAATCAACTCTTTTAAGTCGACCTTGGGACCAAATCCTAATAAATTTTTAAGTAATGATAACATATTTGATTGTTTTAATAAGTCAAAGTTAGTATCCTTGGATTACCAAATTCGTGACAAATGTCTCCTTTACCTTTTTATTCATTCAAATTTTACATAAATAATTTGTAGATTCGTTTATAAATATTTGTACTATGAAAATTTTATACACCACCATTTTTTTACTTGCTATTTCATTTGTTGGAATTGCCCAAAATCCTATACACAAAGTAGTTGTTCAATTAAATACGAGTGATACCTTGGTTTGGCATGGTGCTCTAAAAAACATTTCAAATTTACAAACCGCACTTGGAGCAAATACCCAAATTGAATTGGTAGCGCATGGTAGTGGTATAAGTATTTTAATCGATGGTAAAACAACCCAAAAAGCTAAAATTGCTGAACTAGCCGCTACTGGAGTTTTATTCAAAGCTTGTGAAAATACGATTAGAGAACGAAAAATTGACAGAAACACTTTGTTACCTCAATCGGGAACCGTTCCTTCTGGTGTAGCAGAAGTTGTATTGAAACAAGAAGCTGGGTGGGCGTACTTGAAATATTAGTGATCTAGTAATCGAGTAATTTAGTTATTTAGTACTTTTTCGTATTGCTTCAAATAATTTTTTGCCATGATTTGCGAGTTAAAAACATCTCTTGCATATTCATGGCATTTTTTTCGGTCATATGAATCCACCTGACCAAGGGCATCTACCAATTCAAGTGGGTTGTTTGATAAAAAACCAACATCAGATTTGATCAATTCAGGTAAAGAACCGTTGGTGCTCCCAAATACAGGGCATCCATAAAATAAACTTTCAGTTATCGCTAATCCAAAGGGTTCTGGCCATAAAACTGGAAAAATCAGACCTTTTGAACGATTTAATAAATCAAACTTTTGTTGTCCACCCACCATTCCATAAAATTGAATACGAGGACTAAAAGTAAATCTCAAGCCCATTTTGAAATTAAACCGAACCCCTCCTAATACTGCCAATTCTTCATTGGGTGTATGTTTGATGATGTCAATTGCTCCTCTAACATTTTTCACTCGCCAAGCTGCATTTCCCAGGAAATGAAAATGAGATCTCTTTACTTGAAAATCTGGGACTTTATAATCATTCCAATCTAATCCATTATACACATAATTAGTAGATTGGTGACGTTTGGCATGATTTTGAGATACAAATACATAATTGGAAGGAATTTTTTTATGCTCATTTCCATTTCCATGTATGGTTACTATAAATGGTTTTTTAATATCTTCACCTGGATCCTTTTGAAAATGAACTAAATCAATATGTTCTGGAATTTGAGAATTCAAATCTCGCGTTGTATCCCAAATATATACTTTTGCAAAATCACAACTTGAGCCCTCCGGTAATAAAAAGGAAACCTTATGTCCCAATGCATTAAATTCCTTTGCCAAAGACCAAATCACACGTTCAGTACCTCCATAGGTAAAAACGGGCAACTTCTGGTCATGGACAATAAGAATGTTCATATTTATATGTTGAAAGGTGAAAGTTAAAAGTTTAAAAATAAAATAACTAATTTTAACATATTGGTCAAAAGTCTTAAATCCTATTTATTTAATATTTCATGAGTTTTGAAACAGCAAAAAACAGTCTTCTAATAGGAATCATCCTAGGCATCAGTCTTTTATTGATTTTTATTAGTCAATTGTTGCCAAGCACCAAAACTCAAACAATGAAGTCCAATATCATATCTCCAGATTCAAATTTCACACATCTCTGGACCGCTCCAAGCGATTGGCGTATGATGTATTTAACGGCCGAAGAAAAAGAATTAGTACGATATGGAAGAGAGCTCATTGCCCATACTTCTGATTATTTAGGTCCGAAAGGAATAATTAAAAATATCTCCAATGGCATGAATTGTCAAAATTGCCATTTGGATGCCGGTACAAAACCTTGGGGAAACAATTATTTTGCCGTTCAGGCAAATTATCCAAAATTTAGAGAACGATCTGGAACGAAAGAAAATCAAATAAAACGTATCAATGATTGTTTTCAACGGAGTTTGAATGGATTGGCATTGGATTCAACTAGCATAGAAATGAAAGCTATATTGGCTTATATTAAGTGGCTTGGACAAGATGTGGAAAAGAAAAAAACACCTAAAGGTTCAGGCATTTTTAAATTAAAGATTCTTTCGCGTGCATGTGATCCAGCAAAAGGACAGGCTGTTTATATGGCTAAATGTCAATCTTGCCATCAAGCAAATGGAGAAGGTCTATTAGCCTCAAATGGCAAATCATATACCTATCCACCACTTTGGGGACCTAATTCATACAACATTGGCGCTGGACTTTACCGAATCTCTAATTTCGCAGGATTTGTTAAATACAATATGCCTTTGGGCGCCAAATATGACTCGCCTCAATTAACTGATGAAGAAGCCTGGGATGTGGCAGCATTTGTAAACTCGATGCCTCGACCAACGAAAGACCTCAGCAAAGACTGGCCCAGAATGGCAGGAAAACCATTTGACCATCCCTTTGGTCCTTACGCTGATCCATTTCCTGAATCACAACACAAATATGGACCCTGGGGAGAGGTGAGGAAGTTTTATAAATAGGGATGAGGGATGAGTGAAAAGGGATTAAGGATGAGGGAAAAGGGATTAAGGATGAGGCGAAAAGAAAAAACCTTAAGGACTAAAAATAATTTCCCTATCCCTATTCCCTATTCCCTATTCCCTATTCCCTTTACCCTATTCCCTAAAAATTACTTCTTAACTGCCTTCAAATCCATCTGACAAGCAGGACATTTACCTTTTTTAGAATAGGTTTTAGTACCCTCACATTTCATTGGACATTGATATTCTTCTTTTTTAGAGGTATCTTCTTTTTTAGATTTGGTTTGCTCTTGATGAGCAAATGAGCCCATTGTTCCCAACAATAAGGCGCTCATTAAAACGATTTTTTTCATAATTAGTTAATTTTTAATCTGGTTCCAAAATAAATCATTCGGCCTGTAATTGGCCCCCACACCATGGTTGCATCAAACCCAGGAAAAAATGGATTAGAAGCATACATAATTGGGTTTTCTTGTTTAAAATTAAACATATTTTCAACGCCCACATACATTTCCCAACGATTAATTTTTCTAGAAATTTGTGCATAAGAAGTTGAAAATGCAGGACTCATTTTTAGTCCAGTTATTTGATTAATATCATGCACATGGAAATAATCAGCGTTTGGAATCCTTCTCACACCGTTCCATTGAAAGGTATAATCAAATTTCCATTTTTCTTGTGGAGTGTAAAAGGCAATATTTATCAATACCCTATCCTTATTAATAAATGGTTTAGCTAATCGTTGGGTACCACCTGAAGCTAATTTAAAATCAGCCTGTACATCTTGGTAACGATAAGCCGCCTTCAATTCTAAACGTTTGATTGGGCTGTAATTGAATTCTATTTGGTAGCTATTGGCAAATGATTTACCAGGTGTTTTGTAAACATTTATGGACCCACCCGTTTCCATATCCCACAACCATTGTTGTTCAAAATCCGTTCGATATGCGTCTAACACTACATTAAATTTTCGATTGTTGAGGAAAAAATCATAGCTAAGGCTACCTCCTGTATTCCAAGCAATGTCCATTGGAGAACCAGAACTTAGCTGAATATTTAAATCTCTTTGGTTGGCTAAAAAACCAAAGTTATCTGCAAAGAAATTTACCCGTCTCCAACCTTTACCAGATGAAAATCTAAATACCAAATCCTCATTTGCATCCCATTTAAGATGTAATCTTGGAACCCATTGAGTCCCCAATTGATTGTGAAAATCTACACGATTACCCAAAATAAAGGTGAATTTTTCAGGAAAGGTGTAGGTGTATTCAAAAAAAGCTCCCGGTACGATTTCAGTTCGATTCCAATCTTTAAATACATATGTTTCTTGAAAATCATCATATAAAAAACTAGCACCTGTGCGAAAGGTATGGTTGGTATTTCCAATAATGGATTGATAAATTAAATTGGCGTAAAAACTTTGCTCCACACCTCTATATTCCCGAGCCGCAAAATAAGCATTGCTAAGATGTTGATAGGCATTTAAAATGAGTCCTAAACCTTTGTATGGTTTGTTTTGATACAATCGGGCAATTTTTGAAAAACCTTCTATTCGATTGGTTTTGTTGCCAAATCCATAAATACTATAACGATCTGAAGAAGGATAAAAAGTGGTTTGACCAGCCAAGCGGTCCTCGTATAACACATTTACCCCCCACTGTGCCATCCATTTGTCAGATTTGTATTTCCATCTGTTTAAAAGGTTTATTTGCTGAAACAATGGAAGATCCATAAAACCATCCTCATTTCCATCATATCGGAAGGCTTGAGTAGAATAATGAGCAAACCAACCGGTTGAGAGTTTACCTGAAATTTTTTTTGCCCCTTGTTGATTCACCTCAAATCTACCCTGGGAATTCATATAAGTATTCAAATAATATCTTTCTGAAGTATCTGGCTTGGCCAATTCAACATTTATTGCTCCAGCAATCGATTCATACCCATTGACAACGGAGGATTGCCCTTTGGATAAATCAATGGATTGAATCCATGTTCCAGGAAGATAATTCAATCCAAACGTAGTTTTCAATCCTCTGATAGAAGGCATATTCTCCGTATTTGTTTGTACATACAGACCAGACAAACCTAACAATTGAATTTGTTTGGAGCCAGTTACCGCATCCGAGTAATTGACCGATACAGAGGCATTGGTTTCAAAACTTTCTGATAAATTACAACAAGCTGCTTTAGACAAGGTTTTCACAGTTAAAACTTCTGTTTGCAAAATGGCCGCACGATCGTGCGGCGAATTTCCCGCAATGACCACAACTTCTGCAAGCTCCTTTTCCAAAGGCCTGAGGTGTACATGAATTGGGTATTTACTTGGTACAAAAAGTGAATCGGAAGTAAAGCCAGCATAACTGAATCGAAGGTAACCTTGAACACCTTCTAAATCCAAAGAAAATATTCCTTTGTTATTGGTAAAGACCCCCTTTTTTAGAGCAGGCATATAAACGGTAACCCCCGATAAATCTTCCATGTTATCATCCTTATCAAGACTCATAACACGACCGGAAATTACCTGTGCCTCTATTTTATTTGGATGGTAAAAATAGGCAAACACCATTACCAGAATTAAGACGTATTTTTTCATTTCAATTGCTTAAGATTTTAAACTAAAATTTTAATCAAGAAATGAACATCAAATTAGAAAAAGTTGAAGAAATGAAAGACGGTTTTTAAGGTAATCCCAAAAGACGATTTTTGTTACCTCAGACAATTTTTGACTAAAAAAGTGTGTTTTTGAAAAAAATATTTCAAAAAATATAATTTTTTTTACAAAAGATTGAAATATTTTTTTGGTCGAAATTTTCTTCTCAAAATCACTGTTCAACTTTAAAACATGTTGCTCCAATTTACAACAAGATTTTTTATGCAAATTCGATGATAAACCCTCTTTATTGAATGCAGAGGGTATTTTGCAACATTTAACTGTTTTGCCAATTTCTATTTTTTTTTGACCCGTAAAAAGGCAGGTACTCACCGACCAAGCGAGCCCAGTTTGGCATGTAAAAAGCCAAATGGTTAAAAAAAATAGACTTATTCGTTTGGAAACTTGCATGTTATTTAAACATAAAATTACTAATTTTAGTTTCAGATTTTAAATTTTGAGAATCTTAGTTCTAAATATTATAATTTTATTCATCAATTTTTCTGCCTTTTCACAGGAGAAATATCGATACCTTGTTTTGTTCAAAGATAAAACAAATACGGGGTATTTTTTAGAAAAACCCGAAGAGTTTTTGAGTAAAAAATCTCTCCTTCGTAGAGAAAAAAATCAGGTTCAATTGAATGAACAAGATTTACCTGTCAATAGCAATTATTTAAAAGAACTTACGGCCCTTGGGGCAAAAGTATTGTACCCTTTAAAATGGTTAAATGGTGCAATGATTCAAATGACTCCTAGTTTAAAAAATAAAGTGTTAGCAAATGAGCATGTGAAGGGATTTTATTATCCCTTCGCAGTGGATTCAGCAGTAGCTAATAATCCGAACGCTGTACACAAAGGAACGCTAACTTATACGAAGGAAAATACTGAAATATTATATGGTTCCTCGAATACACAAATTGTCCAAATTGGTATTGACCATATGCACAAAGCAGGTATTACAGGAAACGATGTATTAATTACCTTATTAGACGATGGTTATTTAAACACTCCTTCTCTTCCTATTTTCAAAAATTTAGTGGATGAAAAACGGATTGTTTCTACAATGGCCACTTCTCCAGATCGTAAAACAGTATTTGAAAAAGGGAAGCATGGAACAAACGTGTTGAGCGTTATCGCAGGGTATTCAGACAATAATATAATAGGTGGAGCTTATAAAGCAAAAATTGCATTGGTTCAAACAGAAGAAAGTGAATGGGAAAAATTAGTAGAAGAAGTCAATTGGATGAGAGGAGCAGAATGGGCTGATAGCCTTGGAACTGATATTATTTCCTCTTCATTGGGATATTCACAATTTGACTTATCCATTTATAATCATCAGTATAATCAATTAAATGGAAATGCTACACTTGTAACCAAGGCAGCAAATTGGGCAACTGATAGAGGTATTACTTGTGTGGTAAGTGCCGGAAATGAAGGTTCAACATCTTGGAAGTATATCACCGCACCAGCAGATGCATTGGATATATTAAGCGTAGGTGCAGTAAGTAGCAGTTCTATAAAAATTGCATTTAGTAGCTTAGGACCAACATCTGATGGACGATTAAAGCCAGATGTATGCGCCTTAGGATCAGGAGTAAGAGCAGCTGAAACCGATGGTTCATTTGGATATTACAGTGGCACCTCCTTTTCGGCCCCGTTGGTAAGTAGTTTGGTTGCTGGCCTTATGGAACAATATCCAAAGTTGAAAGCAAGTGCCATTAGAGATATTATTCGTAAATCAAGTTCTATAGCCACCTCACCAACCAATTTCTTGGGATATGGTGTTCCATCTTATGAAAAAGCTGTTGAATTAATTTCACCCGTTTTAGAAACCAAAGCTGTAAAAGAACAATCTATTAGTATTTATCCAAATCCAGTAGAAATTGGTGGAAATTTACATTTAAGTAGCAGTCAAAAAATGCCTTATGAGGTGGAAATCTTAAATATTCAAGGTCAAGTTATTCAACAATTTAATTGGGAAGGTGAAGAAAAAAATATTTCTTTGGGACCAATCAGAGCTGGTAAGTATTTTTTCCGAATAAAATCTGCATCTTTGATGAAAATAATACCAATTATTGTTTATTAAATCCTATTGAAATGAAAACGAGAATTTTGTCCTTGGATATTTTCCGAGGTTTAACAATTGCTTGTATGATTTTGGTGAATAACAATGGCAATGGTGAATTTTCATATGCCCTACTAAAACATGCACAATGGCATGGTTTTACTCCCACAGACCTGGTTTTTCCAAGTTTTTTATTCATTGTTGGAGTAGCAATCCGTCAAGCTTTTAGAAATTATAATTTTACGTTAACAGCCGAAGTTCGAAATAAAATAATTCGAAGAACTCTTTTGTTGTTCTTAATTAACTATTTCATTTTCTATTTTCCATTTACTCATTTTGATATCCATAAACTTCGCTATTTAAATGTATTACCACGAATCGCACTATCCTACTGTTTTGTTTCCTTTTTAACCTTAAGTTTAGATACTAAATGGTTAATTAGAATAAATGTTGGAATATTATTGGCCTATTGGTTTATATTATGGTTCTTTGGAGACCCAGGAGTACCTTATGAATTAGCAAGTAATGCCATTCGAAAAGTAGATTTATTCTTATTTGGTCCTGAACATTTATACCATGGAAATGGTATTCCATTTGATCCGGAAGGACTTTTAAGTACGCTTCCAGCCTTTTCCACTTGTTTATTTGGATATCAAGTTGCGCTGTTTTTAGAATCAAAAAATGAAAAAAAACAAGAAGTTTTACTCAATCTTTTGATTTGGGGCATTGTACTCATCATGCTGGCTTTGGCTTGGAATTTTGCCTTCCCGATCAATAAAAAAATCTGGAGTAGTTCTTTTGTATTGATTTGTGCAGGGCTAGACATGGTAATTTTAGGACTAATTTATCATTTAGTGGATGTGAGAGGAAAATCGATTTGGAATGAGTTTTTTCTCGTATTTGGAAAGAATGCCATATTGGCTTATGGAATTTCAGAAATCATTGCCATCCAAATGGGCCATTGGAATTTACCTTCAGGTGATTCCGAATTGAGTTCATCAGACTGGTTGTATTGGCATGTATTTGAGCCTCTTTTTGGAAAATACAACGGATCTTTAGCCTATGCCATCAGCTTTGTATTGGTTTGCTGGAGCATTTGCTGGGTCTTTTATAAAAAGAAAATATTTTTGAAAGTGTAGGTACTCCCTACACTTTCATACTTAATGCAATCCGCTTTCTGGCTACATCCACTTCTGTTACGGTCACCATAACTTTTTGTTGTACCTTAACCACCTCATTCGGATCTTTAACAAACTTGTTGGCTAATTGGCTTACATGTACCAAACCATCTTGGTGTACACCAATATCTACAAAAGCTCCGAAATTGGTGATATTCGTCACAATTCCTGGCAATTTCATCCCAATGCGTAAATCCTTGATTTCATTCACACCATCTGTAAAAGAAAAGGCTTCAAATTCTTCTCGAGGATCTAAACCAGGTTTTGCTAATTCAGATAAAATGTCTTTTAAGGTAGGTAAGCCTACCTCTCCACTCACATATTGATGCACTTGAATCTTATTCCTCAATTCAGCACTATCTAATAAATCTTTGACTTTACATCCCACGTCTTTCGCCATTTTCTCCACTAATTCATATCGTTCAGGATGCACGGCTGAAGCATCTAATGGGTTTTCAGAACCTCGAATGCGTAAAAAAGCTGCTGCTTGTTCGAAGGCTTTTTCTCCTAATCTCGGTACTTTTTTCAATTCGGAACGCTTTTTAAAAGCGCCATTTTTAGCACGATAATCAATGATATTTTGGGCCAATTGAGGACCTAAACCTGAGATATAGGATAAAATTTGTTTAGAGGCAGTGTTTAACTCCACTCCAACTGCATTTACACAAGAAATTACGGTATCATCCAGACTAGTTTGTAGTTTCTTTTGATCCACATCGTGCTGGTATTGTCCCACACCAATCGATTTAGGATCAATTTTCACTAGTTCTGCCAAAGGATCCATTAATCGTCGACCAATAGAAACCGCTCCACGAACTGTGACATCTTTATCAGGAAATTCTTCTCTAGCCACTTCTGATGCCGAATAGATAGAAGCACCACTTTCATTGACCATGATGATTTGAACACCTTGCAATTGCAATCCTTTTACGAAAGCCTCCGTTTCTCTACCAGCAGTTCCATTTCCAATGGCAATTGCTTGTACCTTATACTGTTGGACACAATTTTTGATTTCTGCGGAAGCTTCTTGCGCTGCTTGGTTACCCGTATGCGGATAAATCGTCTTGTTTTCAATCAAATTTCCTTGCTCATTCAAATACACCATTTTACATCCTGTTCGGAAGCCCGGATCTAAAGCAAGCACACGTTTTTGTCCTAATGGAGCTGCCAATAACAATTGTCGAACATTCTCTGCAAAAACCCTTATGGCCTCTTCATCTGCAGCAGCTTTTGCCATAGCACGCATTTCTGTTTCCATGGCAGGTTGAAGTAAACGTTTGTATCCATCTCGAATAGCCATTTCTACCTGTTCTGAACATGCATTTCGGCCTGTAATGAATCGATTTTCTAATTTATACAAGACATCGCCATCTGGACCATCTATTGATAAATTCAAAACTCCTTCATTTTCGCCTCTCAATAATGCTAAAATACGATGGGATGGTGCTTTACTAATCGACTCGCTCCAATCAAAATAATCTTTGTATTTGATTCCCGTTTCTTTTTTATCCTTGGCTACTTTAGAATGCACTAAAGCATAGCGAATAAACAATTCTCGTGCTTCCTCTCTCGCCTCGACCTTTTCCATCATTTCTTCTGCAATGATGTCTCTCGCACCGGATAATGCATCCTCCAAATTTGTTACTCCTTTTTCAACATTTACAAATGGCTTGGCCAATTCCATTGGATTCAGCATGCGCTGTTGAAATAATTGGTTAGCTAAAGCTTGTAAGCCTTTTTCTCTTGCCATGCTTGCCTTCGTTTTACGCTTGGGCTTATAAGGAAGGTATAAATCCTCTAACTTGGCCAAGGTCTCTGCTCCTACAATAGCTTTTTCCAACTCTGGCGTAAGTTTTTCTTGCTCTTTAATTGATTTGAGTATAGCCTCTCTACGTTTTTCGAGTTCTAGGAACAAGTTCATCAAATCGCGAATGGCCGCAATTTGTACTTCATCTAAGCTACCTGTCATTTCCTTTCGATACCGCGCAATAAACGGCACCGTTGCTCCTTCCTCTAACAATTGCATGGTTTTTCTTACCTGCGCTTCACTTATTTGTAATTGTTTGGCAATTTTATGTTGCATATAAATTCTAATTTTATCTCACGCTCGGCTCTGTCGAGTGTGGAATAAATGATAAAC
>JACCDK011960922.1_pt1 | contig 11681 bp, 9 predicted proteins | sample 7445871 | NCBI WGS metagenome assembly JACCDK01 (sample SAMN15323436, study PRJNA562643) | freshwater metagenome | isolation source: river surface water | place: USA:Blue River Watershed | collected 2017-08-15
CAACACGGCTGCTGGCAAGCCTGCGCGCAGCGTGATGATCATCCACGAAGAGTCTTTGTTTGGGACGGGCACCGCCAATTTGTTGGCCAAAGAATTACCAGGTTACGGCTACGACGTGAAAGAAGTGATCAAGCACGCCAACCCCACGCGCGATTTCAACAACATTGCCCTGCGCATCAAGCAAGTCAACCCTGACATCGTGATTCCTGCCAACTACTACAACGAATACGCCTTGTTGGTGCGCACCATGCAGCAGCAAAAAATCACACCCAAAGCCATCTACTCGGTTTTGGGCGGCGCGGCTTCTAGCTACAAATTCGTCAAAGAGTTTCCTGAAGCCGCCAACGGCATCATCGATTGCAACCACTGGTTCAACCCCCGCGACAAGCGTTCCATGGAATTGAAAAAACGCGTGGAAGCCCAAGGTCAGTTTTTCAGCTACGAAGTGTTCATGACGTACACCGCCATGACTTTGTTGGCCGATGCGATTGAGCGCGCCAAGTCGACAGACCGTGCCGCCATCATCGATGCGTTGAGCAAGAGCACTTTCTCCAATCACATCATGCCCTACGGCGCGACACAGTTTGTGAATGGCCAGAACATGGGTGCGCAACCTTTGATGACGCAAGTGGTCAAAGGCGATATCAAGGTGATTGTCCCTCGCGACTATCGCGAAGTGGAGCCTGTCTTTCCATTGAAGGCTTGAGCCTTTAGATCACGCCTTGAACCTCCTTTGAATGGTTTGACATGATGTTTGACGCCAGCATTTTGCTGTCCGCTTTGCTCAATGGTCTCACCACCGGCGCAGTCTATGCACTGATTGCGTTGGGCTTGACCTTGATCTATGGTGTGTTGCACATCATTAATTTTGCGCATGGGGCTTCGCTCATGATGGCGTTGTATGGTGTGTATGCGCTCAAAGAAAGGTGGGGCGTGGATCCTTATGTGGCTTTACCTTTCATGGTGCCTGCCATGTTTGTGCTGGGCTACGGCATGCAACGTTTGATCATCAACCGGGCCAGTCACGGCAAAGATGAAAACATCTTGCTGGTGACCTTGGGTTTGTCCATCGTGATGGAAAACTTGGCCTTGTTGTTTTTCAAATCTGACACGCGAACCATCGATACAGCCTACACCTTGAGCACGGTGGCCATGGGGCCGGAGGCTGTGCAGGTGATGGTGTCCTTGCCCAAATTGGTGGCCTTTGCGGGGGCCTTGGTGGTGTCTGCCTTGTTGATTGTGATTTTGCAGCGCACGGATTTAGGACGTGCCATCCGTGCTGTGGCCAAAGAAAAACAGGGCGCACGCTTGATGGGCATCGACGTGGAGCACGTTTATGCGATGTGCTTTGGGTTGGGTTTGGCATGTTTGGGTGCCGCTGCATGTTTCTTGTTGCCTGCTTATTACGTCAACCCCCAAGTCGGCAACGGTTTCGTGTTGGTGGCCTTTACGGTGGTGGTGTTGGGTGGCATGGGCAGTTTTGCGGGTGCCTTGCTGGGCGGTCTGCTGATTGGTGTGGTGGAATCTTTTGGCGGTTTGTTCTTGGGCGAGTCCTTGGGACAGGTCGGTATATTTGTGATTTTCATCGCCGTGTTGTTGTTGCGACCTCAAGGTCTGTTTGGGGCGAAGACATGAGGATGAGACCGTGAATCAATGGACCAAAGACTTGTTGAGCATCGCTCTGTTTGTGGGGGTGGTGGCCTTGATCCCGGTGCTGACTGACTCGGGGGTCACGCTGAATTTTGTGATGATGGCGCTGTTTGCATGTTTGATTGCCCAAGCTTGGAATGTGTTGGGTGGCTTTGGCGGACAGTTTTCATTTGGTCACGCTCTGTTTTTTGGCACAGGTGCTTACTTCCAAGCCATTGCACAAATCACTTGGGGTTGGAACCCTTGGCTTGCTTTGCCCTGTGCCATGTTGACAGCCAGTTTGGTGGGCGCTTGGGTTGGCGCCTTGTCCTTTCGTTACGGTCTGAAGGGCTCTTACTTTGCCTTGATCACACTGGCTTTTGCGGAAGTGTTTCGGATTGTGTCGCTGTCGGTGCCTTTCACAGGGGCAGGCGTTGGATTGATGTTGCCCTTGAAAGAGTCTTGGACGCAGATGCAATTCGGATCTCGGGCGGGTTTTGTCTGGTTGATTTTGGGTTTGGTTGCTTTGGCTTTGTGCGTGACAGCCTATTTGCGCAACTCTAGGTTTGGCGCATATTTGCAGGCTGTGCGTGACAACGAAGATGCGGCACGCGCTGTGGGGGTCAACCCTTTTCATGTCAAAACCTGGGCCACGGTGATGTCGGGTGCCTTGATGGGTTCGGCAGGTGCTTTTTATGTTCAAGTGTTTCAGTACATCGATCCCAGCATTGGATTTGGCGCGCACACCTCGGTTGAAGCGTTGGTCGGCGCGATCGTGGGCGGCATGGGCACTTTGTGGGGACCCGTGTTAGGCGCAGTGGCGTTGCATGTGCTGGCCGATGTAACGCGCAACTTGTTTGGCCAAATGCCTGGCATCAACATGGTGATCTACGGCACAGTGTTGATTGTGATTGTGATGTTTTTACCGCGGGGCATCGCCGGTTTGAGTGACTACTTGCCTCAGTTGGGGAGGCGTCATGACTAAGCCCAATGCGTTGCTAGAAGTGCAAGGTGTCAGCCGTTCTTTCGGTGGCTTGAAAGCGGTTCAAAATGTCAGCCTGCAAGTACCGCAAGGCTCCTTGACCGCTCTGATTGGTCCCAACGGCGCCGGTAAAACCACCTTGTTTGCATTGCTGTCTGGTTTTTTAACGCCGGACACAGGTCGTGTGTTTTTCAAGGGGCAGGACATCACGGGTCAAGCGCCGCATTTGAACGCCAAATTGGGCATGACGCGCACCTTTCAAATTGTGCAACCCTTTGCTGCACAAACGGTGCGAGAAAACATTGCAGTTGGCGCGCATTTGCATACGGCATCGCGTGAGCAAGCATTGGCAACGGCAGAGCAAGTGGCGCAGCGTGTGGGCTTGGCCGATCAACTCGACAAGTTGGCCAGTGACTTGACTGTCGCGGGGCGCAAACGCTTGGAACTGGCACGTGCCTTGGCCACAGAGCCGCAATTGTTGTTGCTCGATGAAGTTCTGGCGGGTTTGAACCCGCAAGAAATTGCTGAAATGATTCCAGTGGTGCGCGCCATTGCGGCATCGGGCGTGACCGTGCTGATGATCGAACATGTGATGCAAGCCGTCATGAGTTTGGCTGAGCACGTGTGGGTTCTGGCACAAGGTCAATTGATCGCTGAAGGCTCACCCGCTGAGGTAACGCGACATCCGCAAGTGATTGAAGCCTATTTGGGTCATGGCACGGCAGCACGTTTGCGTCAAGCCGAGGTGTCAGCATGAGCGAAATTTTGAATGTGTCGCAACTGCGCGCTGGCTATGGTGCGGTGGAGGTCTTGCGCGGTGTTGACCTGACGGTGAACGCTGGTGAAACGGTTGCCCTGTTGGGCAGCAATGGTGCAGGCAAAACCACCTTGAATGGCGTGCTGAGTGGTTTGGTCAAAGCGCGCAGCGGCCACGTGAACTTTGAAGGACACAACATCACGGGTTGGCATGCTCGCAAAGTGGTGCAAGCTGGTTTGATTCATGTGCCAGAGGGGCGCAAAGTATTTCCCAACTTGAGCGTGTTGGAAAACTTGTCTTTGGGGGCCTTCACACGGGGCCGAGAAAGACGTGATGCCAACTTGGAAAAAATATTTGGCATCTTTCCCCGCCTGCGTGAACGTGTCAAACAACTGGCCGGCACCTTGAGTGGTGGTGAACAACAAATGTTGGCAATTGGACGAGGCTTGATGGCCGAGCCGCAACTCTTGATTTTGGACGAGCCTTCATTGGGTCTCTCGCCCTTGTTGGTGGAAGAAATGTTCACTTTGATTGGCCAACTCAAAGACCAGGGTTTGGCTGTCTTGCTGGTTGAGCAAAACGTGGGGCAGTCGCTGGAGATTGCAGACCGCGCTTACGTGATGGAAAACGGTGCGATTCGCTTCAGTGGCAAGCCTTCAGAGTTGTTGGCCAGCGACACATTGAGACAAGCCTACTTGGGCATGTGAGTATCGATAGGGATGCACATGTCAGATCAATCTTCTTCAAGTACCAGTGCCACTTTGGCGCAAAAACTGATTGCGCGCGCAGCAGGTCGTGACCATGTCAACGTGGGCGAGGTGTTGACTTGCCAAGTTGACTTGGCCATGTTCCACGATTCGTCTGGCCCGCGTCGCCTCAAGCCCATGCTGGCCGACATTGGCGCCCAAATTTGGGATCGCAACAAAGTGGTTTTGGTGCTCGATCACTATGTACCGGCGCAAGATGCCGATGCCCAAAAAATCATCCAAGTGACCCGCGATGTGGCCAAAGAATGGCAACTGCCCCATGTCATTGACTCTGAAGGCATCTGCCACGTGGTGTTGCCAGAGCGAGGCCATTTGAAGCCAGGTTATTTTTGTGTGGGTGGCGATTCCCATTCACCCACCGGCGGCGCCTTTGGCACTTACATGTTTGGCATTGGTGCCACTGAAATGTTGGGGGTGGTGGCCACCGGCGAAATTTGGGTGCAAGTACCTCAAACGTTGCGCATGGTTTGGTCGGGTGCTTTGCAAAAAGGCGTTTGTGCCAAAGACATGATGTTGCACATGATTGGCCAGTTTGGCATGAACGGCGGCAACTATCAGGCCGTCGAGTTTGCGGGTGACACGGTCCGAGGTTTGGGCATGCAAGAGCGCATGACCCTCTCCAACATGAGCGCAGAAATGGGCGCGCAAGTGGGCCTGATAGCAGCCGATGACGTGACCACGAACTACTTGAAGTCGGTGGGCGTGACAGATGCGCAATTGGATGCCAGTCACTTTTTCCAAACCGACGAGGATGCCGACTGTCAGCGTTTTGAGTTTGATGCGTCGCAACTCAGCCCTCAGGTGGCCGCGCCTCACAGCCCAGAAAACACGAAGCCAGTGACCGCATTTGCCAACATCAAACCCACGGTGGCATACATCGGCGCTTGCACAGGTGCCAAGCTGGCCGATTTGCGTGCCGCTGCCGAAGTCTTGAAAGGCCGCAAAGTTGCATCAGGTGTTCAACTGTTGGTTGCCCCCGCCAGTGCCCGAGATCAAGCGCAAGCGGCACGCGAAGGTGTGATGCAAATTTTGACCGATGCAGGTGCCAGTGTGCTGCCCAATGCGTGCGGTGCCTGCGCTGGCTATGGCGGTACGTTTCAAGAAGGCGCCACCGTGATTTCAAGCACTGCGCGCAATTTCCAAGGGCGCATGGGTCCTGCCAGTGTGCAAGTTTATTTGGCCTCGCCTTGGTCTGTGGCGGCGGCTGCAGTGACTGGCAACATTTCAGATGTGCGCGAGGTGTTGTCATGAGTCAGATGGCCTTCGAATACCACAAGGTTTGGCGCGTGGGCGCCAACGTTGACACCGATGCCTTGGCGCCGGGTGCTTACATGAAGCACGGCATTGAGGTGATTGCAGCCCATTGCTTGGAAGTTCACCGTGCAGATTTTGCAAATGAAGTGAAACCTGGCGACGTGTTGGTGGCCGGTCCCAACTTTGGCATTGGCTCTTCCAGAGAGCAAGCCGCAGGTGCTTTGAAACACTTAGGTGTTGCGGCCGTCATTGCCCCTTCCTACAGCGGTTTGTTTTTCAGAAACGCTTTTAACTTGGGATTGTTGTTGTTGACGTGCCCAGAGGCTGATTGCTTGCAAGAAAACGAACATGTGCAATTGCGCTACGAAGGCACAACGCCTCAAGTGCTGACCGCTTCTGGGCGCTTGCTGGCTTGTGCCCCTGTGCCTGCCTTTTTGATGGACATGGTGAAGGCGGGCGGCTTGGTCAATGTGTTGAAACAGCGCATGGCCATGAAGTCTCAGCCCTCCTTGCGTGCCAATTTGGCCTCCTGAATTTTTCGCAATGAATGGAAACCCAATGAGTGAGCGTAAGCTTTCCAATTCAACGACCCTGGATCCCGTCACCTTGGCGGTTTTGAAAGGTCGTTTAGAGCAAGTGGCCGATGAGATGGATGCCACGCTGTACCGCAGCGCCTTCAACCCCATCATTGCTGAGGCACATGATGCGTGTCATGGCATTTACGATGGCATCACTGGCGACACCTTGGTTCAGGGCAAATCTGGCTTGCCCGTGTTTGTCGGTGCCATGGCCTTTGCTGTGCGCGCTGCGGCCAAAGCGGCGGCCACGCGCGGTGGCATGCAAGACGGCGACATTTGGTTGTTCAATGACCCCTATGAGGGCGGCACCCACGCCAATGATTTCAAATTGGTTCGTCCATTTTTTCGCAATGGCCAACTGTTTTGCTTCTTGGCTTCAGCGGCGCATTGGCACGATGTGGGTGGGGCTGTCCCGGGTAACTACAACCCTGCAGCCACCGAGTGTTGGCAAGAGGCGGTGCAAATTCCACCCGTTCGCATTTTGCGTGCTGGTGTGTTGGACGAAGATGTGTTGGCCATTCTGCGCGCCAACACCCGTTTGCCCGACAGCCTCTGGGGCGATTTGAATGGCCAACTTGCAGCGCTTGAATTGGGTGCCAAGCGGCTGAATGGTTTGCTCGATGAATATGGTGATAGCAAAGTGGCCCAAGCCATGGTGGAGTTGCGCTCACGCGCCGTGCGCTTGATGCGCTCCCACATTGCCAGTTTGCCCGATGGTTGCTACAGCTTCGAAGATCTGTTGGACAACGATGGTGTGGTCGATACACCTCTCACCATTGCCTTGGACATGACCGTCAAGGGCGATCGTTTGAGCTTGGATTTTTCTCGCACGTCTGCGCAGTGTGCCGGCCCCGTGAACATTTCCAAAGCGACTGCTGTGGCGGCTTGTTATGTGGCTTTGAAGCACGTGTTCCCCGATGTGCCGGCCAATGCGGGTGTGCTCGATGCCGTCGACTTCATCATTCCAGATCGTTTGGTGATCAGTGCAGAGCGTCCACGCCCCGTGGGTGGTTATACCGAAACCATTTTGCGCATGATCGATGTGATCTTCAGTGCCACGGCACTGGCCGATCCCAAGCGCGCTGTGGCACACGCATACGGCACCATCAATGCGCTCTCTATTGCGGGCCATCGCACCGATGAAAAGCGCAAAGGCCAACGCTGGGTGATGTTCAGCTTCTTTGGTGGTGGCCACGGCGGTCACTCTGATGCCGATGGTTTGTCGCACAGCAATGCGCCCATTTCGACGGCCACCATTCCACCTTTGGAAATTTTGGAAGCGGCTTACCCTGTTCGCTTTACGCAATGGGCTTTGCGTGCCAACTCTGGTGGCGATGGCCTGCATCGTGGTGGCTTGGGCGCCGTCTACGAAATTGAATTGCTGGAAGAATCGGCCGAAGCCTTTATTTTTGGTGAACGTGGCAAAGCATCGCCCAAAGGCATTGCGGGTGGCCAGCCTGCCTTGCCCAATGTGTTTGAGTACGAAAACGAGGGCGTGTGGAAAACACCCCCCATGGTTTCCAAGATGTTGGGCATTCGGTTGAAGAAAGGCGAGCGTGTGCGTTTGCAAACACCGGGCGGTGGTGGTTGGGGCAAGCCCAGCGATCGCAGCGCCGAAGCGCGCGCCAAAGACATTGAAGCAGCCTACGTTTCAAAGGAAAAATCATGACACAGAAACGTTGGGTGGTTGGCGTGGATGTGGGCGGTACGTTCACTGATTTGTTTGTGCTCGATGAGCAAACCGGAACCGCACGCATTGTGAAAGTGCCCTCAACACGCGGTGAAGAAGCGCGCGGTTTCATGAATGGCATTCAGAAAATTTCAGAAGATGGTTCTGCTGCAGGTGTGGCCAGCATTGTGCATGGCACCACCGTGGGCACCAATGCGTTGTTAGAGCGCAAAGTCGGACGCACTGGCATCATCACCACACGCGGTTTCCGTGACGTGCTCGAAATGCGCCGGCGTGACAGGCCACAGACCTGGGGTTTGCGCGGTAGTTTCACGCCCATCGTGCCACGTGCTTTGCGCTTGGAGGTGGATGAGCGCGTGTTGGCCGATGGTCAAATTCACACGCCAGTGGACATCGATCAAGTCAAAGCACAAGCGCAAGTGTTGCTCGATGCGGGTTGCGAAGCTGTGTGCGTGTTTTTCATCAATGCCTATGCCAACATGGCCAACGAGCAAGCCGCCGTGGCCGCTGTCCGCGCCATGTGGCCCAACCCCCACGTCACTGCAGCCAGCGAGGTCTTGCCCGAAATTCGAGAGTTTGAGCGCTGCTCCACCGCCACCTTGAATGCGGCATTGCAGCCCGTGGTGGGCAGCTATTTGACGCGCTTGGAATCTGATTTGCGTGGCCAAGGCTTTGCAGGCGAATTGCTGATTGTGCAAAGCAATGGCGGCGTGATGTCGCGTCAAACGGCATGCGATGTCCCTGTTCGCACGGCCTTGTCTGGCCCTGCTGCAGGCGTGATGGCCTGTGCGGCCATTGCGCGCGCAGCCGGGTTCCCCAATGTGATGACTGGCGACATGGGGGGTACTTCGTTTGATGTGTCTTTGGTAGCGCAAGGTGAGGCGGCGCTGGCAGCCCAAACAGCCATCGAATTTGGCTTGGTAGTGCGCTCTCCCATGATTCAAATTGAAACCATTGGTGCGGGTGGCGGCTCCATTGCCTCGGTGGACGCCAGTGGCATGTTGCAAGTGGGCCCCGAGTCGGCCGGCAGTGTGCCCGGCCCGGCGTGCTACGACCGTGGCAACGCACGACCAACTGTGACCGATGCCAATGTATTTTTGGGTCGCATCGCTGCAGACCGTCCTTTGGGTGGCGGCTTGTTGCAGGCCTTGCGCGCAGATCTGTCGGAGCAGGCCATTCAAAAGCATGTGGCTGAGCCTTTGGGCCTGAGCACTGTGGAAGCTGCGGAAGCTATTTTGACGGTGGCCAATGCCAAGATGGCTGGTGCTGTGCGCGTGGTCTCCATTGAAAAGGGTCATGACCCCCGTCAATTTGCGTACATGCCTTTTGGCGGCGGCGGGGGCTTGCATGTGTGCGCCATGATGCGCGAAGTGGGTGTGGCAACCGGCATCGTGCCGCGCTACCCCGGCGTGACATCGGCCTTGGGCTGTGTGATGGCCGACATGCGCCATGACGCCGTGCAAACTTTGAACCAAGCCTTGAGTGACGTGAACTTCAAAGAAGTGCTCGCCCGCATTGACCAATTGGCAGAGGCTTGCCAAGCTCGACTTGATTCTGCGAGTGTGCGCTTTGTGGCAGTGGATGAAAACATTGCACTCGACATGCTGTTCACAGGCCAAACGCACACACTGCAAGTGACTGTGCAACGCGCGCAACTCTCGGCTGAGGGTTTGCGTCAAGCATTCACAGAGGCCTATCAAAACGCCTTTGGCCGTGTGCTCGAAGGCCCCGTGATTCGCGTGATGAACCTGCGCTATGCCCGCATTGGCCGTCGTCCGAAATTTGACTTGTCGGTGTTGGCGCCTGTGGGTGCCGGCAGCACACAGTCGTTGGGTGTGCAGCGCGTGTATCACCAAGGACAGTGGTGGGATGCCCAGCGCTATGCCCGTTTGGAATTGCCGATTGGCGCCAAGGTGAATGGCCCGGCCATTTTGGAACAGGCCGACACCACCGTGTGGTTGGAGCCGGGCTTTGAAGCCAAAGTGGATGACATGGGCAACCTGCTGGTCACTGCGCAAGTTTGATTCCCTGACGCAATCAATAGAGGAGGCATCACCATGGCTCAGCATTCAAAAATCACCGCAGCCAGCACCGCTCTGATCATTGTCGATTTGCAAAACGACTTTTTGTCGGCTCAAGGCGCTTATGCGCGTGGCAACACCGTCAGTGCAGAAGCCTTGTTGTTGCCTGCACGTGTAGCGCCTGTGGCCAAAGCATTGAAAGCACAAGGGGGTTATGTGGCGGCCAGCCAATTCACCTTGTGGCCCGATGCCAAAGGTGAACCCATGGTGTCGCCCCACTTGCTCGAAAAGCGCCCCTTCTTGCGCAGAGGCGACTTTGCGCCGGGCAGTGTCGGTCAGGCCAATGTGCCAGAACTTCAAGATGGCGTTGACTTGGTGGTTTGCAAAGTGGCTTACTCTGCTTTTTTCAACACCCAACTCGATTGGGTGTTGCGTAAAGCCGGAATTGAAACGGTGGTGGTGTGCGGCATTGTGACCAATGGCGGTGTGGCCAGCACCGCACGTGATGCCCACTTGCGCGATTACAAGGTGGTGGTGTTGAGTGATGGCTGCGCCGCATTCAGCGACGCATTGCATCAAGCTTCATTGGCCGACTTGGCTTCGATTGGCAAAGTCACAACTTGTCGTGAATTTGTCAGCAGCTTGACATGAACATCATGGAAGAAAGTATCCACACCCCTGTGGCCATTGTGGGTGCCGGTGCCTGCGGCTTGACAGCGGCATTGGCTTTGCAACGACAAGGCATTGAGTGTGTGGTGCTAGAGCGCGACGCGGTACCGGCTGGATCGACCGCCTTGTCCTCAGGCTTTGTGCCTGCGCCCGCAACCCGTGTGCAAAAAGCAGCGCATGTTCAAGACAGTCCCGAATTGTTTGCGCAAGACATTCAACACAAAGCGCATGGCCAAGCCGCGCCTGATTTGGTCAAGGCCTACAGCGAGGCCATAGGTCCTGCGATGGACGCTTTGGAGGCGCATCATCACATCCCTTGGCAACTGCTGGACCAGTTTTTGTACCCTGGTCACAGCGTGCACCGCATGCATGCTGTTCCCGAGAAAACAGGCGAAGGATTGATGACCCGTTTGCGTGCAGCCGCCGATGCGGCCGGTGTGCTTGTGTTAACGCAGGCACAAGTCACTGCCTTGCATGCCGATGACGCGGGCTGCATCCACAGCCTCAGTTATCTGCAACCGGATGGCCTCACCAGCCTCTTGCATTGTGACGCCGTCATACTGGCATGCAACGGATTTGGCGGCAATGCCGACATGGTGAAGCAACACTTGCCCGCCATGAAAGACGCGCAGTATGCCGGTCACGTGGGCAACGACGGGAGTGCCGTTGCCTGGGGCTTGCAGTTGGGCGCTGCCTTGGCTGACATGGGCGCCTACCAAGGCCATGGCTCGTGGGCCATTCCACAAGGCAGTCTTATTTCGTGGGCCCTCATGATGGAAGGTGGCGTGCAAATCAACGCCTTGGGTCAGCGGTTTCACGATGAAACCCAAGGCTACTCAGAAGCTGCTGTGCAAGTGTTGAATCAGCCGGAAGGTTTCGCCTGGAATGTATTCGACAACCATCTGCTGCGATTTGCACAAGACTTTCCAGATTTTGTGGCAGCGCAAGCGGCCGGAGCCGTGAAGTCGGCTGCCGATGTTGCGTCGTTGGCGGCCATTGTGGGGTGCCCTGTTGAGACCCTGGCAAACACCTTGTCTGCAGTGAATCCAAACAATGCAAAAGATGCTTGGGGCCGCACTTTCAAGCGCGCCTTAGAAGCGCCCTTTCATGCCATCAAAGTCACGGGTGCCTTGTTTCACACACAAGGCGGCTTGAGCATCAATGCACAGTGCCAAGTGCTCAAACACCAAGGCGAGCCCTTGCCCAATTTGTATGCGGCCGGTGGTGCCGCAAGGGGCGTTTCTGGCGCTGAGGTGTGGGGCTATTTATCAGGCAATGGCTTGCTCAGTGCCATTGCAGGTGGCCACATTGCGGCACTTGCCGTTGCGCAAACC
>JACCDK010554671.1_pt1 | contig 11678 bp, 11 predicted proteins | sample 7445871 | NCBI WGS metagenome assembly JACCDK01 (sample SAMN15323436, study PRJNA562643) | freshwater metagenome | isolation source: river surface water | place: USA:Blue River Watershed | collected 2017-08-15
TAACCTGCCTCGACCGGCGCGGGATTTGCTTGAAACCCGTTATCAGCCAGATTGGATTATCGAGACTGGCGCCGAGCAGCCAGTCCGCGGGCCCCTCAATTCCATCGCTGTGCCAATGCATCCGGATTTGGCCATTCTACTGTCGACATCCGGATCAACCGGCAGCCCGAAGCTGGTTCGACTTTCCGAGGCCGCAGTCACAGCCAATGCCAAGGGCATCGCCGAAGTGCTGCACATCGGATGCGATGACGTGGCAAGCGGCCACTTGCCGCTGCATTATTCCTACGGCCTGTCGGTTCTAACCAGCCACCTGTGCAAGGGCGCGGCGATTCGGCTGACCGAACATGGGCTGATGCATCGTGAATTCTGGCCTGCGCTGCGTGAAGCCGCGGTCACGCATTTGCCAGGCGTTCCGTTCCATTACCAGATGATGGCGAAGCTGGGGTTTGCCCGCCTCGGGCTGACCTCGTTGCGAACCATGACTCAGGCCGGTGGTTCGATGGATCTCTCCACCCGGCAGCTGGCGCACGCATTCATGGCGGAACGCACCGGCCGGTTTTATGTCCTTTATGGTCAAACCGAGGCCGCCCCGCGGATGACTACGCTGCAGCATGAGGACTTCGTTGAGGCCGCTAGCTCGGTCGGGTCCGCACTGCCCGGTTGCCGCCTAGAAATCGCTGAGCCCGACGCCGACGGCATCGGCGAGGTGATCTTCTTTGGTCCGAACGTGATGCTGGGATACGCTGAAAGTCGCGATGACCTCATGCTCGGCGATGTGCAGGCAGGACGTCTGGCAACCGGGGACCTGGGGCGATTGGATCAGGCGGGCCGCCTTTATCTGACAGGCCGCGCCAAGCGATTTGGCAAGGTCTATGGACTAAGGGTCAACCTTGATGAGCTCGAGCGCGAGGCCAATTCGGTTGCGCCCGCAGCAGTCGTGCAGATTGGCGAAGGCGTGCGCATTTGCATTGCAGCAGATGGCGGCGCAGAGCATGGCGCGGCTTTGGCCCAGCAGGTTCTCGATCACATGCTCGCCCGCTTTACCCTGCCGCGCACGAGCTATGAATTGCAGATAATTGATGCCATTCCACATACTGATCGCGGCAAGGTAAATTATGCCGCTCTGGAGAAGTTGGGATGATCGCCGAGCTCGAGACTGCCTTGGCCGCGTCGCCCTATTCCCTCCCAAAGCCGGAAAAGGATGCACTGCTGCTAGCCGGGCTTAACTGCTTAACAGCCCTCCACCGCGACGCTTGCTTACCCTACCGGCGGATTCTTGACGGGGCATGGTCTGGCGGCGATGCGGCTGCCGATCTGACACGGGTGCCTTACCTGCCTGTCTCGTTGTTCAAGACTCAGCGCCTGCAATCCGTGCCAGATGCTGCCGTAAGGATGACGATGACATCCAGCGGAACGACCGGTCAGGCCGTGAGCCGCATTGCCGTGGATGCGGAAACCTCATTGATCCAGCAGAAGGCGCTGGCCAATTCTCTGATGCATGTGCTTGGTCGCAAACGGCTGCCTATGCTGGTTATCGACACCGATGCCGTGTTCAAGGATCCATCGACCATATCGGCGCGAGGCGCAGGCGTTCTTGGCCTGATGCGCTATGGCCACAAACATGCGTTTGCGCTGGATCAGGAGCTTCGGCCGAACTTTGACGCTGTCAAATCGTTTCTGGCTGAGCATGGCGAGGCGCCGTTCTTCATGTTCGGCTTCACCTACATGGTCTGGATCAATTTTTACGAGCAGTTCAAGGACGCTGGACTGGATCTAACCAATGGTATCCTGATCCATTCAGGCGGCTGGAAAAAGATGATTGAACGGTCGGTCGATAACGGCGCGTTCCGCGAAGCACTGAAGCAGGCGTTTGGTTTGACCAGGATCCACAATTTTTATGGCATGGTTGAACAGATCGGATCAATCTTCCTCGAAGGTGAGGACGGCCTTCTATATCCGCCCAACTTTGCCGACGTGATTGTCCGTGACCCCGAGACGTGGGAGGCTTGCGAGCCGGGCCGGCCGGGGGTCATCCAGGTCTTGTCCCTGCTGCCGCACAGCTATCCCGGCCACAGCCTGCTCACCGAGGACCTGGGAGTAATCAGAACGATTGATGGGGGGCGCGGAGGCTGGATGGGCAAAGGGCTCGAAGTACTTGGGCGTGTTGCCCGAGCCGAATTGCGCGGCTGTAGTGACGTATTGGCTAGCGCCGCATGATCGCAGTCTGGAAGGAGCGGGCTGAGCCGCTTGCAGCAGCGGAACTCGAGGCGCGTATCGCCACCCTGGCCGACGCGGCCGGGAGTCCGTTCGCCGCACGCTATGTCGCCGTCCTTGACGAGATTTCCCGCAGGATCCTGCGGCATCCCAAGCTTCGCACTGCTCCGCAGTATGTCGCGCTGGCTTTCTGGCTGCGGCGGGCTTCGATGCAGCGGCTGGCAGACCAGTTTGCCGCCGCACAGCAACCAGGCAGGTTGTCTGGCGCGCGAGGTATCGCCCTGCATCTGCCGCCAACGAACGTCGACACGATCTTTGTCTATAGCTGGGCCATGTCGCTCCTAACTGGCAATGCGAATGTCGTTCGTCTTCCGGACTCGCTGAAACCTGAAACCGAAATGCTGGTCATCCTGCTGACCGGGGTCTTGGCCGATCTGGGGGAAGGTGAACGTCAACTGTTTTGTAACTATCCCTACGGACAGCCGATCGAGGCGGCACTGGCGCGGCATTTCGATCTGCGGCTGATCTGGGGTGGCGACGCAAAGGTGGCGCAGGTCTCGCGCGTGGCAATCCGGCCAGACGGGCTTTCGATCGGATTCCCGGATCGCAAGTCCTTCGCGATCATTGCTAGTGATGCATATCGGCGCTGTGATGATGCGCAGCGAAACAGTCTGGCGGAGCGCTTTTTCAACGATGTGTTCTGGTTCGATCAGATGGGCTGTGGCTCGCCGCGTCTTGTGGTCTGGCTGCACGAGCCCAACGGACTCGAGGACGATTTCTACAGCCGCATTGTCGATGTCGCACGGTCAAAGAATTACCTGGTCGAAGCTGGAACGGCGATCGGCAAACTGGCGCTCGGGCACGATTTTCTGGCTGAAGCTCTGACCGCGACGCATCGCAGCTTTGGCAATGCCCTTCATGTCAGCCGGGCGTTGGACCCGAGCCTTGCCATTCAGCGTCCACACGGTGGCGGCTTTCTGTGTGATTGGATAGCCAACGAGATTGGGGACCTGGGACGCTTGGCCAGTCGCGCTTTGCAAACGATAACCCACTTTGGTATCGATGCGGCAGGTGTCGAGCAAATCGCGCAAGTGCTGAGCGGACGCGGTGGTTACCGGATCGTTCCGGTTGGGGAGGCGCTGCAGTTCGAGCCGGTCTGGGATGGCGTGGACCTGGTGCGCCACATGACTCGCATCATCGTCTGGCGGTAACTGCGTGCAGAGCGACGATGAAAGATTCGGTGAGCCGCCCGGCAGTTTGCAAGGCGTAAGGCGGGCGCAAACTCCGACCCGACGCGCCGAGCTGGAATCGCAGTACAAGACTGAGCGCGACGACCTGCTCCGCCGCCATTTGGCGCTTGTCGCCCGCTACGATTGGGCGCTGGCCGTGGCTACGGAATTGGCTCGCTGTCCGAAGGGAATCCCGGGGCTGCTGGCCCAATGCCTTCCCCATGGACTATGGCGCTGGTTCCAGATGCGCCGACTGGGCAAGAAGAAACTGTTCGATCTCCGTGCTTATCGGAATCGTTATCCCGACACGCGGCGGAGCAAGTTCGGCGCGCTGGCCCATTTCCTGCGCTGGGGTATTCATGAAGACAGGTCTGCCGGCCCCAACCTGGCTCCGGCACCGCTCGAGAAAGTCGATGCAGGGTTGCAGGAAGCAATCATGCGTAGCGGCTTGTTCGATCCCGATTGGTACGCAGAGGCCTATGGCGTTGCTGCCGGCACCCCGGAATTGGCCCTTCGCGATTACCTTTCGCAAAGCCAGGTCGATCCGCTGCGCGAACCCGGACCGCTGTTCTCGGGCGCACACTACCTACTCGAGAATCCGGACACGGCACGGGTCAACCCACTCCAGCATTTCGTTAGTTCTGGCATGGCCGAAGGTCGTCGCGCGTTTTCACCCGCTGCCGCCGACAGGTTTCTGGCATCCGCTTCAGGCATGGCGCTGGTCGCGCCCGAAAGCATGCTCGATCCGGCCAAGCCAACCGTTGTCCTGTGCTGGGAACAGGGGAACTTTTTCTTCGAAGATATCGCGAGCTACGTTTGCGAGTTTCTGGCACATCGTGGCCATCAGGCTGAGCGGCGATTTGATCATGCCGGCATCGATCCGGAACGCTGCAACTTGGTTGTTGTTGCCCCGCACGAGTACTGTATCCACGGACCGGGGCGGCACTGGTCGGATCGGGAGCTCAGCCATCCGCTCTACGTGAATACCGAACAGTGGCACACGCCGTGGTTCTCGCTTGCGCTTGGCGTGATGGTGCGGTCAGGCAGGGCGCTTGACATCAATCCAGCTTCGGCGCGCGGCCTTGGACGGCTTGGCCTGACTGCCGCCTTCCTGCCGATTGTGCCAGCGATGGGCAAGACCTTCAATTTCCCGGTTCAGCCGTTGTCACCACAGACGGCTGCACTTCGCGCAGTGCAGCCGCTGACCTATCCGGCTGACGCAAATCTGCGGCCTTACGATATCCTGTACGTGGCGGCCTTGAATGAGCGCCGGGCTCGCATTCTTGCCGGCCTGGCACCACACCTCGCAAAGCATGGTTGCTTCTTGCATACACCAGCGTTGCAGGGTCCTTTTACGGCCAGCAGCGCCAACATGATCCCCAGTGCCGACCTTAGCCAGCTGGCAAGAAATTCGAAGATCTTGCTCAATATCCACCAAGGCGAGAGCCGCTATTTCGAGTGGCATAGATTGTTCGTTTCGGGGATCTGCGAGGGCTGCGTGGTGGTAACGGAGCCCTCCATTGAGACCGGTTTGCTGATCCCCGGCGTCCACTATCTCGAGGTAGAGCCCGAACGGATGGGGCAGTACCTTGATTGGCTTCTCCTTACGCCAGACGGTGCACGCCTGATGGAAAAGGTTCGCGCAAACTGCAGCGGACTTCAGCAAACGCTGTTTGGGGCTGGAGCCGACCGCGAATGAGGACCCAGGCAACGACCGAACTCCTGACCCAGAACCTGCCCGGGCGCCGGGTTTCGGTTATTGTTCCGCTTTACAACTATGCGGGCTACATCATCGAAACGATCGAGTCAGTCGCGGCGCAAAGTTATCGCGATCTGAACCTGATCGTCGTGGATGATTGCAGCACCGACGAGTCGGCGCATGTGGTCGAGCATTGGATGCGGTCCAACAGCAATATCGATATAGGGCTGGGCTTGTGGAAGAATAGCTCGAATGCGAAGCTGGCGACCACCCGCAATACCGGGATCGGCTTATCGCAAGCCGAGTACTGCTTTTTCCTCGATGCCGACAACGCGCTCTATCCGCGCTGCATCGAGCGGCATGTTGAAGCCCTGACGGCGAGGCCGGACGCCGCGGCAGCGTTTGGGCTGATTGAAGTTTTCGGGAGCAGATCGGGGATAATGGGGGCTGGCCTGTTTGATCGGGATGCGCTCAGCCACGGCAACTTCATCGACGCGATGGCGATGATCCGCCGCTCGACCCTGCTCGAGCTCGGCGGCTTCCACCACATTGAACACGGCTGGGAAGATTACGATCTGTGGCTGCGGCTGTGCGAAGCGGGCGGAACCGCGATCCATGTGCCGGAAATCCTCTCGCGCTACCGCGAGCATATGGCCTCAATGTTGCGCACTGACACGAATCTTCCAGATCACATCCCAAGGCTGCATGCTGAAATGTTGCGACGCCATCCTTGGCTGGACCTGCACTAGACCACCCTCGACGCAGCATCGCAGCCGGCGCACCGCATTTACAGGCTTTGGTATAGCGCGATGGCCTCTCCAACATCATCGTAGGTCGTCAGGACGGTATCGTGGATAACCGCTGCGCGGTTGCAAGACTCCCTGATGATCTCCGTGCTGTGCGAAGCCAGAACCATTGCCCGGTCGGCCCGCTTCTCAAACAGCTCAACATGGCACTTGCGGCTGAAACTCTGATCCCCGACGAGAATGATTTCGTCGATCAGGTAGCAATCGAATTCGATCGCCAGCGAGAGCGCAAACGCCAGCCGCGCGCGCATACCCGAGGAATATGTCTTTACGGGCATCTTGAGCTGCGAGCCCAGCTCCGTGAATTCCTCCACGTATTCCTTTATGTCTGCATAGGGCCGTCGATAGATTCGAGCGATGAAGCGGGCATTGTCATAGCCGGTCAGGCTGCCCTGGAAGCCGCCGGCAAAGCCAAGCGGCCATGAGACCGTCATCTTGCGAGAGATCTTTCCGGAGGTCGGCATCTCGACACCGCCGAGCAGCTTGATCAGGGTACTTTTGCCGGCGCCGTTGCGCCCCAGCAGCGCCAGCTTTTCTCCCGGTCCGATCGACAGGTTGACATCGCTCAGCACGCGTTTGCGCGCCGCGCCATGGGTGTATTCTTTGACCAGGTTGTTGCAAACGATCATTGCACGGTCAGGGTCCTGCGCACCCGGCGGCATAGCGCGAGGCCAATCATACCAAACACGATCGAGCACCCGATCGGGTTCCAAACGTTGTAATAGACCGTGATCGTATCGCCCCAGATGCCGCCGCGCATCATCTCCATTCCGTTGACGAAGGGCGACCACAGGAAGTACCGGCGCACTTCGGGCGTCAGCCATGACGCCATTGAGAACAGGCCCGAAACGGGGATCATGATGTAGGTCGTGACCGGTAGGAACTTCTCGAGCACTTCGGACATTTCCGATAACGGCGCGATCACCAGCACAAGTGAAAACGTGAAGAGCGCGTATAGCAGCCATCCGGCAATAAACAGGCCAATGTTGGCCGGAACCGGGAACTCGCCAAACGCCATGAGGACGGCGGCGATAAAGGCATAGGCCATCATACCACCGGCCATCTCGACCAGAAATCGCGCAATTATGAGGTCAAGGATTGTGACCTGTCGGTGATAAAGCAGGCTGCTGTTGACGGTAAAGAGCGCAATGCTGCGGGCCAGACCGTGGCGAAACAGAGTAACCGGGATATACCCCGTTACGGCAAAGGCGATGATGCTCATGCCGTGTTCGGTCGGACCATGGAGCACCCGCCAAAGCAGCGCGACAAGCAAGCCAAACAGCATCGGTTCGGCCATGATCCAGAGGAAACCGATGTTCTCCCGCCCGAATCTTGTTATCAGTTCACGGATCATCAGGGCGTGGACAACCCGCACCTGGACCGACCAGCCCACCTTGAACTTCTGCAGTGCCGTCTGGGCCATGATCAGTCTTCGGGGGCGTGTTCGAGAATGCCGACCACGAACATCCAGCCGATGAAGTAAAGACAGGCTGCCGCAGCAGCAACAATGATGGTGTTAAGCAGCCGCTTCGGCAGCAGCGGCGCATCCGGAAGATTGGGTTCCACCACGCGCTCAAGATAGAATTGCTGGCGCTGGGCATCCGCTCGCGCCTGGACCAGGGCTGCATTGGCCGCATTGAGCGCAGAAGTCGCGAACTCTTGCTCAACCACCAGGTTCTCGTAGCCGCCGAGCTTCGAGGCAATGCCCTTGTCGTTACCAACCAGGCGGCTGTCCTGCGAAGCGATCTGCGTTGAAATCGCCGCAATTCGCTCGCGCAGTGCGGGAATTGCCGGGTTGCGGGGGGTCGTCCGTTCGATCAGGTCGAGCTGCGCCCTGAGCGCGGCACGCTCGGACACCAGCCGGTTTGACACATCAAGCACGCCGCCGACCTGCTTGGCCGGGTCGATCACTTCCTGCGAATTCCGATACCGCTCGACCATAATGCGCGCCCGCCTGACCCGCTCCGTCGCCAGATCGACTTGGCGTTGAGCCTCTCCGATCCCCTTCGTCTGGGCGCGGTCATTCAGGCGGTTGACGATGTCCTCGCTAAGTTCAAGCAACCGCGAATTAATCTCGAACGCATCCTGCGGGCTGAAAGCCTTCACCCGAATGATCGCCGTCCCGGTGTTGGTATCCTGCCCAACTTCGACCTTTGAACCGTAAAGCTTGTAAAGCTCTTCGAAAGTCGGGTCGGCGAATGGGCCGGGATACCGGGAGAGGAAATCGATATTGCTCGCCGAAAATTTGTCGCTGAACTTATTGCCCTTTTCCAGCTCTTTAAGGGCATCGCGCGAATGAACATAGGCTAGGATTTCATTCGCCTGTTCCTGCCCGCTCGACAGGCCGGTGGTTTGGATCAGGCTGGCCAGCGTGGACACCTGGCCGCGCTTTTGATCAGGGCTCTTGATCACGAACCGCGATTCGGAAATGAATATGTCTGACGCAATCAGGCCATTGTAGAGCGCCGCCAGTGCCGTCGGCAGAATGACGAGGGCAATGAACCACCGGCGCTGCACAAGCCAGGTACGCAGCGAAAACGATCGGGCCGGAAGCTCGGCTTCGACCGGGACTTGGGTTGTCATGTTCATGATGTCATTGCCGCGTGGATGCCGAGTGTCTGATTGTAGGGCCCTGTTGCCAAACGCGCTAGGCCAACACGCCTTTTGGCGCAAGGCGGTTCGATTCCCGCAGAGAATGGTTTGCGTGGCGAAGATCGGCACCCCCTTGAACTTGCCATCGCAGATGGAGCCGCTCTGGGTCTGATAATCCAAATAGAACGCTGGAATAATCAGACCTGCCCCTTTATGGGTCCTCATCCCCGAAATGGTCAGAGGCTGATCAATGTCATTTACTGCTCACAACATTCTGCTGCCGGATGGAGCCACGACGATGCCTGAGCTCAACTGGTTCATCGCCGACTCTCCTGTGACCAAGGCGGCTATACACAGCCTCAAGCTTGCCCTTGGCGAAGACCTAACAGGCAAAAGCATAGTTGACCTGGGCTGTCTTGAAGGTGGCTACACCCTCGAATTTGCCAAACTAGGTATGCGATCGGTCGGACTGGAAGTCCGCCAATCGAACATTGAGAATTGCCGCAAGATTCAGGACGCATTCGAACTTCCCAACATGGAGTTCGTTCAGGATGATGTCTGGAATCTGGGTAACCACGGTCAGTTCGACGCTGCTTTCTGTTGCGGCTTGCTGTACCACTTGGATCGTCCTGCCGCTTTCATTGACTTGCTTGGCCGCTCTGCAGCTCGCGTCGCAATCATTCATACGCACTTCGCCCGCGAAGACGACATCGAAGCGTTTCCGCAGCTGTCGCCGCTGACTGACAATGAGGGATTGCCTGGTCGCTGGTACGGTGAACACACCGCGGAAACGACCGAGGAGCTTGAGGCTCTGAAGTGGACCAGTTGGGAAAACCGGTCATCATTCTGGCTTACGCGGCCGGGCATTTATGAGTGCCTGCACCGGGCTGGTTATACTGCGGTTTACGAGCAGTTCGATTGGTTTGACGGCTATATGGGCAATGACATCTTCAACAGCACCACTTCGGGCTATTATAAGACTCACGCCCGAGGAATGTTTGTAGGCGTCCGCGTGTAAAGGGGAATTCCAACCATCAAGAGCGCTTTCAGCGGGAGGCGCTCTTGATGCTGCTAAAGATTCCGGAGATATCCAGATATGCCAGCAGGTCCAGCGTTGCAGTGGTGATCCCAATCTCCAGCAATGAATGCGACTTTGGTATGACAGTCTAGGATACATTGCCATCCTTGGATCAAGTCGCAGCAGTTTTGAAAGCGTTGGCCGAGAACGAAATGGCTCACATGGCAAGCACGATCCTTTCCGATGACTTGATCCTGGCGCGTGGCCGCGAAGTAATCGAGGCTGAGGCGGCTGCGCTGGGTCAACTTGCGCTGCTGCTCGATGGAACCTTCTCCGAAGCCTGCCGCAAGATCAGCCAGGTCCGGCGGCAGCTGGTTGTCACGGGGATGGGCAAGTCAGGCCACATCGCCCGCAAGGTTGCCGCGACCTTCGCGGCCACTGGCACACCGGCAATCTATATCCACCCCAGCGAGGCCGGCCACGGCGATCTTGGGATGCTGAACGCCGGCGACGTCCTGCTGGTCTTTTCAAATTCAGGCAACACTTCGGAGTTGCGGGCGGTGCTGACCTATGCCCGCAAAAAACAGATTCCGATTATCGGGGTCGCTGCCCGGCAGAACTCGCTGCTGATGGAGCTGGCGGATATTCAGCTGCTGTTGCCGCGAGTGCCGGAAGCTTGCGCGGTCAATGTCGCGCCGACCACGTCTACCACGATGCAGCTGGCGCTGGGCGATGCGCTGGCCATGGCGGTGATGGACATGCGCGGCGTCTCCAAGAACCATCTGCGCGCCCTGCATCCGGCAGGCGCAATCGGGCTGGCGCTCGCGCCGGTGAGCGAAATCATGCATGGTGGCGATCGGCTGCCGCTTGTCAGTGCGGACGCCGGCATGCCTGAGGTGATTTCGGTAATGACCCTCGGCTGCTTCGGCCTGGCTGGCGTTACCGATCCGAGCGGCGCGCTGGTCGGGATCATCACCGATGGCGACCTGCGCCGCAAACTGGGCGTGCTGGCCACGGCCTTTGCGGGTGAAGTGATGACACCATCGCCCAAGGTGATTCCCGCGGAAATGCCCGCCGGAGAGGCGCTGGTCTTCCTGAACGACAACAAGATCACCGCCGCGTTCGTGGTCGAAGGCGCGGCTGCGGGCCCCCAAGTGCCGCTGGGGATCATCCACATTCACGACCTGCTGCGCCATGGGCTCAACTGAGCCAGCACATGGCGGCTGACTTCGCGATCCTGATCCCGGCGCGCTATGCGTCGACCCGCTACCCCGGCAAACCCCTGGCCCTGCTGCGCGGCGCAGGCGATGCCGCGCAAACTCTGGTCGAACGCAGCTGGCGCGCTGCAACCGCTGTGGCGTCAGCGGACCAGGTCTGGGTAGCTACCGACGACGAACGGATCGCGCGGGCGGTAGAGGCTTTCGGTGGCCAGGTGGTGATGACGCCAGAGAGCTGCCGCAACGGCACGGAACGTTGCGCCGCTGCCTTGGAGGTGCTGGGTGACGTCGCGCCGATCATCGTTAATCTGCAAGGCGACGCGCCCCTGACCCCGGCCTTTGTTGTTGCCGACCTGGTCGCTGCCTTGGCGATGGACCCGACGGCAGCGATGGCGACGCCAGCAGTGGAATGCTCGCCCAGCCTCTATGCCCATCTGGTAACCGACCAGGCCCACGGCCGGGTCGGCGGGACGACCGTGGTGTCCGACGCGGCCGGGCGGGCGCTGTATTTCTCGAAGCGCGTGATCCCGCACTTGCCGGACACCGCGATTGACCCGCACCGGGCCGTGCGGCTGCATCTTGGCGTCTATGCCTATCGTCCGGCGGCACTGGCGGCCTATGCCGCGCTTGAGCCGACACCGCTGGAACTGTGCGAGGGGCTGGAGCAGCTGCGCTTTCTGGAAAGTGGGCAGCCGATCCGCCTGGTTCCATTCCCGGCCCTGGAATGGGACTGCATCGAGCTCAACAACCCCGAAGACGTGCCCGCAATAGAAGCCATTTTGCAGAAGCGCGGCATCAGCTAAGAAGCGGCATGACCGGACCTACTGTAGCCCTGCCCGGCGGCATCACTTTCGCCAATGACAAGCCCCTGGTGTTGATCGGCGGCATGAATGTTATCGAAGA
>JACCDK010677527.1_pt1 | contig 11676 bp, 10 predicted proteins | sample 7445871 | NCBI WGS metagenome assembly JACCDK01 (sample SAMN15323436, study PRJNA562643) | freshwater metagenome | isolation source: river surface water | place: USA:Blue River Watershed | collected 2017-08-15
GCCGATATGCCAAAGATTTCGAAAAGGATTTTGCCGCATATTTTGGCAGCAAAGCAGCCGTTTTGGTGAACTCTGGTTCCTCTGCCAATCTAGTTGCCTTTTACTCGCTTACATCACCCAAGTTGGGCGACAGGGCGATCAAACCTGGAGATGAAATAATTACAGTAGCGGCTGGATTTCCAACAACCATCAACCCGATGATTCAATTTGGTTGTATTCCTGTTTTTGTGGACGTAGACATACCAACTTATAACATCAATGTTTCGCTGATTGAAGAGGCTATTACCCCAAAAACAAGAGCGATAATGATTGCCCATGCTTTGGGTAATCCATTCAATTTAGCAGTTGTAACTGAGTTAGCTGCTAAGTATAATTTATGGTTGGTTGAGGATGATTGTGATTCTCTTGGAGCCACCTATAACGGTCAAAAGACAGGCACGTTTGGTGATTTGGCTACAGTTTCCTTCTACCCCGCCCACCACATTACCATGGGTGAAGGGGGTGCGGTGCTGGTAAACAATTTGAAATTACTCAGACCGGCATGGAGTTTCAGAGACTGGGGTAGAGATTGTTATTGTGAAACTGGTAAGGACAATACATGTGGCAAACGTTTTGATTGGCAACTAGGCGATTTGCCTTGCGGTTATGACCATAAATACACATATAGCCACATTGGTTTCAATTTGAAAGTGACTGATACCCAGGCCGCCATTGGTTTGAATCAGTTGCGTAAAGCCGACAGATTTGTGGCCCAACGACGTGAAAATCACAAGGCATTATACGATTTGATGAAGCCATTGGAGGAACATTTTATTTTACCTGAGGCAACTTTGAATTCAGATCCATCTTGGTTTGGATTTATGTTAACCGTGCGAGCTGAGAGCAAGATCAATAGAAATGAACTTGTCCAATATTTAGAAGCAAATAAAATTGGTACTCGATTATTCTTTGGCGGTAACATGCTTAAACAGCCAGCTTATCAGAATATCAATCATCGAACAGTAGGCTCGCTAGAAAATTGTGATTTAATTATGAATAATTCTTTCTGGCTAGGTGTCTGGCCAGGACTTGAAAGGACACATTTGGAGTATGTTATTAAGATGATAAATAAATTTGTTTGTGAGTCATGACGGTAGAGTGTTTTTAGAAAATATTTAGACATTGACAAAAAATTTTTAGCATAGAAATAATATAAAATGAAGTGTTTAATTCTTTGCGGTGGTAGGGGAATTGTTGATCCAATCAATAGAAAAAGAATTCCTAAATGTTTGTTGAAAGTGGGTAATAGGCCAATTATTTGGCATGTTATGAAATTGTATAGTAATTATGGTATTACCGATTTTGTTTTAGCGTTGGGTCAAGAAGGTGATCAAATAAAAGAATATTTTATGAATAGCTTCGAGATATTACATGATATTGAAGTGAGTATTGCAAATAATAATGTCAGAACTTTAAATAAGATTCCATAGGAAAATTGGAAGGTACAACTGATTGACACAGGAATTTCTGCAAGTACAGGTGCGCGCATTGCCCGTTGCCAGCGCTATTTGAAGCATGAATCATTTTTTATTGCTTATTCGGATGTGTTGGCAGATGTTAATATTAATGAACTATTAAATTTCCATAATTCAAATAATAAAACTCTTACTGTAACTGGAGTTTATCCTCCATCACGTTTCGGTACATTTTTTCAAAATGAGAACAAAGAGCTATCGTATGACTCAAATGCGAAATTAGAAATGCATCTATCAAGAATTAATGGTGGTTTTATGGTAGCTAATGAAACAATTTTTTCTAAATTATCGCCCGTAAGTGAGTGTAATTTAGAAACAGAAGTATTCAGTACACTTATTAATGAAGGACAAATATCACTTTGGAATCATAACGGATTCTGGCAAAATGTAGATACAGAAAGAGATCTTGAGCTTCTTCAGTGTTCCTATGAAATTAATAAACGCCCATGGTTGGGTATAAATTGACCCTTTAAAAAATACAAATGTTAAAAAAAGCAGTTATAGTAGTTGGTCCAGCTGTAGAGGATACCGAATTTGCATATCCGTATTACCGTTTACAGGAAGATGATTTCATTGTTGATGTTGCTTCTAACGGTGCTGGTGATATTGTTGCAAAATATGGTTTACCGATAAAGGTAAATGTGGACATTAAAAAATTAAATGTGGACGACTACGACATGATAATAGTTCCTGGCGGATTAGAGTCTCCAGATAGGCTTAGACAAATACCGGAACTTTTAAATTTTATTAAAGAAATGAATAATGCAAACAAAGTCATTACTTCAGTTTGTCATGGTCCCTGGGTGTTAATCTCAGCGGGAATTGTCAATGGTAAAAACATGACCACCTATGTAGGTTGTAAAGATGATTTGATAAATGCTGGCGCGATTTATCATGACGTTCCAGTTATTTCTGACGGCAACATTGTTACTGCGCCTCATTTTAGAGATAATGCAGTTTGGATAAAAGAAACTTTAAAAACATATTACACAATCAACAAGTAAAATGATTAATAAAGTTTACCCATCTTTAAACGATTATGAAAATCTGTCTAGATTAAGAGTAGAATCTTCCCAGTTTGCTAATACGTTTGATTATAGCAATATTGTGGTTAATAAACCATGGGGATATGAATATTTATGGTTCCAAAATGAAAAAGTAGCTATTTGGTTTTTGTATATTAAAAAAGATAATGGGACTTCTTTGCATTGCCACGCCCGAAAAAGAACTAGTTTAATAGTGTTAGATGGCGAAATTCATTGTACAACACTTGATGACAAATACAGGATGACAACTTTGGATGCGGTCGTATTAGAGCCCTGTGTATTTCATTCCTCAAGGGCAATTTCTGATGGTGGCGCTTTTCTTATGGAAATAGAAACACCTCCAATGAAAGGGGATCTAGTAAGAATGAATGATGCTTATGGGAGAGAAGGAGCCGGTTATGAAAAAACAAATGAGTATTCAACCGACCTGGAACAATTTGATTTCATTCCATTCGAAAAAAAAGACTACTCAGGTTGGAATTTCAAATCAGTAGAAATTAAATTGTCCAATGAAATACCAGCCATAGAGAAAAATACTGAAGTGATTGTCCCTATTTCAGGATATGTTAGGACTAACGATGAAACGGAAATTGAATGTGGCGAAGCTATAACTACTGCTTCAAATGCATCTTTTGGGGATATTAAAGACCCTAATTATCAATTTCTGATTTTTAATTATATTCAAAGTCTATAATGATTAAGGTCTCCGATTATATAGCAAAATTTATTCATCAACTAGGAGTCAAACATGTTTTTACAGTGTCAGGTGCTGGGGATTTACATATACTAGATTCGATAAAAAATCACCCAACTCTTGAATATATCTGCAATCATCATGAACAAGCTTCTGCTATGGCAGCATTTGCATATAGCAGAGCAACAAAAAATATTGGTGTTTGCTTGACTACAACTGGTCCTGGAGCTACCAATGCAATAACTGGGATGATTGACTGTTGGGTCGATTCTGTACCTGGTTTATATATCTCCGGGCAAGTTCAACAGAAATATTTGATCGGAAATTTAGGTATCAGGCAAAACGGAATCCAAGAAATCAACATCATAGATATTGTAAGCCCGGTAACTAAGTACTCAGCATTGGTAAATAATCCTCAAAAAATAAGATGGTTTTTGGAAAAGGCTATTTTTGAAGCCAAAACTGGGAGACATGGCCCAAGTTGGTTAGATATACCAATGGATATTCAGTCAGCTTTGGTTGATGAAGCCAGTTTAGAGCCATTTGTTCCGGAACCAACAAATCTACCGAATCTCTCAAAAATTCCATCCTCAACGATGGATGATGTAATGGAATTAATTTGTCAATCAGAAAGGCCAGTTTTACTTATTGGGCATGGTGTAAAAGCGAGTGGATCAGAGCATCTTGTGCAAGAACTTTTCGAACTATGGCCAGCTTCGATTTGTGTTGGATGGAATGCTATAGATGTTGTTTCCACGGATCATCCGCGGTATGTAGGTCGGTTCGGAACTTATGGGCAAAGAGCTGCCAATTTTTGTGTACAAAACTGTGATTTACTGATTAGCATTGGTTCCAGACTCAATATTACACAAACAGGTTACGTCTACGATGAATTTGCACGTGCTGCAAAAAAAGTTTATGTAGATATCGATTTGACAGAACTAAATAAATTTCCTAAATCACCAGATATTAAAATCCATGCTGATGCAAAAATATTCATAGAATTACTTTTAGATTATTTTAAAAATGGGAAGCCTAAATTAAAAGTTCCTGAACTTAAAAAATGGGTGAAACGGAATTTTGAGCTAAGGAAAAAATACCCTGTCAACCTTCATGAATATGAAAAAGCCCCTGATTTTCTAAACTCATTTAGTCTTGTAGATATTTTAACAAATGAGCTTGGGGAAGGTGAAATTATTGTGCCCACCGCAAGTGGTTCTGGTTATACGAGTTTTCACCAGGCGGCCAACGTTAAAAAGGGCCAGATAATATTTACTTCTCAGGGATTTGCAGAAATGGGTTTTGATATTCCTGGAGCAATTGGTGCGGCTGTAGCAACTGGAAAAAATGTCTGGCAAATAACTGGAGATGGAGGTATACAGATGAACATTCAGGAATTGCAAACTTTGGTTCATTATAACTTACCTATAAAAATATTCATTCTTAGCAATAAAGGTTATCTCACTATACGTCATACTCAAAATGGGCTTTTTAAAGGCGATTATAGCGGAAGCTCTAAGGAATCTGGAGTCTCATTGCCTAATTTTGAGAAACTAATTAAAGCTTATGGTATTTCTTTTTTTACATTAAGTAATGCAAAGCAAGCCAAACGTGTAATCCGAAAAATGAAGGCTACTTCCGGACCATGTGTCTGCGAAGTGGTTATGAATCCAGAACAACCTCTTGTACCCAAAACATCGTTCAAAATATTGTCAGACGGAAAATTGATTTCTCCTCCAATTGAAGATTTGTTTCCATTTTTGGATAGGGAGGAGTTTAATGAAAACATGATTATACCTACAATTTAAGTTTATGGCTGAGTACTTCTATAATAAGGAAAAATGTTGTTTGTCAAATGAAGATTTATTATCTTCAGAAGTATTAATAAGGTTCAATTCCCTTCCTATTCCAGGCTTATTTTTTGAGTCTTCTAAAGAATCTGCTGACAAAAAAATTCCAATGACCTTAGTTAAAAGTTCTAAAGCGGGGTTTATTCAAACCATAGAGGTAATGGAACCATCTTTGTATTCTAAGTATAAATCTGGCCAAAGTGATTCTTTACACTTTGATTGGCTTAGGTCTGTTGCTTTTCAAATTGAAAAATCAGTTTCTACTGATGCTAAGATTTTAGAGATTGGGGGAGGGAAAGGGTACTTACTTTCTGAACTTAAAAAATCTGGATTTAATAATCTTTATAATGTCGACCCATCACACGATAATCAATCAAATGATGAATTCGAGACGATTCAAGGTTTGTTTCCTGAGGCATTAAATGGGTTCGAGGGTAGTTTTGATATAATTATTGGGCAGCATTTCTTGGAACATGTACCAAATCCGATAGAAGTCCTTAAGGCTGGTTTTGATCTTTTATCGGATGAAGGTGAGTTCTGGGTTGAAGTCCCAAACATGGATGTTGGTGAATTGGATTGCTATATACAGGCTGCTTATTTTTATCCATTGCATTTGAATCACTTTACGAGAAGAACTTTAGCTGAGTCAGGAAGTATTGCAGGATTTCAATTAGTTTCAATGGAATTAATTGAACATTATGGAAAATCTCTTTGGGCAAAATTCAGGAAAACTAAAAAATCTCTTTTGATAAATAAATTTGAAGACTCAATAAACTTGATTGAAAATATTCAGCTATATTTCACAGAATTACAAGAGTTTGCAAGGTTACTGCCGAAAAAGATCTTGGTATGGGGTGCAGCAGAAAAACCGCATACGATGCTTTCTATTCTAAATAACTACGGTATTGAACCTAAAGGTATTTATGATTCAAATCGTTCAATACAGGGCAACTATATTGCTGGTTTTACGCATCAAATTTTGGGGTTGGAACAATTTCCATTTAATGTAACTGAGATTCTTATCTTATCACCTACGAAGCACAAGGAAATTGTTAAATCTATTAAATCGAATCTAAATCCTAATGCAACGATTCATATTCCTTTTGTAGGTTCATTTAGCCTAAAAGACTATGAATGACATTTTCGAGAACAGCGACTTAGGCTATTAATTATAAAATCAAAACGAGTTGACAAAGCAAAAAAATATCTTGTCAAGATTTTTAAATGATACTTGATTCAAATGCTCGACCTGAGATTTTCACTTTGAATTTCCAAAGCACAATCCAAAAACAGAATATGCAAGATCAATTAGTTGATTTCAAAAAAATACAAAACTGGTCAATTGAAGTTTTTACTAAAATCGGTGTTCCATTAGAAGATGCCGAAATTATCGCTGCAGCGTTAACAACTACGTCTTTATGGGGAATTCACTCACATGGAGTGGCAAGAGTCACTCATTATTTAGAAAGATTTGAAAATGGAACAATTAACAAATTACCTTTATTGAAATTCACAAAAACGGCAGCTGGAACAGGTCAATTTGATGGTGATGATGGACATGGTATTGTGATCATGACCCAAGCTTCAAATCATGCAATAGAATTAGCAAAAGATGCAGGCGTTGGTGTTGTAGGTGTTCAAAACTCTTCTCATTGTGGTGCGATAGGTTTGTACACAAGGCAAATTACAGAAGTTGGAATGGTTGGTATTTCATTTACTCATGCTGATGCATTAGTGGTTCCACATGGAGGCACAAAACCATTTTTTGGAACCAACCCGATTTCAATCGCATTCCCAACAGAAAACAATGAAGAGCCAATTTGTTTGGATATGGCAACAAGTATTGTTCCATGGAACTTTATGATGAATGCTAAACGTGAAAAATTGAAAGTGCCATTAGGATTAGGAGTGGATAAAAATGGTAATGATTCAGAAAATTCAGATGACATTGTTGCTGTTAAACCAATGGGAGATTATAAAGGATATGCACTTGCCTTTTTAATAGAAATGTTATGTGGTCCTTTAAATGGAATGAAATATGGTCCAAATATTACATCTATGTATAAAGATATTGATAAAAAAAGAAAATTAGGATCATTAGTCATTGCTATAGATCCAGCAAGATTTGGAGGTAATGATACTATTAGACAAGTCGGAACGGCAATAATAAATCAATTGAAATCGCAAGATGATAAGATATTATTTCCGGGACAACCAGAATACATAAGTAAACAAAAAATCCAGGCATCAGGTATTCCAATCTCATCTTCAATCGCTGAAGATTTTAATAAATGGTCCCATAAACTCGGTATAGCAATTAAATTTTAATGATCAAGGCGGTTATTTTTGATTTTGACGGTGTGATTGGTGATACTATGAAGGACAATTACATTGCATGGAAGAAAGCATTTATGACCTTTAACGTGGATATAGATTCTACTGAGTATTATATGTTAGAAGGAATGGGTAGATTTCAAATAGCCGAGCATTTCATCTCAAAGTATAATTTAGACCCTACTATAAAAAACGAAGTGGTTGAGAATAAAGAGATTAACTATGCCAGCAATAATACCTTTAAAATTTACGATCATGTATTAGAAATTTTTATTTTACTAAAAAAACATAACATAAAGTCAGCAATTGTTACGGGTGCCTCGCATGACAGGCTTTGGAAATATTTAAATTATAACATCGCTAGTCAAGTTAGTGCTGTGATAACTGCTGATGACGTTACATATACAAAGCCAGATCCTGAACCTTATTTAAAAGCTATTGGTAAATTAAATTTGCGGCCGGAAAATTGTATTATTGTTGAGAACGCCAATTTAGGTTTAGAGTCAGCCAAGGCATCTGGATGTATGTGTTTTGCTTTGGAAACAACCTTACCAAAAACTTATCTATCACTAGCAGATGAAATATTTAGTACCCACAAAGAATTACTAGATAAGTTCAAACACATGTTTGAATAATTACGAAAAAGTATAAACTAAATTGAGACCGAAAAAATTCAAAAATACATAATGAAACTATTAATCATTGGAGGCTCTGGTTTTTTCGGTAAATCTATACTCGATCTTTTCATTAGGGGAGGTTTGGATATTTACAGCATCGAAGAAATTGCTATATTGGCTCGCCGTACCGAGGAATTTGCAAGAAATTATCCTGAATTGATTAATGAAAAAATACAATTAATTCCAGCAGATATTTCCGCTTGTAGCATGCTTCCAGTTGCTGACGTAGTGATCCATGCAGCATCATCAACTGATGCCAGAGATTATTTAGCAGATGCATCGAAACAAAGAAATAACATCGAAGAATCTATAGTCAATTATTGTCGTTTGGCCAAAATTTATCATAAACAGGCTAAGATAGTATATTGTAGTTCAGGTGCTGTTTATGGTCAACAGCCTTCCGATGTGGAATTCATATATGAAGAATTTGCCTTTCAAGATGTGAGCGAAATGGTGGATTACAAAAGAGATTATGCATTGGGTAAGCGGGCATCAGAAGTAGCAATTCAGAATTTAGGTTTGGAAGGCTTATCTGTCTCGATAGCGCGATGTTTTGCGTTTTATGGTAAGTATTTGCCCAAAGATCAACACTTTGCTTATGGCAATTTTGTCAGTGCGGCAGAACAGGGGAAAACCATAGAAGTTCAGGCAAAACACCGTGTAATCCGAAGTTATATGCACGCCGATGACATGGTTCATGCATTAATACGAATTGCCCTAGAAGCGAAGCCTGAATGCCCGATTTATAATGTAGGCTCCGACGAAGCCATCGAACTCCGTGATTTAGCAATCAAAATCGCGTCAGAATATAATGTCGGGGTTAATATCTCAGATATTCAGAATGATTCTGTTGATCGCTATGTTCCCAATATCAAATTGTTAAAAAAGCTATTAACTTGTCTGGTTTGATTTTAAAATTGATTATAATATTTTGATTACAGTAGCATTATTGACATTTAATAGACCACATTACCTTAGGTTTGCAATAGAATCTATATTAAATCAAACTTATAAAGATTTTGATTTTTGGATTATAGATAATGGGTCTAACTCTGAAACACTTGAAGTTATTAAATCCTATAATGATGAAAGAATTTGCTTGATTCGAATTGATAAAAATACAAGGGAATCAGCAAACATTCCCTTTACAGGTGAGACAAGAGAATATTTCATGTTAATGCATGACGATGATACTTTAGAGCTGAATTTTTTAGAAGAAATGTTAGACAAGGTGATTAGAGGCAATTATGACGCTTTGGGTTGTCAGCTTAACATACTTAATGATATTAAAGAAAACAACTGTTCAAATAAAAACAAAATAAAAAATATTGAGAATTTTGGAAAAAATCCAATATTAGAATTTTTAAATAACCAACAGCCCCCATGTCCTACTGTAATTTTTCGAAAATCATTCATACAAAAAAACTCAATCTGCTTTAACTTGGACGCAGGACCAGCTGCTGATATTAATTTATGGTTAGATATAGTTAGAAAGGGTGGACTCATTGGTGTTGCCGATGCCCGTTTATATAATTATCGATTACACAATGAGCAAGATTCATTTATTAATAGTGTAATAATGGAATGTAAATTATTTTTATTTTGGTTAAATAATAATCAACTTAATTCGAATGACATCAATCTACTCAATGGGAGATTATTTCAATATTATTTTAACGCTAAACTAAGATTACAATTGAATTTGGCCAAAGAAATAAACAATGTATTTAAAAAGTTGAATAGCGATAAATTTTGTAGTACTTATCATATCAAGTTTATGTTTTGGTTTTTATTTAACATTGATTCCATAAGTGAAATATTCCGCCGTATTAAATGTGTTTTGGGCTTTCGTTTTAAATCGAAAGAAGCCAAGATTTCTAATTCCGCTTGATCAAATCTTATTTAACCTTATATGCTTTCTGTAGGCTTACTTTTTTACAATGAAGATATTTATGAAATTAGTAGACTTTTTCGGGCTTTAAATAGACAAGTCGACAAGAATTTTTCTTTATTAATCGTCGTTGAACCAAGGGAAAGTGGGCTAGTTGAATTTGATGATTTTAACAAATTTGCCAATGTGAAAATTATTAAAAATGAAACGAAGCAGGGTACTGTGAGAAATAGAAATCAAATTATTTCTGAGTGTCAAAGTGATTACCTAGTATTTATTGATGGAGACGATTTTGTGGACAAAAATTTTATTAAGCGAATAACCGGAGCTCTGAAGTCAAATGCTGATTTGTATTATTACAATTATATAGTCAAGACGGGATCGTCAAAAATGTTAGTCAATTTGAACAACTCAGATATTATTCCTGACACTCTTCAAGATTGGAAAATATTAGGTTGTTCTGTTTTCAAAGTTGATATTGTAAGAAAATTACGAGGTTATACCCAGAATGGATTTGAAGATGTTGACTTGATCCTTCGAATGATTTCAAATGGGTATAATAGATTTTTATTTGTTTCAGGAACTACTTATTATTGGTTAAAAAAGGAAACTGGTCGAAATACACAATCCACATTATTGGATACAGCTAAATTAATGCACCGGAATATTAATGTATTCAAAAAGTATAATACCCATTCTCAATTTAAAGATAAGTATTTTGGGATAATGTTGACTTTTTGGCGTAACAAGAAATTCAAAGATTTTTTTTTAATAATACTGAAGGCAAGATTATTTTTTCCTCTAATCATTTTCATTATCAATAAAGTATCTATTAAGAAAGTAATTAATGGCTAAAAAAGTAATTAGGTTTGACACTTACCCTTGGAAATTAACACAAGAAGAATTTAATCTTTACACGTGTAATAATGATGGCATGGTTGAGGATTTTCAATTTCATGTTAATAGTGATATAAAAGAATGTGAATATTGGATAATAAGGGGTTCAATAGTATCAAATTTAGTTTCAGTAAAATGTCCATCAGAAAATGTTATTTTACTACTCGATGAAGCATATGATGCTGCTGAATTTCCTATGTTATACCTTAAACAGTTTAGCCAAATCATTGGGCCTAAAAAAATTGATAGTTTAAAATATGTTAAACATAATGAGATGTTTCCTTGGTTATTCCGAAACAAATCTTATTCTAGTTTATTACAAAATTCTAACTTAACTAAAACTAAGGAAATTTGCATTATTGCTTCTGATGCAACCTGGTTACAAGGGCACAAAGATAGATTTGCTTTCGTAAATAAAATAATTGGTCACTTTCAAGATAGAATTGATGTTTATGGTAGAGGTTTTAATTCTTTTGAATGCAAATATGAAATTTTGAAGAATTATAAATATTCTATTTGTATTGAAAACAGTAATCTTCCTGACTATTTTACAGAGAAAATTAATGAGTGTTATTTAGCCGATGTTTTTCCAATATATTCTGGTTGTACAAATATTCAGGAATATTATGAACCCAATTCATTTCTTCTAATAGATATTTACGATTATAAGAAATCAATAGAAAAAATTGAAATTGCACTGAAGGATAATTTATGGGAGAAGAATCTTGAATTAATCCGTCAAATGAAACATAGATACTTAACAAAGTATCACC
>JACCDK010909790.1_pt1 | contig 11673 bp, 9 predicted proteins | sample 7445871 | NCBI WGS metagenome assembly JACCDK01 (sample SAMN15323436, study PRJNA562643) | freshwater metagenome | isolation source: river surface water | place: USA:Blue River Watershed | collected 2017-08-15
GCCATGGCCAGGTTTTCGTCGTCCACCACCACGTCCATGGCGTGTTTTTCTTCGTCCACCACGATGGAGGTGACGTTGGCAGGGGCCAAAGCGCCGATGACGAACTGCGCGGGGTCTTCGCTCCACAACACAATGTCAACACGCTCGCCAGCGAGTTCATTGGTCACCGCATTGACGCGGGTGCCGCGCACACCGACACAGGTGCCGATGGGGTCGACACGTTTGTCGTGGGAGATGACGGCGATCTTGGCGCGCGAACCAGGGTCACGGGCACAGGATTTGATTTCCAACAAACCTTGTTCGATTTCGGGCACTTCCTGGCGGAACAACTCGATCATGAACTCGGGCGCAGAACGCGACAAGATGATGGGGGCACCGCGCAAGGTGGTGTCGACTTCCATGATCATGGCGCGCACACGGTCGGCGCTGCGCAGGTTTTCCTTGGGGATCATTTCGTTGCGGCGCAAACGGCCTTCGACACGACCGCTCTCGACAATCAGGTCGCCTTTGTCCATGCGCTTGACTGTGCCGACGAAAATTTTGTCGCCACGCGCCAAAAAGTCGGAGAGCAGCATTTCGCGCTCGGCGTCGCGGATTTTTTGCAGAATGACCTGCTTGGCAGCCATGGCACCAATGCGGCCGATGGGCAATGACTCGATGCTTTCCTCGATGTACTCGCCCTCTTCGATGTCCGACAAACGCTCTTTGGCGTCCATCAGCATCTCTTCGGCGTCGGGGTTTTGCAAACCCGCTTCATCAGGCACCACCAACCAGCGACGGAAGGTTTCGTATTCACCTGTGTCACGGTCCATGGCCACGCGGATGTCCACGTCGCCTTCGTAGAGTTTTTTGGTGGCTTGGGCCAGCGCGGATTCAACCGCACCAAACACCAGGTCACGCTCGACATTTTTCTCGCGCGAGATGGCGTCCACCAACATGAGCATTTCGCGATTCATGATTCAGTACTCCTGTTCTCAGCGGGCCTGCGGCCCTTGAAATTCACAATCGGCGCCAGTCGGGCGTCACGCAATTCACTCAAGTTGAACTGCAACGCTTGCACTGGCAAGTCTTTTTTGACACGCGCAGGGCGCATGCCAGGTTTGCTGGGCGGCTCGTCACGCCAGGTGATTTGCCATGTTTGCGGGGTGTCTGTGGTTTCCAGAACCCCGCGGAATTTCTTGCGGTTGGCGGCCACCAGGCCACCCGCTGCCGCCCCCATGGGCGCTTTGAGCGTGATGTCGATCTCCTGACCGACAAAACGCAAAAAATCGTTTTCAGTGCGCAAAGGTCGGTCGATACCCGGGGACGAGACCTCCAAACGGCTGTACTCGGTGCCTTCGACTTCCAACACAAATTGCAGTTGGCGGGTGACTTTTTCGCAGTCTTCCACCTGAACAAATTGCTCTGGCGCACCAGGCGTCCAGGGCAAATCGAGGGTGACGCGCAACAAGCCCCCGGCGGATCGCTCCACCTCCACCAGTTGGTAACCCAAACCAGTGACCGTCTGTTCAATGATGTCTTGCAATGCCAACGCTTTTCACCCGACCAAAAAAAACGGGCGGTTGGGATGTCCGCCCGTTATCGTTCATTTGCCGGCTATTGTAACCATTTATCAAGCGTTTTGAACACCCCTGATGAATGAAGCGGCCAACAAATCGCGGGTGTAGTCCGATTGGGGGGCTCGCAGCAGCTCGTCCATGGTGCCCGATTCGACCACCTCGCCGTCCTTGAGCACGATCACGTGGTGCGCCATGGCCTGGATCACCTCGATGTCATGGGTGATCAGCAAATAGCTCAAATCGCGCTCGCGCTGCAGGCGTTGCAGCAAATCCAACACTTGTTTTTGAATCGACACATCCAAGGCACTGGTGGGTTCATCCAGCACCAACACCCGGGGTTGCACGATCAGCGCACGGGCAATCGCGATGCGCTGTCGCTGTCCGCCCGAAAACTCGTGGGGATAGCGCGCCAGCAGGCCAGGGAACTGCTCTTCGGTCATGCCGACCTCGGCCAAGGCTGCCAACACCTTGATTTGGCGCGCCAAGGGGTTGAGCTCCGGCGCATGCACCTGCAAGCCTTCGCCCACCACCGCTTCCACGGTCATGCGCGGCGAAAGCGAAGAAAAAGGGTCTTGGAACACCACTTGCACCGCGCGTCGCAGAGGCAAGTCGTGCTGGGCGTCGCCCCGCCAGGACTGCCCTTCAATGCGCAAGTCACCCTTGAAGGGCATCAATCCCAATGTGGCAAAGGCCAGCGAGGACTTGCCCGAGCCCGATTCGCCGATGATGCCCAGGGTTTGGCCGCTGCGAAGTTCGAAATCAGCGCCCTGCACCGCCACGAACTCGCCCTGTCCGAACCAACCGCGCCAACCGCCACGGGCGACGGGGTAGCTGACACGCAGGCCTAGTGCTTGCACCAGCACAGGCGCATTGGAAACCGGTTCGAACACATTGCGCTCGGGCTGGCTTTCCACCAAACGCCGGGTGTAAGGGTGTTGCGGGTGGCTCAACACCGTGCTCACCTCGCCGTGCTCGACCACCAAACCGCTTTCCATCACCACCACCCGGTTGGCGAAACGCCGCACCATGTTCAAGTCATGGGTGATCAACAGCACCGCCATGCCGTGCTTCACCTGCAGGCTGTCGAGCAAATCCAAAATTTGGCTGCGCAAGGACACATCCAGCGCGGTGGTCGGTTCGTCGGCCAACAGCAACTTGGGCTCACCCGCCAAAGCCATGGCGATCATGGCGCGCTGGCGTTGGCCACCGGAGAGTTGGTGCGGGTAGCTGTGGACCCGGCGCTCAGGTTCGGGAATGCCGGTGTCGGTCAGCAAGGCGATGGCGCGTTGCCAAGCGTCTTTGCGGGACAGGCCTTTTTTGAGGGTGAGCACCTCGGCAATTTGGTCGCCAATGGTGAACAAGGGGTTGAGCGCGGTCATGGGTTCTTGGAACACCATGGCGATCTCGCTGCCGCGAACCTCGCGCAAATCCGCTTCGCTCATGTGCAGCAAATCGCGGCCTTCAAACAAGGCTTCGCCGCGCACCCAAGCCCCTCTGGCCAAGCCCAACAGACTCAGCGCGGTGACGGTTTTGCCCGAGCCTGATTCGCCCACCAAGGCCAATTTTTCGCCCGCTTGCATGGTGAAGGACACGCCATGCACCACCTCACGACCCTGGAAAGACATGTGCAAGTTGTGCACCTTGAGCAATGGACTCATGGTCGGGGCTCCTGCGCCAATTTGCGGGGATCCAAGGCGTCACGCAGCGCGTCACCCATGAATGTCAGCAACAGCAAGGTGATCACCAGCACGCCAAAGGTGGAGATGGAAATCCACCAGGCATCGATGTTGTTTTTGCCTTGCGACAGCAGTTCACCCAAACTGGGCGTGCCGGGGGGCACACCGAGGCCCAAAAAGTCCAGGCTGGTCAGGGCCAAAATGGCCGCGCTCATGCGAAATGGCAAAAACGTGACCACCGGGGTCATGCTGTTGGGCAGCACATGACGCCAAATGATGGCCCAGTTGGACAGCCCCAAGGCGCGGGCGGCGCGCACGTAGTCCAGTTGGCGGTTGCGCAAAAACTCAGCGCGCACATAGTCCGACAAGCCCATCCAGCCAAACAGGCTGAGCAATATCAGCAACAAGCTCACGCTGGGCTCGAACACCGCCGAGAAGATGATCAGGAGGTACAACTCGGGCATGGCACCCCAAATCTCGATGAAGCGCTGAAACGCCAAGTCGATCTTGCCCGCGAAAAAGCCTTGGATGGCACCCGTCACCACGCCCAGCACGGTGCCGGTGATGGTGAGCGCCAAGGCAAACAAAACCGACACCCGAAAGCCATAGAGCAAACGCGCCAACAGGTCGCGCCCACGGTCGTCTGTCCCCAGCCAGTTGTCACTGGAAGGCGGTGCCGGATTGGGCTCTTTGGCGAAGTAATTCAAGGTGCTGTGGTGGTAGGGGTTGGGTGGAAACACCGCCCAATTGCCGGGTTTGGCGAGTTGCTGGCGGATGAAGGGGTCGAAGTAATCGGTGGGTGTGGCGAAATCCCCGCCAAAAGCGGTTTCGGGCGGGTTTTTGAACACGGGAACATACAACTCGCCTTGGTAACTGACCAGCAATGGTTTGTCGTTGGACACCAGCTCAGAGGCCAAGCTCAAAAAAAACAACAGCACAAACAAGATCAAGCTGACAAAGCCCATGCGGTTGCGTTTGAACCGACGCCAAGCCAATGCGGAAGGAGACAAAGACACGGTGTTCATGGCGCTCAATCGAATTTCACACGCGGATCAACCCACGCATAGCAAAGATCGCTGATCAACTTGGTGACCAAGCCCATCAGGGTGAACAAATACAAGGTGCCCAGCACCACCGGGTAGTCACGGCGCATCACGCTCTCATAACTCAAGAGGCCCAGACCATCGAGGGAGAACAAGGTTTCGATCAACAAGGAGCCGGGGAAAAAAGCGCCAATGAACGCGGCAGGAAAGCCGGTGACCAAGGGAATGAGCGCGTTGCGCATCACATGCTTCCACAGCACACTGCGCTCAGACAGGCCTTTGGCGCGGGCGGTCAGCACGTATTGCTTGCCAATTTCTTCGAGGAAGGCGTTTTTGGTCAGCATGGTGGTGACCGCGAAAGCACCCAGCACACTGGCGGTGATCGGCATGGCGATGTGCCAGAGATAGTCCACCACCTTGGCACCAGTGCTCAGGGTGTCCCAATTGCTGGAGGTCAGGCCGCGCAGGGGGAACCATTGCAACTGACCACCGAACACCACCAACAAAGCCACCCCCAGCACAAAGCCAGGTATCGCATAACCGACCAGCACCACCACACTGGTGAGGGTGTCAAAGCGCGTGCCTGCACGCACCGCTTTGGCGATGCCCAAAGGCACCGACACCAGGTAGCTCAGGAAGAAAGTCCACAAGCCCAGACTGATGGACACCGGCAATTTCTCTTTCACCAACTGCCAGACATCCTTGGGATAGAAAAAACTCTTGCCCAAATCGAAGCGGGCGAACTGTTGAAGCATTTGCACAAAGCGCTCCAACGGCGGCTTGTCAAAGCCATAGAGTTGCTTGATTTCTTCAATGCGGGCGGCGTCCACCCCTTGACGCCCCCGGTAACCTGCCCCGCTGGCGGCGGCACCCTCGCCGCCGCTGTCACGGCCTTGCAACTGCGAGACCATTTGCTCCACAGGGCCGCCTGGCACAAACTGGATGACCACGAATGTCAGCAACAAAATCCCAAACAAGGTGGGAATCATCAGCAGCAAACGCTTCAAGATGTAAACAAACATGTCAGCGCTCCCCCACCAAGTTGTTGGTGCTGGCCCACCAGGTCGAGGTGATCCAGGTTTCTGGTTGGTAATAGCGTGGGGTCACATTGGGCCGCTCAAAGCGCCCGGCCCGCCAGGCCACGCGGTGCACGCTGCCGTACCAATGGGGCACGCTGTAGTGCCCGTGGCGCAGCACCCGGTCCAGCGCTTTCAATGCGGCCACCAGTTGCGGGCGGGTTTGCGCCGCCACCGCTTTGTCCAGCAAAGCATCCACTGCAGGGTCTTTCACGCCTATGACATTGCTCGACCCTTCGGTGTCGGCGGACTTGGAGCCAAAACGCTCCAGCAATTCGGTGCCCGGGGCTTCGCTGCCGCCAATGCGGTTGCTGATGAGCTCGAAGTCGAACACGTCCATGCGCTTTTGCAGCACCGCAAAGTCCACCACTTTGTAGTTCACCTTGAACCCCAGTTTTTCCAGGTTTTTGGCGTAAGGCGTGACCACCCGACCCATGGAGCCCGAGTTGTCCAAAAACTCCAGCGTGAAGGCCTCGCCTTTGGCATTGCGCAAAGCGCCGTCGCGGTAGGTCCAACCGGCTTGCGCCAACAGGTCGCGCGCCAAACGCAAATGGTCGCGCAAGGTCTCGCCCGAAGCCGGGTCGAGGCTGGTGACAGGCGGCAAAGGCACGTTTTGGCTCAACACCTCGGGCGACAGTTTGTCGCGCAAAGGTTCGAGTAAGGCCAATTCATCGGGCGCGGGCAAGCCCTTGGCTTCAAAGTCGCTGCCCACAAAATATCCACGCACCCGCGTGTAGGCCAGGTAAAACAACTGGCGGTTCATCCATTCGTAGTCCATGGCCAGACCGATGGCTTGGCGCACCCGTTTGTCCTGGAACTTGGGCAAGCGGGTGTTGAACATGAAGCCCTGGAAGTCGCCGGCATTGCCGTGTTGCAGTTCTTGTTTGATCAGCGTGCCGTTGTCAAACAACTTGCCCTTGTAGGCGCGGGCCCATTCGCGTGCCACAAAGGCCTGGATGTAATCGAATTCACCCGCTTTGAACGCCTCGAACTGGGCGGTGCTGTCTTTGTAGAGCTTGTAAGTGATGCGGTCGAAATTGAACATGCCGCGACGCACGCCCAGGTTTTTGGCCCAGTACTCGGGGTTGCGCACGTATTGGATGTCTTTGCCGAAGTCGGTTTTGCCCAATTTGTAAGGGCCCGAGGCGATCGGCACATCGGTGACCACCTGGTCAAAGGCTTTGCCTGCGCCCCATTTGTGGCTGAAGATCGGCATGCCCCCCACGATCAAGGGCAACTCGGCGTTGGCGCGCTTGAAATCAAAACGGATTTCGCGCTCTGACAGCACGGTCACGCCCTTGACCTCGCTGAAATAGGTGCGAAATTGCGGCGCGGCTTCCTTGCTGGTGAGGCGGTCAAACGCGTGCTTCACATCGGTGGCCAGGACTGGGTCGCCGTTGTGAAAACGGGCCTCTGGGTGCAGTTTGAAAAGCACCGACAGCTTGTCCGCAGCCACCGTCACGTCTTCGGCCAACAGGCCATAGGCAGTGGTGGGTTCTTCGGCGTTGCCGGTCAACAAGGTTTCAAACATCAAGGCATTGATCCCCGGCGGGGCCGTGCCTTTGAGGGTGAAGGGGTTGTATTTGTCAAAACTGGACGCGCGCGTCGGGGCCACCAGGCTGATGTCGCCACCTTTGGGGGCCACCGGGTTCACGTAACTGAAGTTCCTGAACCCAGCGGGGTACTTGATGTCGCCAAATTGGGCATAGGCATGGGCCGCCCAAGCGCTGGAAGCGCTGCACAGTGCCAGACCAAATAAGAAAGTTCGCATGCGACAATTCTGCAAGATTTTTCAGGAGCTTCCACGTGGCACAAAAAACAGGGTTTTTAGCTGGCAAAAAATTATTGATCACCGGCGTCTTGTCCAACCGATCCATCGCCTACGGCATTGCCCGGGCCTGCCATGCGCAAGGCGCAGAACTGGCGTTCAGCTACCAAGGCGAGCGTTTCAAGGAACGCATCACCGAATTCGCCGCCGACTTCGGCTCCAACCTGGTGTTTGACTGCGACGTGTCCAGCGACGAGCAAATCGCCGCTTTGGTCAGCGGACTCACGGCTGTTTGGCCCCGATTGGATGGTTTTGTGCACGCGATTGGCTTTGCGCCGCGCGAGGCGATCGCAGGCGACTTTTTGGAAGGCCTCAGCCGAGAAGCCTTTGCGGTGGCGCATGACATCAGTGCCTACAGCTTTCCCGCCATGGCCAAGGCGCTGTTGCCCCACCTGAACGACAACGCCTCGGTGCTGACGCTGTCGTATCTGGGGGCGCTGCGCAATGTGCCCAACTACAACACCATGGGCTTGGCCAAGGCGTCTTTGGAAGCCTCGGTGCGTTATTTGGCCGAGTCTTTGGGCAGCCAAGGCCGTGGTCTGCGTGCCAATGGCATCAGTGCGGGTCCGATCAAAACCTTGGCCGCTTCGGGCATCAAGGGTTTTGGCAAGATTTTGGATGTGGTGGCCGCGAATTCACCGATTCGCCGCAATGTGACCATCGAGGATGTGGGCAATGTCGCGGCTTTCTTGTTGTCGGACTTGGCGGCTGGTGTGTCTGCGGAAATCACCTATGTGGATGGGGGGTTCAGCCAGGTGGTTCCAGGAATTGCGGATTGAACACATGGCCAGAGACTGCACATAGAGTTCATTTTTTCCTGCAGTCTCTCGGTGCTTGAACGCCTTCATAACTTGCTGCCGTCACGGGATGCCAAAAGCTTGCGAAGCGCCACCTGACATGTTGCTCGCCGTCACGGGATGCTCGAACGCCGCTCACCGCAGCAAAGCTGCGACGCTCGCTACGCGTCCGAGCACCCCATGCCGGCCTCAAAAAGACTTGGTGCTTGGGTCTGTTTTGAATGGTCCCTGCGATCGCTGTTGGCCAAACACCCCATTCGACAGACACGCAGATGGAACGCGTAGCGAACGTCGCAGCTTTGCTGCGGTGAGCGGCGTTCGATCTGCGGGGCTGGCGACAAGCGCTATTGACCTCAACAAGCACTTTTGACCTCAACAAGCGCTTGTGGCCTCAAAAAGCGCTTGCTGTCACACAGATCCTTCACTCGCTTTTCTGCGCCAACGCCACCCCAGGCAAGATCAGCAATGCCCCAACCAAATGGGGCCACCCCAGCGGCTCATTCAGCACCCCCCATGACACCACCGCGCCCCACAAAGGTCCCAGGTACAAGACCATGCTGACCCGACTCGCCCCCAGCAGCTGTTGGCCCCAGGCGTAAACGCTGTAAGCCAAAATGCCAGGAAACACACCCACCACCAGCACCATGACAGCGGCCTGCCATGTCCAAGCCGGGGTGCTGGGCAAGCCAGCCTCCCACCAAACGAATGGCAGCACCACCACGCACCCAAAAAACGCCATCACCGCCAGTCTGGCCAAACCGCTCAAGGGCGACGGCCAACGCTTTTGCAACAAAGCAAATGCGGCCCAGCTGCAGGCCGCCAGCAGTATCAGCGCGTCACCCTCGACCCACTGCACCTCGGACAACCGGGTCCAGTGCCCTTGCACCACCACATGCACCACGCCCAACAGCGCGATCAGCACACCCAGGGCTTGCCACCAGCGCAAACGTTCTTTCAGCCAAAAAACAGCAGCCAAGCAAATGAACACCGGGGAGGACGCGTAAATGAGGGAAATGTTCATGGCCGAAGAGGTTCGAGCCCCCACATACACCCAAGCACCGCATATCAGCATGCCAAAAATACTTAAAACCAGGTAACGTCGCCAATCTTGGAGGATATGGCTTCTAAATTGCCATATCTCCGCCCTGCTCCACCAACCCAGGCTGACCGCCACGATCCCCCAACGACCCAGCGCCAAGCCGTGGGGTTCGATGACACCGGGTGCCATGCGGGCGACCATGAAATTGAAAGCCCACATGGCGGGCACGCACCAAATGGCGACCGCGGCCAAACGGACTGAATGGGCCATGCTCATGTGGACAAGGCCTCTCGGGCCAAAACAGCCACCTCGGCTGCGGGCCGGTCTTTCATGCGGTGATCGCTCCAGACTTGACGCCATTTGCGAGCACCTTTTTGACCATGACGCAGCCCCAGCATGTGGCGCGACACCGCAAACCAGCCCACACCCAGACGGGCTTGGCGGCCCATGTAGTCCACCATCTGCGCTTCGACCTGGTCCATCTCCAAGGGTTCAGTGGCATGACCCATCAAACCATCCCATTCGCTGAGGAACCACGGGCGGTGATAGGCCTCGCGACCCACCATGACGCCGTCGAGTTCGCCCAAGTGCTGGGCGATTTGCGCCGAGGTGGTGATGCCGCCATTGATGACAAATTTCAATGATGGGAAGTCCTGCTTGAGGCGCAGCACCCATTCAGGCTTAAGAGGCGGGATTTCGCGGTTCTCTTTGGGCGAAAGGCCCTGCAGCCAAGCGTTGCGGGCATGGACGATGAACAACCCGCAACCCGCTTGGGACACCGTGCCCACAAAATCCCGCACGAAGTCATAGCTCTCGCCCCGGTCAATGCCGATGCGGTGTTTCACCGTGACGGGCAGGTCCACCGCGTCTTTCATGGCTTTGACGCCATCGGCGACCAACTGCGGTTCAGCCATGAGGCAAGCGCCAAAGGCGCCGCGCTGCACCCGCTCTGAGGGACAACCGCAGTTGAGGTTGATTTCCTGATAACCCCATTGCGCGCCGAGTTTGGCGGCCTTGGCCAGATCGGCGGGTTCGCTGCCGCCCAGTTGCAGAGCCACGGGATGTTCTTCGGGGTTGAAATCCAGGTGGCGTGGCACATCACCGTGCATGAGCGCGCCGGTGGTGACCATCTCGGTGTAGAGCAAGGCGTGGCGCGACAGCAGGCGGTGGAAATACCGGCAGTGACGGTCGGTCCAGTCCATCATCGGCGCGACACTCAATCGGCCATTGGGCAACAAATCAGTCTTCAAAAGGTGTCAATCTGTCTTTCAAGCGAAGCCGGCATTCTCGCTTTGAATTCAGAACAGATTCATCTGCGGCGAATGCAGCAGGTGTTTCGCCACAAATTGCCACAGCATGGGGTGGTGTTCATTGCGGTGCCAGTGCGGTTGCATGTATTTCTTGGTGTACCAATGCGCTTGGCTTTCCAGATGACAACCGATCAAGCCCACCGAGCCTTGCACAATGGCCATCGGGTCGCCATTGGCATAGGTGGCAATGGTTTGAAACGAGCCGCCCAAGAAGGTGGGGCCATCGTAAAAGTACATGTGCTGGGGCTGTCCCATCCAAGTGACCGGGGACACGGTGCCGTAGGAGGATCGAATATCGGCCTTGGGGCGCTTGATGTACTGCACACAGCGCGTGCCTTGCAGCAGGTTGAAATAGTAAGCATCCGCCCAATACGCGCCCATGCAAATGCCCAGGTACTTGCCGCCGCGCTGCATATAGGAGCGAATATCGGCCAAGTTGGGTTTGAGCACGGTTCGAAACGCCGTGGCTTCACCATCGCCACCGGGAAACACCACCAAATCGACGTCATTGAAAAAACCGTCGGCCACTTTTTGCTTGGTGAAGATTTTGAGGCGGGCCATGGGGGAAAAAGCGGCCATCACACCGTTGACCGAATCAGCCGAGCAGGTGGGATGGTGCAAAAAAATGGCAATGGTTTTCACTGCAACAAGCCTCAAACACCTGCTCAGGCGGTGATGTCCAACACCACATTGCCAATGGTCTGCCCCGCCTCCACGGTCTCGTGAGCGGCCACCACCTGGTCCAACGGGAACACCGCCCCGATGCTGTGTTGCAAAGCACCACGCGCCAGCATGTCGTTCAGTTGCGCCAAACAGGCCTGGCGATCCGCCGGCAAAAGCTCGTACACCAAGAAAAACTTCAAAGCGATGGAGTTGAACAACAAGGGCCGAAAGCTGATGCTGATGTCCGGCGGCGGGTTGGAGCCATAGCAAACCAGCTGACCATGGGGTTTCAACACGCCCTGCGCCAGCCATCCTGCGGTCGTCGAAAAATCCATGTCGATGACCGCATCTGCGCCGCGCCCTTGGGTCAGTGATTGGACCTGGGCCACGACATCGTCGGTTTTGTAGAAAAGGCAGTGCGACGCACCCGCAGCTTTGGCATGGGCCGCTTTGGCAGCGTTGCCCACCGTCCCGATGACTTCTGCACCAGCTTGCACCAGCATTTGCGTGATGTAGTGACCGACCGCCGATGAAGCGCCAGTGACCAGCACTTTATGGCCTCTCACATCGCCTGCCAAGCGCACCGCTTGAAGCGCCGTCAGCCCAGGTATCCCCATGCAGGCACCTGCCTCAAACGACGTGTTGTCAGGCAAATGCACCGCCTGTGCACTGGGCAAGGCCA
>JACCDK010517750.1_pt1 | contig 11671 bp, 10 predicted proteins | sample 7445871 | NCBI WGS metagenome assembly JACCDK01 (sample SAMN15323436, study PRJNA562643) | freshwater metagenome | isolation source: river surface water | place: USA:Blue River Watershed | collected 2017-08-15
CCGATGGTGGCGCTCACCCCCCGGGGCAAGGCGCTGGCCTTCACCGCCTGCCTCCTGCCGGTCCTGATCGGCTTTGTCCTGCCGGCGGGCTACCTCCTCAGCATGGCGATGAGCGACACCGCCAAGGCAGCCGCAGGCGATCTTGCCACCTATCTCGGCGGCAGTCTCAAGCTGGGACTGGCAGCCGCGATCCTGTGCCTTATGACCGCCCTGCTGCTGGCCTTTGCCCGTGCGCGCTCAGCCTCCCGTCTCACCGCCGGGGCAATCCGGCTGGCAACGCTGGGATATGCCCTGCCTGGCGCGCTCCTCGCCGTCGGCCTGCTGGCACCGCTCGGCGCCTTCGACGTCGCCCTCACCCGCTTTGCCCGCGACAGCCTCGGGTGGACCGGTGGGCTGCTGCTGACGGGGACCAGCGTGATCCTCGTCTATGCGCTCTCGGTGCGGTTCCTGACGGTCGCCTATAATTCGGTGAGCGGCGGGTTGTCGCGCATTCCGCCCGGCCTTGATGCTGCCGCGCGCAGCCTCGGCGCAGGGCCCTCGCGCGTGCTCGCCCGGATCTATGCCCCGCTCCTCGCGCCCAGCCTCGCGGGCGCGGCGGCGCTGGTGTTCATCGACACCCTGCGCGAGCTGCCCGCGACCCTGATCCTGCGCCCCTTCAACCTCGAAACCCTCGCCACCCGGACCTATCGCCTCGCCGGTGACGAACGGCTGGTCGAAGCGGCAATTCCGGCGCTGATCCTGCTGGCGGCGGGCCTGCTGCCGGTGCTGGTGCTGAACCGCCTGTCGCGCCGCTGACGCGCCGGAGAAGGGCCGCGAGCTCACCCCGGCGAACCGTCAGGAGACAAACTGTCCAGCGGTCTTGTCACTTCCCCTTGTCCAAAGCCGCCGACTGGTTCACAAGGTGTCCGAATGGCACGCTTTCCCTTCTCCGCAATCGTCGCCCAGGACGAGATGAAGCAGGCGCTGTTGATCGCCGCCGTCGATCCCAGCATCGGCGGGGTGATGGTGTTCGGCGATCGCGGCACCGGCAAATCGACCGCCGCGCGCGCGCTCGCCGCGCTGATGCCCCCGATCATGGCGGCCGAGGGCTGCCCCTATGGCGGCTCCAAGGAGGATCAGGCGCGCTATCCCGAGGTCGTGGGCCGGGGCAGGATGGTGAGCCGCCCGGTTCCCTTCGTCGACATGCCGCTGGGCGCGACCGAGGACCGCGTGATCGGCAGCCTCGATCTCGAACGCGCGCTGCGCTCGGGCGAGAAGGCGTTCGAGCCCGGACTGCTCGCCAAGGCCCATCGCGGGTTTCTCTATATCGACGAGATCAACCTGCTCGAAGACCACCTCGTCGACCTGCTGCTCGACGTCGCCGCCTCGGGCGAGAACGTGGTCGAGCGCGAGGGCCTTTCGGTGCGCCATCCGGCCAGGTTCGTTCTGATCGGCAGCGGCAACCCCGAGGAGGGCGAGCTGCGCCCGCAATTGCTCGACCGTTTCGGGTTGTCGGTGGAGGTGCGCACCCCCAAGGACATCGAGGCGCGCATCGCGATCATGAAGCTGGTCGCCGAGAACGAGGCCGATCCCGAGGGCTTCGCCGCGCGCTGGGCCGAGGAGGACGAGAAGATCCTCAAACGCATCGCCAGGGGCAAGGCGAAGCTTGCGAAGCTGGTTCCGCAAGAGGACGTGCTGCGCGATGCCGCCGAGCTGTGCCTTGCGGTCGGCGCCGACGGCCTGCGCGGCGAGCTGACCCTGATGCGCGCCGCCCGCGCTCTGGCTGCGCTCGAGGGCGCGCGCAGCGTCACCCGCAAACACCTTGTCGCCATCGCCCCTTCGGCGCTCCGGCACCGGCTGAGGCGCGACGTGCTCGACGAGACCGGATCGACCGCGCGCATCACCCGGGCGATCACCGAGCTGTTCGGATGAACCCGCCGGCCCCGCCCGCCGATCCCCTCGAGGACGCGGTGCTGGCGGCGCGGCTTTTCACGCTGGCGCCGCGGGTCTTCAAGGGCATGGTGCTGCGCGGCAGCAGTCCGGCGCGCGAGGCGCTGGTTGCGGCGCTCGGGCAGGCGATCCCGCTCCGCCGCCTGCCGGGCCATGTCGATGACGAACGCCTGCTGGGCGGTATCGACCTTGCGGCCAGCCTTTCGGCCGGAAAGCCGGTCCGCCAGACCGGGCTGATCGAGGAAGCGCAAGGCGGCGCGCTGATCGCCGGAATGGCCGAGCGGATGGACGCGGGTATCGCCGGAAGGCTCGCGCAGGCCCTCGACGAGGGACATACCGCGCTGGTGCTGCTCGACGATGCGGTGGAGCCCGAGGACGCGCCGCCGCACAGCCTTGGCGAACGCCTCGCCTTTCTCTGCGACCTTTCGGCCTCGCGGCGCTGGCAGGGGGTGGCGCGGGCTCCCGCTGGCGGGGCGCTTGCCGATGTTGCGGCGCTGGACGAGCCGCAATTGCGCGCCCTTGCCGCGACCGCCGGGGCGCTCGGGGTGGACAGCTTGCGGGCCCTGATCCTTGCCGGGGAGACTGCGCGGGGCCTGGCCGCGCTCGATGGTCGCACGGCTGCGGGCAAGCACGATCTTACCGGGGCCGTCCGCCTCGTGCTCGCCCCGCGTGCCACGCGCCTGCCGCCCGAGGAAGCGGAGGCTCCGCCCGAGGACCAGCCGCCCCCGCCTCCTGACGGCGAGCGCGATGATCAATCCGACACCGACCAGCAGCAGCAGGATCCCGACCTTTCGGAACTGCTCGTCGAGGCGGCGAAGGCTGCGATTCCGGCCGACCTCCTCGCCAGCCTCGCGCAGGGCAAGGCACCGCGCCGCTCGGCCAGCAGCGGCACCGGCCAGAAACGCAAGGCCGCAACGCGCGGCAAGCCGCTGGGCGCGCGTCCGGGGATGCCGCGCGCCGGGGCGAAGCTGGCGCTGATCGACAGCTTGCGCGCCGCCGTGCCGTGGCAACAGGTCAGGCGGCGCGAGGCGGGCGCTGATGCCAGTTCGCCGATCCTGATGCGCAAGGAGGACCTGCGCATCCGCCGCTTCGAGGAGCGCGCTGCCCGGGTCACGATCTTTGCGGTCGATGCCTCGGGCTCGGCCGCAGCAGCGCGGCTCGCCGAGGCCAAGGGCGCGGTCGAGCTGATGCTGGGCCAGGCCTATGTCACCCGCTCCGAGGTGGCGCTGGTGGCCTTCAGGGGCTCGGGTGCCGAACTGCTCCTGCCCCCGACCCGCTCGCTCACCCGCGCGCGGCGGACGCTCGCGGAACTGCCGGGCGGCGGGGGCACGCCGCTCGCGCTGGGCCTCAACGCCGCGCGCGAGGTGGCCGAGGCCGTCATCGCCAGGGGCCGCAGCGCCGCGCTGGTGATCCTGACGGATGGCCGCGCCAATATCGCCGCCGACGGATCGCCGGGCCGCCCGCAGGCCGCGGCCGATGCCGAGGCCGCCGCGAAAGCCATCGCCGCGCGCGGGATCGATGCGCTGGTGGTCGACATTTCCGCCCGCCCCGGCCCCGAAGGGGCGGCGCTGGCAGGCGCGCTCGGCGGGCGCTTTCTCGCTCTCCCCCGCGCCGATGCCAGGATGCTGCAAGCCGCGATCCAGGCCGTGCAGCCACCGGCCAGGGCGGCATGAGCGGCCTCGACTGGGGCCGCGAGGGGCTGATCTGGCCGCACCGCGAGGCAAGCAGCTTCATCGAAACCGGGGGCAAGCGCTGGCATGTCCAGCGCATGGGGTCAGGGCCGCCGCTGCTGCTGCTCCACGGCACGGGCGCCTCGGTCCATTCCTGGCGCGGGCTGATGCCGCTGCTCGCCCGAAGCCATGCCGTCACCGCCATCGACCTGCCGCGCCATGCCTTCACCACCGGGCACGATGCCAATGCCATGAGCCTGCCCGCGATGTCCGCCGAGGTGGCGGGGCTGCTGAAGGCGATCGACCTCAAGCCCGAAGCCATCGCCGGTCATTCGGCGGGCGCCGCGATCGCGCTGCAACTGGCGCTGGCGCATGGCTATGCCGGCCCCGTCATCGGCCTTTCGGCGGCGCTGCGACCCTTTCCCGGCGCGCTCGCGCAGATCTTCCCGGCGCTCGCCAAGGCGCTGTTCGTCAACCCGCTGGTGCCGCGCTTCTTTGCGGGCACGATCGATATTGTCGGAGGCGCCGAGCGGTTCATGTGGCGCTCGACCCGCTCGCGGATCGATGCGGCCGGCATGGCCTGCTACCGCGCCTTGCTGAAGAACCCCGATCACGCCGGAGGGGGCCTTGCGATGATGGCGAACTGGGACCTGCCCTCGCTGCGGGCGCGGATGGGCAATGTCGCCAACCCAGTCCTGCTGGTCCACGGCGCGAATGATCCGGCCATCCCGCTGGCCTGGGCAAGGGATGCGGCAGGCTGGCTCGGCCATGCGCGGCTGGACGTGCTGCCCGGCCTCGGGCATCTGGCGCATGAGGAAGCCCCCGAACAGGCCGCTACACTGATCGAAGCCTTTCTCGCCGGGCAGACTTAGGAGCGCATATGGGCAGCATGGGCTGGATCGAGATCGTGCTGTTCTACGGCATCGCGATCGGCTTTGGCGTGTGGCAGTTCTGGAAGATGGACCGGATGCTCAAGAAAACCCGCGCGGAGCGGGAGGCGAAGGAAGCGGCGGAGCGCGATGGCGGGGGTCCTGCGGCCTAGAGTGTCCGCTTGCAGCGATTCGGGGCAAATAGCTGCTGTTTGGCTAGCCCCCATTCGCGGTCATCCTTCACAATCGAATCTCGTACTGCACTCACTCCTTGAAGTTGACCCAGCGTCAACCGCTACACAGGGGGCATGAGTGATTCGTTCCCCATCGATGAAGTCGTCCGCCGCACCGGCCTGACATCGCGCGCGCTGCGCTTTTACGAGGCGCGCGGGCTGATCACGCCGCTGCGCACCGGTTCGGGCCGACGCTGGTTCGGGCCCGAGGAGCTCGAACGGATCCAGAGGATCGTCGCACTGAAGAAAGCCGGTCTCAGCCTTGGCGACATCAAGCGCCTGTTCGATCGCAAGCCGATCGATCTTGCCGCCCTGCTGGGCGCGCAGCGCAAACGTCTGGCCGAGCAGGCCAACGAGATCGCCGATGCCATCGGCCTGATCGATACCGCATTGTCCCGCATCAGCCGAGGCGAGCCGCTCGATGCCGCGACGCTTTGCTCGCTGATCCGTGACGGAGAAAAACTCATGACCGACCAGACACAGGCCTGGCAGGACGTGGTGGAACAATACTACACCCCCGAAGAACAGGCCGAATGGCGCGAGCGCATGGCCGACGCGCCCGAGTTCGGTCAGGAGGCCTATCAGGAACAGTGGCGCGCGCTCAGCGCCCGGATCGAGGCGGCGTTGCCGCTGGACCCCGCCAGCGATGCCGCACTCGGCTTTGTGCGGGAGTGGTTTGCGCTGCTTGAACCCTTCAGCCGCAACGCCACCCCGGCCATGTGGGAAGGCACCACCCGCATGTATGCCGACATGGCGCGCTGGGAAGGCAAGGTCGATCCCGGCTTCAGCAGCCGCGTGTGGGAATTCATCATGGCAGCCACACGCGTGGCGATGGACCGGGGCGATGATATCGGCCCGCTGCCCGCGTGGTTCGCGCGCCCTCCGGCACAGGAGGGCTGAGCCATGCGCAAGGCATTGAAGCGGAACGCTATCGCACTTGGCGTCGGGGCGGCACTGGTGACGGCGGGCGGCGCATGGCTGTGGGCCGCCCAGCCTTGGGCGCCGCCGGTCGAGCTCGTCGAGCCGGGAGCGGGCGGCAGCCCGATCCGCCTGCCGGAACTGGTCGGCAATTTCTATCCCGGCGTGGGCCCCGCAGCAGGTGGTGGGCGGCGGCCTGCGATCCTGCTGCTGGGCGGGTCGGAAGGCGGCCTCGGCGCGGCCGCCGACGGGCAGGCGCGACTGCTGGCGAAGGAGGGCTTCGCGGTCCTAGTGCTGGCCTATTACCGCCTGCCCGGCCAGCCCCAGCGCTTCGAGCTGATCCCGCTCGAAACCTTCACCCGCGCACTCGATTGGCTGAAGGCCCGCGACGGGGTCGATCCCGCGCGGCTCGCGATCATGGGGACCTCCAAGGGAGCCGAGGCCGTGCTGCTGGTGGCAAGCCGCAGGGCGGACATCAGCGCGGTCGTCGCAGCGGTGCCTTCGCAGGTCGCGTGGCAGGGGTTCGACTGGAGCTTCGCACCGGTCACAACTTCGAGCTGGAGCGAGCGCGGCAAGCCCGTTGCCTACCTGCCGATCACCACGGTGGGCTGGGATGGCGATATCTACGGCCCGGCACTTGCCGAGGCGGCCAAGCACCCCGAGGCGGCCATCCCGGTCGAACGGATCGCCGCCCCGGTGCTGCTGCTGTGCGGAGAGGCGGACAAGCTGTGGCCCTCCTGCCCGATGGCGCGCGCGGTCAAGGCGCGCCGGGACGGGGCGAAAAGCGGACGGGCGACGACCTTGCTCGCCTACCCCGATGCCGGCCATTTCGGGGTCGGCCCCGCGCTGCCCGCCGGTCAGGATGTGCCGACGATGATCACGATGTTAGGCGGGACCAAGGAAGGCAATGTCGCCGCCCGCGCCGATGGCTGGCCGCGCACCATCGCCTTCCTGAAGCAAGCGTTGGCCCCTTCCGCAGACATGGAGAACAACCGATGACGATCAACGCATGGGCATTGCTGCTGGGCGCAATCGCGCTGGAGGTGGTCTCGACCAGCCTGCTCAATGCCTCGCAGGGCATGACGCGCTGGGGCTATGGCGTGGCCGCGATTGCAGGTTACGGCATGTGCTTCTGGCTACTCGCCTTCGCCATGACCCGCATCCCCATGGGGGTCGCTTATGCCGTCTGGTCGGGACTAGGGATCGTCGCAATCGCGGCAATTGGCTCGATCTTGTTCCGCCAAAGCCTGACCCTCGCGCAGGCGGGCTTCATGGCGCTGATCCTCATCGGCGCCATCGGGCTCAATCTGACGACGGTCCGCGCGGAGGCTTGACCTTAGCGGGCGAAAGAATCGGGGGCCGGATTTTCTCGATAGGCCAATCCATGAGGGAAACCGGACTTGCAAAGAACCACCCGGAAGCGGTCTTTCACTGTCAATGCCTCGCCGCCCGAATGCTGCCGACCTTGCGCGCCAAGCCCCCTACTTCCGGCGCGGCATCCGGTAGGGCAGCATGAATTGCACGATGCGGGAGGAGAAGCGCCGCATGTCGAGGCTTTCCTGCACCGCCACCACCTCCTCGCCGAGGAAGCGCGAAGCGAGTTCGGAACGGGCGTAGAAGGGTGTGTCCTCCCATGTCCGGCGCACCTCGGCCACGCCGATGTCGCTGCGGGTGCGGCGGGCAATGCCCCACCTGCTGTCCGGCAGGGCAGCGATCGGCGGCAGCTCGACCGGCTCGGGCACACCGGCGGCATCGAAGCGCAGCGCGCTGGCGAACAGCGATCCGTCGGCGCGCTCGCCCTCGTAGCACACCAGCGCCCCGTCGGAGAGATGCGCGCGCGACCAGTGCCAGGTGTTGAAGCCGCTCTCCAGCGGCTCGGCACCGCGGTTGTGGTCGAGATAGGCCTTGCCGCTCCACCGGCACGCCGGGGAGGTCATCTCCACCTCGATCCGGGCACGCGGCGCAAGGCAGTGCCAGATGTGGTTTTCCGCCCCGTCGAGCGCGAAGGCGGCGCGGTTGAGCGCTTCGGGGATCACCCGCACCCGTCCCGTCACCTTGCGCTGCCACGGCACGAACAGGCGGGTATCGCCCTCGTGGATGTCGATCACGAGCGCATCGCCCTCCCAGCGCACGCTGCTCGGGCCGATCACCAGGTTGGACGCATCGCGCGTGACTGCGCCGCGCCCGCGCTCGGTCATCGCCCAGCGCGCCTGCGGGCCGTAGAGCGCGACGTTGAGCGAACAGTGATCCAGCGGATCGCCCCGCCCGCTTTTCTTGTAATAGGGCGAGAATACGCTGCCCAGGAAGGCGATGATCGTCAGCCCGTGCTGCCCGTCGTCGCTGATCGCGTCGACATACCACCAGGAATAGCCGCCTGCCGGGATGTTGTCATCGAAGCGAGGTCCTTCGCGATCACCCGCGCTGCCAGCTGCCCGGACAAGGCTGCCATGGGCACGCCAGCCGCCGGATGGGTCGCCCCGCCCGTGCAGTAGAGCCCGGGCAGCCGGGTCATGGGCCCCTGCCGCTGGAAAGAGGCCGCCCAGCCGTGCGACGCTCTGCCATAGAGCGCGCCGCCCGTGGCCGGGAACAGGCCCTCCCAGTCCTGCGGGGTCATGAGCCGGTGTTCCGGCGGATCCTCGAGTTCGAGGCCGCAGCGCCGGAGCGTCGCCATCATGCTTTGCGTGCATTGCTCTCTCTCCTCGGGGCCATAGGCGCGGATGTCGCCGTCGGCAGGGGCATTGACGATGATCTGGAGGCGCTCGCGGGTGCCCGCAGGCGGCGGCGCGGCGGCAAGGCGCGCACCGCGATCGATGGCGCAGACATAGACGGTCGGTTCGGACGGGCTGCTGCCTGCGGCGATCTCGCGGAACTCGCGGGCGTAATCGCGCGAGAAGAACACATTGTGATGGCTGAGTTCGAAGCCCCGGGTGCGCGTGTGGGCGTACCACACCAGCGCCGAGAGCGAGCGCTTGGCCCGGGGGATCGCGGGCACCGCGCGCCGCGCTGCCTCACCGAGGCGCCCGGTGGCGAGCGCCGAGGGATCGCCATTGCAGATGACGATATCGGCCGGGATCACCTCGCCGCCGGCCAGCCTCACGCCGCTGGCGCGCCCCTTGGCGGTCAGCACCTCGGTCACCGCCGCGCCGGTCCGCACCCGCGCGCCCTGCCGCTCGGCAAGGCTGGCCAGCGCCTTGGCGAGCGCGTGGATTCCGCCCTCGATCAGCCACACCCCGCGCGCCTCGAGATGGGCGATCAGCATCAACGTCGCCGGCGCCGCGAAAGGCGAGGAGCCGCAATAGGTCGCATAGCGGCCGAACAATTGCTGGAGGCGGGGATCGCTGAAGTGCTGGCCCAGCGCGTTCCACATCCCGTCGAAGGGGCGCATGGCAAGCATGTCGCCGACCTTCCACGGGCCGATCTTCCACATCATCGGCAGCGGGGTCGAAGCCTTGTCGCCGCGCAGGAAGGGCTCTTCCAGCACCTCGAAGATGCGCTGCGCCTCGGCGGCAAAGGCACGGTAGCCGCGCGCCGCCCCGGGCCCGGCGAAAGCGCCGATTGCGCGGGCACTGGCCTCGGGGTCGGCGAACAGATCGAGGGAGCCGCAATCGTCCCAGGCATGGCGGGCAAGCACCTCGGCTCTGGTCACGCCGACATGATCCTCGAGCCGTGCCCCGCAGGCGGCGAAGACCTCGTCGAACACGGCGCGGTAGGTGAAGACCGTCGGCCCGCCGTCGATCTGCGCGCCGTCCACAAGGACGCGCCGCGCCTTGCCGCCGACCCATTCCTCCTTTTCGAGAACCGTGACGTCGGCCCCGCGCGCGGCGAGCAGGGCGGCGCTGGAAAGCCCGCCAATGCCTGCTCCGATCACAACGACTCGCCCGCTCACCCGTCCTCTTCCCCTCGGTCCGCGATAATCATTGACCTTACGCACGTATCTGTCCAATCATTTAGACATATGGGATGTGAGGCGTCTTGATCATGCGGGTTTGGGATGCCTTCAGGGTCGGTTATGCAAAGCGCCGCAACCGGCTGTTTGCCAACCCCCGCTTCCAGCACTGGGCCGCGCGCCTGCCGGTGATCCGCTGGATCGCCCGCAGCCGCGCCAAGGGCGCCTTCGATCTGCTCGCCGGCTTTGCCTATTCGCAAGTCCTGCGCGCCTGGGTGGAGGGCGGCCTGTTCGGGATATTGCAGGACGGGCCGCTCACCCCCGCGGCCGTGGCGGCGCGGATGGACCTGAGCGAGGAGGCGGCTCTCACCCTGCTGCGCGCCGGCCGCGCGCTGATGCTGGCCGAGGAGCCGGTTCCGGGCCGGTGGATGCTCGGCGAGCAGGGCGCCGTTTTCGCGAGCAACCCCGGGGTGCAGGCCATGGTGCGCCACCACCGCCTGCTCTATGCCGATCTCGCCGACCCGCTGGCCCTGCTGCGGGCCGACCGCCGCGCGCCCACCGCCCTGTCGCGTTTCTGGACCTATGCCGGAGCGCTCCACGGAGCGACCGAGCGCGGGGAGGACACGGCGGAGTATTCTGCGCTGATGGCCGCCTCCCAGCATTTCGTCGCCGACGAAGTGCTGGCCTCGGTCTCGTTCAGAGGCGTGCAGCGCCTGCTCGATGTCGGCGGCGGGCACGGCGCCTTCCTGCGGCATATCGGCTCGGCCTGGCCGCATCTCGAACTGGGCCTGTTCGACCTTCCCGAAGTCGCCGAGGCCGGCACGGCGCTGCTCGGCGCGGCATTGGGCCCGCAGCGGGTGACCGCGCATCCCGGGAACTTCTTCAGCGATCCCATCCCCTGTGGCTATGACATGGTGTCGCTGATCCGCATCCTCCACGATCACGACGACGCAGCCGCGCTGGCGCTCCTCGCCAACATCCGCGCCAGCCTTGCCCCAGGCGCACGCCTGCTGGTCGCCGAGCCCATGGCCCGCATCCCCGGCCTTGCCCCGATGGGGGAGGCCTTTTTCGGCCTCTATCTGTGGGCGATGGGGTCAGGCCGGCCGCGCAGCCCTGCCGAGCTGGCCACCATGCTGGACCGCGCCGGCTTCAGCCGCACTCGGGTCGTCGCAACAGCGCAACCGGTCAACGCAAGCGTTGTTCTGGCCACTGCCTGAGCATAATTTGTCCAAGTTATTTGACAGTCCTACACGTAAGGCGTAGCACACACTCGGGAGAACGTATCTGCGGCGGCATTCGACTCGGCGTTAGCGCCTCGAATCCGCCCAGGGGAGACCGAGGTAATGGATACACTGGCTGTCATTCTCGAAGGTCCGGAGCGCCTTGCGCTGCGGCCGCTTGAGATGACGCCGGTCGGGCCTGCCGACGTCCTCGTCGAGATCGCCTATAGCGGGATCAGCACGGGCACCGAGAAGCTGCTGTTTACCGGGCGGATGCCGCCCTTCCCCGGCCTCGGCTATCCGCTCGTTCCCGGTTACGAATCCGTCGGCCGCATCGTCGATGCGGGCGCGGAGGCGCTGGCGCGGGTCGGCGACTGGGTCTTTGTCCCGGGTGCCAATTGCTACACCGATGCGCGCGGCCTGTTCGGTGGCACCGCGCGCCGTGTGATAGTGCCGTCGGCGCGTGCGCTGCCGATCCCCGAGCACCTCGGCGATACCGGGGTGCTCTGCGCGCTCGCGGCGACGGCACTTCACGCCATCAAGGGTGGCTTTGCCCGCCGCGAATCGCTTCCCGACCTCATCATCGGCCACGGCGTGCTCGGCCGCCTGCTCGCCCGCCTGACGCTGGCGCTGGGCGGCGCGGCGCCGACGGTGTGGGAAACCAACCCCGCCCGCCGTCAGGGTGGGACCGGATACAAGGTCATCGATCCCGCGACCGACGAGCGCCGCGATTACCACGCGATCTATGACGCAAGCGGCGATGCCGGCCTGATCGACGATCTCGTCATGCGCCTCGCCAAGGGCGGCGAGATCGTGCTTGCCGGCTTCTATTCCGAACGCGTCAGCTTCGCCTTCCCGGCCGCCTTCATGCGCGAGGCGCATTTCCGCGTCGCCGCCGAATGGCAGCCCGGCGACCTCGCCGAAACGCGCGCGCTGATCGAATGCG
>JACCDK010888395.1_pt1 | contig 11662 bp, 18 predicted proteins | sample 7445871 | NCBI WGS metagenome assembly JACCDK01 (sample SAMN15323436, study PRJNA562643) | freshwater metagenome | isolation source: river surface water | place: USA:Blue River Watershed | collected 2017-08-15
GTAACGTGTAAGATACTGCCTGTAGACACTACAGTTGATCGTTCAGACTCAGATGATGGAATTCATTTGAGAGCTAGTGGACACAGAAAATTTGCTAAATGGGTAATTAAAAACTTAAAATAAGATGAAAGTAAAAGTAACAGAGATTAGAAAAGCTAAGTTTTTTGATTTACCTGATGCACGTTCTGTATGCCGCATAGATATTACATATGAAGTATACAGAGGAGATGGTGTAATAAAAACACTTTATAGTGAAGAGAGTCTTGAAGTATACCTTAAGTATCTTGAAGAAAGAGAGAAAGATTATGAAAAAGTAATTATAGAAAAAGAAATATAATGGCAGATATAGCATTTAAAAGAGGGGATAAAGTTTATGACAAAAAATATGGTAATGGAGTAATAGATTATTTAGAAAACCATATAATAGTTCAATTTAGAATGGGTCAATACATTACCTATGATTTAAAAGGTTATAGACATTTTCCAGAAGATAAAGAACCAGCTTTATCTAAAGTAAAATAATGGTTGATTTCTTTGTTTTTCTGACATATTAATAGTAGGTTTAATGTATAAACTAAACTATTATGGACCAGAAAGAAAAAAAGAAACTATACGATATAGAGTATAGAAAGAAAAACGAAGAAAAGATCAGTACTAAAAACAGAAAATGGTACGAGAACAGACGTAAAGTTAAATTTACAGAAGACCCTCAACATTATTTGTGGTATGTTGCTAGAACTAGATCACGTCAAAAAGGTACTGAGTTTACTATTACTAAAGAAGATGTAATCATACCAGATGTTTGTCCAATCTTGGACATCCCTTTAACTAAGGGAGATGGATACTTACCTAACTCTATGTCATTAGATAGAGTAGATAATACAAAAGGATATATTCCTGGAAATGTTAGGGTAATATCACGCAAGGCTAACTTAATGAAATCATCATTAACGTTAGATGTATTAGAGAAATTAATTAAATACATTAAAAACGAAATATAATTTTGAGCGATATCTCAATGTGTCAAGACAAGAAGTGTCCTATGAAGTACGACTGCTATAGGTTCACAGCACCATGGAATCCATTTAGACAAACTGTTCTAAGTGAATCACCTCGTGAAGAGGGTAAGTATTATTGTAAGGAGTTCTGGGATAACACAGGACGCACGTTAGATGTTAAATTCAGAGAATATGAGAAAGAAGAAAAAAAGATCTAATGGAAGAGCTGGTGAAAAAGCTATTCAAAATGCCCTAGATAAAGGATATATAACCAAAGAACAAGTGCTAGAATATCGCAAGCTTCAGGGACAGAAAGAGGCTAAGAAACAACAGCTTAAAAAGGACCTTAAATTCAAAAAACCAGCTAGAATAATCTATGGTTTAAACACAAATTCAATGTAAGATGGAAAACAACATTAAAAAATCCATAGAGAACATATTGTTATATTCTCTCATAGAAGAACGCAATAGTTTAGAAGAGTTAATCTTCACAAACTTTGATGTAGATGTATCTAAATGGTCAGATGAACGCTTGTACAATTACTGTATGAATCAAGGCATAGACCACATATGGACAGATTTTCACAATTTAGCTTTATTATTAAAATCATGACACACATAGAAGACTACGAGCTAGAAGCTCAGAAAGATTTTGTATATTTACAAGAAGAAATGCTTGAGTTTTATAACTCACTAAACCATGCTAATGACCCTCAAATTGAGGTGTTTATGGCTGATTCAATACATCTAGGTGTGTTAGAATCACTGCAAGAAAAGGCAAAGGTGAATGTGTGCATTCCTGAAAGTTTAATTAACAAAATAGATCGCAGAATTAAGAGAACTTATGAACGTAAAATTAACACTCTTTCATTTTAAAGAGCTGCTTAAATCTGGATTTACACTTGACATGATCTTCCTCCTTAAACTAGTGGAGGAAGGTCATGATATTAAAGAAGTCTGTAAGGGTAATCCCAAGATGGAGATAATATGTCAAGGTGTATATCGTAAAGGATTAGTATCAGGAGATAACAAGATAACTCTTACAGGTAAGAATGTTTTGAAGTTTCTCAAAGAGGCTGAACCAAAGGATAAGATCATCAAGAAGAAACCAGCAAGTGAAGACTTCAAGAGATGGTGGAAAGCTTTTCCTGGTACAGACACATTCAGACATAAGAACAAAGTGTTCAATGGTACAAGGTCTTTAAGAAGAGATGAGGAGAACTGTAGACTTAAATTCAACGCTATTCTATCAGAAGGTGAATACACAGCTGATGATTTGATTGCAGCATTGGAGTTTGATGTATTGCAGAAGAAAGAGAATTCTGTAAAGAACAACGATAACAAGTTAAGATTCATGCAGAATAGTCTTACATATCTCAATCAAAGAAGCTTTGAACCATTCATTGAACTTGTAAGAGAAGGAATTACAATTGTAGAAACTAATAAACCAGCAGGAGGCACAGACATATGATATTTGAAGATTTAGCCAGAGCTGTTAAGGATGGCCTGGAAGGAAAGAGTAGTGGTATACCTATGGGATTTGATAGACTAAACAGATACATAGGCATCAGACGCTCAATGTATACATTGGTAGGTGGACTAACTGGTTCTGGTAAGACTTCATTCATTGATGATGCTTATGTACTCAATCCATTTGATTGGTATATATCCAAAGAAGGACAAGCATCAGGAATCAAGCTCAAAATCATTTATAGATCTATGGAGCGTAGTAAAACCTACAAGATGGCAAAGTGGATTAGTAGAAAGATCTTTTTAGATCATGGTATTACTATCACTGTATCCAAACTGTTAGGTTGGTCCAAAGAGAAGATGACTGATGAAGAGTATCAAATGTTTCTCACATATGAGAGTTACATTGAGAAGATGAAAGATGTCATTACAATCATTGATGGTCCAGACAATCCTATTGGTATCGCTACTCAATTGAGAGAGCATGCAGAAGCAAATGGTAGAATAGAAGAAGTTGATAAGTATAATAGAAAGTATATTCCTAATGATCCTAATGAGATAACTATTGTCATCATTGATCACATTGGTCTATTGAAACTTACCAAGGAACTATCTACCAAGAAGCAAGCAATTGATAAGATGTCTGATGAGCTGCGATATGCTCGTGACTTCTATGGATACACGCCAGTGGTTGTTAGTCAATTCAATCGTGACATTTCTAATCCTATCAGGATTAAGAATGGTGATGTGGAACCACAGCTAGAAGATTTTGCAGAGAGTTCATCTACGCAGAATGACGCTGATGTGGTACTGGCATTGTTTGATCCTATGCGTTATAAAGTTGAAGACCCTAGTGGTTACCAGCTAGATAAGCTTAAGGATGAATTTGGTGCTAAATACTTTAGATCACTAAGACTAATTAAGAATAGTTATGGTGAGGATGATGTCAGAATAGGACTAGGTTTCTTGGGCCAGATAGGTATGTTCAAAGAACTACCACGCATGAAGAACATGTCTGAATATGACTATCAGTCTGTAGTTAACAAAACATATTTCTTACAATAATGAATCTTAGAGATCAAAGACAGAAAGAGTTTGCTGAGGTCTGGATGGCAAAGAAATGGGGAATCCTCAATCTATGTCCCAGGTTTGGCAAAATCTATACGACAATTAACATACTAGAGAAGTTTAATCCTGATATATCTATCTTGATTGCTTATCCAGATGTTAAGATTAAAGACTCGTGGGAAGAAGACTTCAAAGCGAGAGGTTACAACAATCCTAACATTACGTATACAACACATCTATCGATGCATAAGCATACATTAAACATGTATGACATTGTAATCATAGATGAGATACACTTGTTAAGTGATGCACAGCTTGATGCTGCGTATGACTTGACATTGATTAATCATCAAGTGTTAGGATTGACAGGAACTCTATCCTCCTGGACAGAATCAGAGATAGAAACAAGATTGGATCTTCCAGTACTAGCATACTATCCTATTGAACAAGCTATACAAGAAGGGGTTATTGTTGACTATGAAATAACAGTGGTCAAGGTCCCATTAGATAACAAGAAAGCTTTAACAGTTAAGGGTAAGTCTAGAACAGAGAAGAAACATTTTGATGCATGTTCATGGGTGATAGATCAAATGGAACGTCAAGGTAGGAACACCATGATGCTACGCCTAAAAAGAATGCGTATTATACAGAGCAGCATAGCTAAGTTAGAAATAACTAAAAGGATATTGCAGAAGTATAATGACGAACGCATTCTGGTATTCTGTGGTACTACAGACATGGCTGATAGCCTAGGTATACCATCTCATCATAGTAAATCAAAGAACAGTGATCTGTTTGAGAAGTTTGCATCAGGTGAGGGTAATCACATGGCTGTTGTCAAGATTGGTAACACAGGAGTAACATACAAACCACTGAATAAAGTGATACTTAATTACTTTGATAGTAATGCAGAAAATCTAGCTCAAAAGGTAAATAGATGCATGGCAATGGAATACAACAATCCAGACAAGAAAGCACAGATTTATATCATTTCTACCAATGAGCCAGTAGAAGAAAAATGGCTAAATAAAGCCTTAGAATTCTTTGACAAAAGCAAGATTAAAGTTGTCAATATCGCGTAAATTTGGTATATTGTATTACATTTTCAACTAAATATTTAAAACATGGCAAGCAAGCTTATTGGGATTGTGGGCTCTACTGGTACAGGTAAATCTACCTCTATCAAGCATCTCAATCCAAAGGAAACGTACATTATTAATGTAGCAAAGAAAGAGTTACCTTTCAAGGGAGCTGAGAAGCTCTACAACGCAGAGAACAAGAACTACAAAGAGTTAGATGATGCTGTTGAAATCACACGTCTACTCAAGAACATCTCTGAAAAAGCACCACATATTAAGAACATTGTGATTGAGGATTCAAACTACATCATGGGTTTTAATATTGTTTCACGAGCAACAGAAGTAGGGTTTACCAAGTTTAGCATCATGGCTAGAGATATGGTAGATTTATTCAAGGAAGCTCGTAAACTACGTGAAGATTTGAAAGTATTCTATTTCACACACCCTGAAACTATTGAGGAGCAAGGTGAGGTAACAGGATACAAGATCAAGACTGCTGGTAAGTTAATTGATAATCAAATTGTATTAGAGGGCTTATTGACTATTTGTCTTTACACATTTGTAGAGGAGAATAAAGATGGCACTTGCACGTATAACTTTATAACCAATAGGTTTAGAAAGTTTCCAGCTAAGAGTCCTGATGGTATGTTTGCAGACATCAAGATTCCTAATAACTTACAAGTAGTTGCAGACACTATTGACGAGTATTATAAATAATTTTTAATTTTTAAACACAGAAACCATGGCAATTGCAGGTAAAAAAAGAGAAACTACATCAAACAATGTAGAATTTACAAAAAAAGTAGGTGTATTTGAAGGAAAGGTAATCGCTATCAATCCAACAGCTCAAGAGTACAAAGAGATTCTTGATATTGAGTTAAAGGAAGACAGCAAGGCTACTGAATATTTGGGTAAGACTGCTGAAGGATTTGACAAAGTACGTATTGACGTATGGTTACAAGATGTCAAGTCTGATTTCAAACAGAAGGTTACATTCTGGTTAGAAGATGTTAAGAAGTTGAGTAATGATAAATTGAAGAAGCAGTATATTAACAATGTTGGTATCACTTCTTGGGCTACTGATGAATCAGAGTTACGCTCTTGGTTTGTTGCGCGTCCATATCGCATAGCCTATGTAGGTGAGGAGGATTTCTTATCTTTCTTGCGTATTTGGTTAGGTGGTATTGATTTCAGAGATGAGTCTTCTGAATTACAATTAGACTGGAAGAAAGTTATCGCTGGTAACTTGAAAGAGTGGAAAGATGAGATTGGTGGTGAGTGGTGCCAAACTGTTGGTGCATTAGCTACTATCAAGACCACTGAAAAAGATGGCGAGGCTAAATCTTTCCAAGAGATTTACAACAAAGCATTCTTCCCAGGTTATTCTATCAAGAACATGCGCATGATTGATTACAACAATGTAGATGTAGTGCGTGGTCTTGAATTCAAGAAGTCTAATGAGTTGAAGATGCATGAGAAGTTTGTAATTAAGGTGGCTGGTGAGTATGGATGTAAGCATTATTATACATTCAATGAGCTATCTGATTATGATCCAGAGACAAATCTAGTTGAATCAGATAAGTTTATATCTGAAGATGGTTCTGATTTCTTATAATCTATAACACTAATAAATGGAAGCCCAGTCAGACGATTGGGCTTTCTTTTTGAATCATGGCAATAGTTGGAGTAAAAAGAGAGAGTCCTATAAGTATTGATAGGATATTGAGCAAGATTACAGAGTATGATATTTTCAAATACTACATGCCATTTGCTAATTGGGAAGTCAATGTGATTACATTCTCTCCATTTAGAAATGAGACACATCCATCTTTCATGATTGGTAATAAGAATGGTAGATTGACATTCATTGACTTTGCTGACACTAGTAAGCGTGGATCAGCATTTGACTTTGTGATGATGTTGTTTAACATGAGAGACATCCAGGAAGCATTCAGACTGATTGATAGAGACTTTGGTCTAGGCTTCACAAAGCAAACTGATACAAGACAATATCAGCGCATTGTAAGTGAGTATAAACAACCTGAAGCTGTTAAAGTGTATTCTAAGATACAAGTGATAACCAGGGCGTTCACTAATGATGAGTTAGCATATTGGAACCAGTTCCACCAGAGTCTTGATGATCTCAAAGCAAACAATGTTTATGCTGTCAGCAAGGTTTATCTTAACAAGCAGTTATTTCCTTGTCCTCTTACAGAGATGAGGTTTGGTTATTTGTATGGTGAACATTGGAAGATCTATCGTCCTTATGCTAAAGACAAGAAGAACAAATGGGTACCAAACAATGTACCTATCACTGCTATGGATGGTAAAGATGATATCAAACAGTGTGATGTAGCGTTTATCAATAAATCAAAGAAGGATTATATGGTTATGAAGAAACTATTCCCTACAAGCTGTGCAGTACAGAATGAGGGTTTAGGTTGCTTCTCTAATGAGAATGTAGAGTATATCAAGACCAACTCTGCTAGTCAGATATTATCATTTGACAGCGATGTAACAGGTGTACAGAATTCTCAACAGATATGTAACATGTTTGGATTTGATTATTGTAATGTGCCCAGAAAGTATTTATCTGAGGGCATTAAGGATTGGGCTGATTTAGCAAGAGCCCATGGTATGCAAGCAATAGAAGATTATCTTAAAGAGAAAGAACTATTATGACAGCAAAAGAAAAAGCAGAAGAATTAGTAGATAGATTTAGAGAATACTCACATACTGATTTTAATTATAGTCGTGGAGGTTATCAAGTTGATACACAAATACAAAATGCAAAACAATGTGCATTAATTGCAGTAGATGAGATTATTGATAGTAGTCCAAGATTTCCAAATGATACTGATTGGGATGATTGCGGGGCAACTCATCAATATTATTATGAAGCACAAAGAGAAGCAGCTGAAATATTTTGGCAAGAAGTTAAACAAGAAATAGAAAAGCTATGAACATTGAACAATTAGCAGTAGCTGTAGAAGAACTCACATATGAGATACAGCAAGAAACAGAATGGTTAGAAACTACAGAGGGAGATTCTGTAGAATGCATAGGTATTGAGAACCTAGAAGGAATATTATCAAAATTTTTTGGAGTTAAATTAAACATATCACAGTCATGAAAAGAACAGACTACACAAGCCTGAAGCATTTGGTAACAGAAGTACCAGTGCCTCAGCAAACAAGAACTTACAAACCAGTTAGTAATGCACAGTTAATTGATCTTACATTAGAATCAATTGAGAAAGCAGGATTTAATCTTGACAAAGAAGCATACACTCTAGCAGGTGATGGTCAGGTAGCTACAGGTAAATTTACCTTGAGCAACGTACAAGATAACGAGATGCAGATTCAAATTGCATGGCAAAACAGTTACAATCGTATGGTGAGCTTGAAGTTTGCTATTGGTGTAAGAGTGTTTGTTTGTGAGAATGGATGCGTATCTGGTGACATGGGTACATTCAAGAAGAAGCACCAGGGCACAGTACAAGAGTTTACGCCAACAGCTATCTCTGAGTATATCAAGAGTGCAGGTGATGCTTTCCGTGAGATGCAAATCCAACGTGAATTCATGAAGCAAGTTGATCTTACAAAGCGTCAGCAAGGTGAGCTATTGGGTAGAATGGTCTTTGAAGAAAACATCATCTCCACTATGCAGCTTAACATCATTCGCAAGGAGTTAACTAAACCTTCTTATGATTATGGTGTTCAAGACACATTGTGGGATTTGTATCAGCATACAACACATTCCATGAAAGAAGTACATCCAGGTAGTTGGATGAGTGACCACATGGATGCCCATAGTTTCTTTGTCAATGCACAAGGTGAGTTGATTACAAACACTAAACCAGCTATTGTTACTGTGTCACCATTTAGTGAGTATGAACGATTAGAATTGTCATTATAATGAATTGGGAAAAGTTTAAGGATTTATTTCACGAGAGCTGGCACGACAAGATGAGACCATTCATCGAGAGTGAAGCTTGCGATAAGATATATGATCACTTAAAGACAGAGAGTAAGAGGGGCAAGAAGATTGCTCCTCTCTCTCACAATGTCTGGAGATGTTTCAAAGAGACACCTCTCAATGAAGTGAAAGTTATCTTGATAGGCATGTGTCCATATCATACATTGAGCGCAGGCTCACCTATTGCTGATGGTCTAATGATGAGTTGCTCAACTACAAGTAGTATGCAACCTAGTTTACATCAGCTGTATGATGGTATAGAGAAAGAACTCTATGGTGGCTTTGCGATAGATAGGAGAAGAAATCCTGATCTATTATTCTTAGCAAAACAGGGCGTGTTGCTATGTAATGCTGCTCTAACAACAGAGATTAATAAAGCAGGTTCTCATCTAGAATTATGGGAACCATTTATGAAGTATTTGTTAGAAGAAGTATTTGCATGGACAGGAGTTCCAATTGTTTTCTTTGGTAAGGAAGCAAGTAAACTCAAGAAATATGTAGCACCATTCACATTCTGGTTCTCTGTGAGCCATCCAGCATCAGCTGCATACAAGAATGGAGAGTGGGATACAGAAGGAGTATTCACAAAAATTAATAAAATCATCAAAGACAGCAATGGATATACCATTGACTGGTTAGAAAAAGTAGATATATCATGAGCAATTATCAGCCAGGAGAATTAATTATTGTAGGTGGAAACTATGGACAAGAAATAGGTTTCTACAGAGGACTAGGTCAAAATACTATTCAGTATTATACGCCAAGGGCTATTACACACTGTGCAAAAAGTAACAAACCTTGGACATCTTTTATTGGTGGTCAGTACAAGGACAGAAGAGTCGCTAGATATCATCCAGACCTTGTAACAGATCCAAAAGAAAGAGAAGAATTAGAAGAAGCATTAGAAATTATCAGAGAAAGAAACATCCTACCAGTTAAATACTAGAAATCATGATCTTAGAAAAACAAACACAATCATTAATTCATGAAGAAGGTAGTGCACAAGGCACTATTGGAATGTCATTGGACCTTGACTCAGCTCAGGTCTTGATGCAAATGTTGAGTAAGAATCTTTACTCAGACGCTATTGGTTCTACAATACGCGAGTGTGCAAGTAATGCCCTGGATTCACATCGCAGAGCAGGCGTAGACACTCCTATTATTGTTAAGCTAAATAAAGTAGCCAATAACTATGAGTTCTCTGTTGAGGACTTTGGTATTGGTTTAGATGCTGATGATGTAGAAAACATCATTAGTAAGTATGGTAAGAGTACAAAGCGTAACTCTACCACAGAATTGGGTATGATGGGCCTTGGTTTCAAGGCTCCATTAGCCTATGCATCTAGCTTCTATTTCACAGCACGTAAGAATGGTGTGGAGCGTAAGTATATGATGTATGAAGGAGAAGAAGTCAACTCTCTTGACTTGTTGCATGAAGGTCCCACTGATAAGGGCAATGGTGTTAAAATTACCATTCCTGTAAAGTGGACAGATAGCTATGAGTTCAAGAGTAAAATCAAAGAGCAGCTAGCATATTTTGAGAGCGTATACTTTGATGTTGAGCTGATGGATAATCAATTCAATATCTTTAGAAGTGAGCACTATCAGAAGTCTGAGTTATGTCCAGACCATTATCTACATGTATGTCTAGACAATGTGTATTATCCATTAGACTTTGACAAGCTTGGTATTAATCGTATTGATGTACGTATGGGGTTACGTTTTAGTCTTACAGATGGTATCTTTCCAACTCCTAACAGAGAAGCATTGCGCTATACCCAGGAAGCTAAGCAAATCATTCTTGCTAAGATTGTAACTGTAGCTAATGAGTTCATGGTTAAATACAATGAAACCATTGTAGATACTGATGACGTACGTGCAGCTATTGATTATTTCTCTAGCAGTAATAGATATATCAAGAACCATTTAGGTAATGATATGGAAGTCACTGAGATCTTGAAGCATGCTACTGTTCCAATGCGTAAACCAACGCTCATAGGATGTAAGTATTTCACAGCAGAAAGTCTTTACAAGGTGAGAGACTATATGCTACGTGAATATGAAGCTAAGTATGAGCTACATGGTTACAGAAATAGAATGTCTGAATGTAAGAGTCACTGGGATAAAGAAGTCAGTCTTAGTAGACATAGCTATGGAAACAACTATCAACATGCTATCTTCACTGGTGTATTTGGTGATCGTAAACGTCGTTACATCAAAGAGCTTTGGAAAGGTAAAGGTATAAAGTTTATCAAGAAGGTGCAGGACTTTACTTTATTCTCTAAAGATAAAGGATGGATTAAAAACACACTTGCTGGTGCAGGCAGTCCAGACATGTCTTGTTATTATGATCTATTGAAGTTGTACAACTATCCTAAAGCACAGTGGCGAGATGTTATCACAGAGTTTCAATCTTGTCTTAAGAAGATAACAGATAGCTTTATTGATCTTGATGCTATTGAGGTACCAGAGGCATGGATTATTGCTGACAAAGCAAAGAACAAAAAGCCTAAACCTAAAGCTGCTAAAGATGGCACTGTTAAGGAGAAAGGTGATGTCAATTGTAAGATAGCTGAATCTCCTGAGCGTTATACAGGTGGTAATGCTAAGTTCACGCCTATCATACTAAGTGGTAAGACTCTTCACATGAGAAAGACTTTGACAGTTTATGGTAAGGAGTCTGATCGTGCAGTACTAGATTATCTATTTGGTATGTTCAAGAATCATGTAAGTCTGGTGATTATGTCTGATAGAGAGATTAAAGTGTTGGAGATGTACAATCTTCACAACTTTATGAGTCTAGAGACATTTTTGAAAGGTGATAACAAACCATTTAGACGTGTAACTACAGCAAGACTTATCAAGAAGATGATGGGTGTTTATACAGCTACGTTTGATGCTAAGCCAGGTATGAGAGAAGTTCTACCTGAGTTTACAAAAGAGATAGACACATTAGTTAAGTTTAAGAAACTATATCATAATGATTTTGCTACATCAACTAGATGTGAAGAATTGGATATTGATAAGTTTGCTGCAGAGAATAACAAGTATGATGTACACATGTACCCA
>JACCDK011782232.1_pt1 | contig 11658 bp, 5 predicted proteins | sample 7445871 | NCBI WGS metagenome assembly JACCDK01 (sample SAMN15323436, study PRJNA562643) | freshwater metagenome | isolation source: river surface water | place: USA:Blue River Watershed | collected 2017-08-15
GGTTTGTTGAAATACACCCCCTGCCCCACTTGGTCGATGCCGCGCAAGTAAAGGTACAGCACGCCGCCAATGTGCTGCTCGTAGTTGTAATGTTTCAAGCGCGACTTCAAAAGGCGGTGAACAGCCAAGATGTACAAGGTGTATTGCACGTCATAGCGATGGCTCAACATGCTGGCCTCGATGCTCTCTTGTGTGTAAACGGGTAGCTTGTTCGATTTGTAATCGAGCACGTAATAGCGACCTTGATGTTCCAACACAATGTCCATGAAGCCAGTCAACAAACCATTCAGTTGTTGCGCTTGCAAGCTGGGACGCGCTTGACCTGGATGCAGCGCTTGGCTGATGAGTTGGTCAATGTGCTGCGTCGACACACCATGTGTTTTGAATGTGAAACCCATTTCGGGCCACGCGTTGAGACTGTTCAGTTGGGACAAACTAAAACAATGTTGATCTGACCCCAATTGTTCCAATTGAGTGGAGGCACTTTGGCGAATGAGTTGCAGGCAGAGTGTTTGGTGCTCAGGGCTGAGTTGCAAGCTGTCGGATTGGGTTTGCCACCAGCGCTGCCAACGGATGTTGGTTTCTGCAGAAATGGCATGGGCTTCCTGCAACAAGGGCCAGCCCTCTTTGAGTTGCCATTCGAAGATGTCGTGCAGCAAGGTGCCATAGGCACTGCCTGCAGGGAACGCGTTGTAGACAGGCTGGGAGGCATTGGTGTTGTCTGTGATGTCTTCAGGGTTGAGCTTGTCTGGCATCGCAACAGGGTTGTCGATTTGGGCGTCTAGCCAACGCGCCTCGCGCGCCAAACCTGAATCAGCGTTCGAGGACAAGGCAGGGTGCTCAGACAAGTTGCGCGTCAAGGCACTGAAGCTGGCGGTCCATCCCGAGCGGGGCAAGGTGCGTGTCGGTTGTCTGGCTGGTGTTGGTGCTTCTACTTGCGTTGAATGAGGTGGCTCATACAGTTGGTCGTTGGCCTCTGGCGCTGATACCACTTCGATGTCTGCGCAGGCAGCCCAATTTTGCAATTTCTCTTGCAAGTCATCGGCCGTTTGACGCCCCAACAGAACGCTGAGGGCACTTTGCGCTTGTGATTCTTTGGCTTTGAAATCGTCCTTGCGCTTGGCAACACCCATCCACATGGCTTGTTGCGCCCGGGTGAGTGCCACGTACAACAAGCGAATGTCTTCTTGCAAGCGCTCTTCTGGGGTTCGAATTGATTCGTCTTTGTCTTCTCGAAAGTTGGACACAAACGGCAAGAAAACCAAGGGGTACTGCAGACCTTTGGCCTTGTGGAAGGTGATGACCTGCACCAGTTGTGCATCGGTTTCAAGGCGCATCTGCGCCGCCTCGCCTTGTGCTTGAGGGTTGGCCAATTGATCGCTTAAAAAACGCAACAAGGCCGTTTCACCTTGCAAACTGAGGCTGGCAGACTGCAACAACTCACCCAAATGCAAGAGGTTGGTCAAACGCCGCTCAGCAGCGTCACCCTCGGTCTGCATGCGCCTGCCAATGTCTTGTTCGTGCACCATTTTGTAGAGCATGGGCAAGAAGCCTTGACGCTGCCACGTGGTATGCCATGCATTGAAGCGTTCAACCCAAATGTCCCATGCCGACTCATCGTTGATGGCTTGCGCAATTTCATCCAGACTTAAGCACAAAGTGCGCGTGGTCAAAGCGGCACGCAGCAGCTTGGCATTGCGCGCCTGTATCACAGCTTCCATGATGCAGGCCAGGTCCAGCGCTTCTCGGGTGGCGTACACACTGTCGCGATCGGACAAGTAGACACTGCGCACACCGCGCTCTGCCAACGCTTGCCGAATTTTTTTGGCCTCATTGCCATCGCGCACCAGCACAGCCATTTGACCGGGTTGCGCCACGCGCTGGTTCAGCAAGCCGACCATTTGGGTGGCGCAAATGTGTGCCATGTCGTGGGCGTACTGAGTGCCACTGAGGGGTTTGTCTGCATGCAGATGCCAAACTGTCAGGGCGGGTACTTTTGTGCCATTGGGCCAGAACAGGCTGGTGGCTTTGGCAGGTTCAGGCGTTTGCACTGGCTCGAAGGGTACCTCTCCGAAAGGTGCTTGTGCTTGGCCAAAGAGATGATTGACGGCGTGAACCACTTCCTGGCTGGAGCGGAAATTTTCCGTCAATGTCCAAATCGCTTCAGCTGCATGCCGTGCGTTCAAATAGGTGGGCAGGTCGGCACCGCGAAAGCTGTAGATGGCTTGTTTGGGATCACCAATCATCAAGAAGGCACTGGGCGACAGCACGGTAGTTTGTCCATGCACTGGCAATGAACTGGCGCCGTAGATGCGGGACAAGGATTCGTATTGCCATGGATCGGTGTCTTGAAACTCGTCGACCAAGGCCACTGGAAATTGCGCTCGAATGATGGCGGGCAAGCGACTATCGGCTGCGTGCAAAGCCGAATGCAAACGTTGCAACAAATCTGAAAAATCAAAACTGGCCAAATTTTTCTTTTGCTGCAAATAAGCGCGTCCCACTTTGACTGCAGCATGTTGAAGCAAATCCACACCCACATTGGGCTCTGCATCAAGGTGCGCCATCCACTGGCCAATGGCTGACCAGACACCGTGTGCATCTGTCAACGGTGCCGCATCTTTTTTCAAGCTGGCATTGAGCTTCTCAAGTGTGAACTTTTTCAGGGTGTCGAGATCGGCTTCTTCACCGGAGGCCCATTCCGACAAATGAGAAATGAAATAACCGTGCTTCTTGGGAACATAGATGTTGCCCTTCAGATCTTTGGCCAGGGCATGATTTAGCTGATGCAAAGCGGTTGACATGTGCTCGGACATCAAGCGTTGCGCAGTTGACGCCAGTTCATCGCAATTTGATCGCCATTGGGCCCATGCCTTCAAGGCAGCTTGTGGATCTGGATCTTGCGACGCGTCGGGAAAACCACCGGGTGATTTTTCAAACTTCTGCCAATGCGATTGGATATTTTTCAAAAGCGCATCCGGCGTAGCCCCTAAAGCCTTCAGGGCCCCAAGCTGTTGCCCCTCAAGTGGGTAGACAAATTCACGCCAATAATCTTTGACCAACTTCAGCTTCAAAGCAGGCGCATCGTCCAAGCGTTTCTGGTCAAACAAGCTTTGGCTGTCGAAAGCATGCTGCCGGAGCATGCGACTGGACCAACTGTGGATGGTGTAGATCGCAGCCTCGTCCATCCACTGCGCCGCCTCTTCTAAACGTGCAGCATGCGCCGCATTGTTTTCGGTGCCCAGTGTGGCTTGTAAATCATGCAGAAAGTCATCAGCACTTGGGGCATGGCCTCTGAAAAATTGCGCTGCTTGTGCCAAGCGCGCGCGAATGCGATCGCGCAGTTCAGCGGTGGCGGCTTCAGTGAAGGTCATGACCAGAATTTGTGGCGGCATCAAGCCCTGCCCCTGCCTGCCATGACCCAATACAAGTCGCACATACAAGGCCGCCAAAGTCCAAGTTTTGCCGGTACCTGCGCTGGCTTCAATCAACTGAACGCCTTGGAGTGGCAGTGTCAACACATCCAGTTTGTGAGTGTTGTACGTGCTCATGGCGCTTCACCTTCCATGCAAGCCACTCGAATCAAATCTTCATAGAGCAAAGGCGCCCACTGTGGGAGTCCTTGACGCAGAAGATCAAAATGATCAAACGAACGTTGAACATACAAAGAACGTGCAAGATCGGTGTCTTCAGCGAAGTTGTCATCAAAGGCTTTGCTGGCTTTGTCCAAAGATTTTTCCAAAGACTGCGCCAAAGATTGCGCCCCCAACTTTTCATCGCGAAGCGCTGGATTCGCCTCTTGGTTGGCTTGCGCCTGCTTGACCTGCTCGGTCACAAAGGCCAAGCCGGCCTTGAATGTCAGTGGCAAGGGCTGTGCCCAAGCTTGGCGATAAACCGTTAACCATTGGGTGAGCAATTGCTTGGCACTTTCAATGTCCAAGCTTGGCAAGACCGCCACGCCATCCAGACCGACAGCCACCGATCGCACCTTGTAGCCCACAGCGCACATCAGCACATGGTTGGGCCACAAATTGATAAGCACATCTGCACGCGCTATTTGTTGGTCCTTTTGACCTGTGGCAACTGCACCAGGTCGGCTGATGATTTGCAAATAACCCAAGTCACCTTGGCGCAAATTGGCCATTTCGGCGTGGATTCGCACATCACCCCAAGGCATGGGCAAGACCAAATCAATGGATTGTGTGGCCAATTCGATGGGGTAATTTTCGGCATAAGGTGCTGCACGGTCTTTGACTCGCAGCGCGGCCTCGCATTGTTGCTTCAACACGCCCTGCCCCGCTGCACCCATGGGCAGCAGCCCCCTCAAAGTTTCGGCTTCCAGTTGTTGCGCGATGTCGTCCGCTTCAAGCAATGAGCGACCAAGCCCGTAGCGGTCTAAGCCAGAGAGTGCAAAATTCTCATCGTCTTGCAGCGCCTCTTCAGGGCCCTTCAGTTGAACGCCCAAACGACTGCGCCAATAAACCTCCACGGGCTGTTTGAGCAGGCGCATGCATTCGGTCAGGGGCCACGCTGTGATGACAGGCAATTCACCTTCGGACTGTGTTGGTACTGCTGGTTGTAACAACGCCCGATCTGCTCCGCTCAAATCGGAGCGCGAAACTTGTGCTGCTTGCCAATCGTCCGCGTACGTGAAAAACTTCGCGTTGGGCTGAAAATATTGGGCAGAGAAAGCTTGCAAGGGTTGAAGGTTGGCCGGTGTTTCTGGCGTAAACCGTGCTTGAAGGGCATCGCGCAATTGCGAGACCAACACCGAAGGCGGCATGAGCTGGTTGTCCGTGCTTCGCCGTCCTTGCCAACTGATGTAAAGTTTTTCACGGGCAGACAAAAATGCCTCTAGAAACAAATAGCGATCGTCTTCACGGCGAGAGCGATCACCTGCGCGCCAGTGATCGGTCATCAAATCAAAATCGCGCGGCGTGCTTTGACGCGGATAAGCACCATCGTTCATGCCCAGCAGGCACAAGCCCTTGAAAGGAATGGCGCGCATGGGCATCAGGGTAGAAAACTGAACGCCGCCGCCAAAGAAGCGTTGCTGCAAGCCCGCCGATTCCAAGGCTGAAAGCCAATGTTCGCGGACCACCGTCAGTGGCAAGGGTTCAGACAGGTCGGCTTGGTTGCACAGCGACTGCCACTGCGTGAGTTCTTGCTGAAGGCGGAGCAACATGCGCTCATCGGCTTCGTTGTCAGGCTCAAAAAAGCGCGCCATCAAGTCATGCATCACTTCAGACCATTTTGCAGGTGTGTGCGTTTGGCACAACTGCGCCAGGCTGAAGGCCACGGCGTCTAACCAACTGGCCAGATGCCCCACCTTCAAGGCACTCAGGCCGGCCACTTGCGGCAAAGGCAAAACGCCTTGCCAAGCTGCGTTGCCATCAGCTTGCCCCGCGGCATAACCCAACAGCAAGCGTTGCAGGCCATAGGCCCACGTGTTTTGTTGTGCATGCGGCATGTCCGTGGGAATGCCCCACTTCTGACGATGCGCCGGATCTAAACCCCAACGCACTGCCGCCGCTTGAAGCCAGTTTTTCAAAGTATGAACATCGGCTTCGTCCATTTGAAATTTTTTTCGTACCGCTGCAACCTCAAACAAACTGAGCCATTCAGACAAGGTGATGCGTGCCTCTGGCAGGTTCAGCAAAAACGCCAGGGCTTGCACCAAGGGCACTTGTCTGGGCGTGGTGTCGGCGACGGAAAACGGAATGTGCCTTGGATGCTGTGGTGGAAAACGGCCAAACACAGCCTGAATGTGAGACGCAAACGTCGCCATGTCGGGCACCATCACCATTACATCGGTGGGCTTCCACGTGGGGTTGTGGTCAAACCAATCCCACAGCCGATCATGCAAAATTTCGACTTCGCGCTGGGCAGAGTGCGCTTGAACCATTTGAATGCTGCCATCGTCTTCCAGTGCTTCTGGGGCATGGGGCATCGGGTTCAAGGTGAGAATGTCGGATTGAATTTTTTGCAAGCGCGTGGGCTGAGCTTGTGAAGTCAAGTCTGCAGGGTCTACAAAATAGCTTTGCTTGCTCATCAAGCTCAAGGCGTTTTCAGGTTGGTCAAAACGCTCGAGTGCATGCAAATAATCACGGCCTTGTTGACCCCACGATGCCAACAAAGTATTTTGCTGCGCCATCAGGTCCATGTCATGGCCCCAATATTCTTGGCAAGGGTTTTGCACCATCAAGAGAACTTGCGACCAACGCCCCAAAGCCGCCAAAGCCTCCACCACTTGCAAGGGCAAATTGGAAATGCCAAACACCACAATGCGTGGCGGCAAACCTTCTGGCTTCACGCGATGGGCCTGTTGTACCTCGCGCATGAACTGCGAATGCACTTCTGCGCGTGACAAGCATTGCGAGGCCAGTTCGGGGGCTTGGGTTTGCATCACATCTTGCTGCAACAACTGCCACAACTGCGCTTGCCACACTTGATCGGGCGCCAAAGCTTTGCGCTCGCCCATGTGCTGCAAAACGAAGCGTCCTTCGGCCCAATCGCTCAGCCAATCGGCGCGGTAACTTTGATAACCGTCGAACACATCGGCCACTTGCTGCGCCAATTGATAACGCTGCCGGCCCAAAGGATCGTTTTTGACATAAGCCAACAAGGGGGCCACTTGATGGTTTTTTGCAAAATCAGGCAGCAAACGCCAAAGTCGCCAGACCAAGGCTTGTTTGTCAAAAGGCATGGCCACCGGCACGACGGAGGGTCCCAAAACCAAACGGTACATCCGCCAAATGAAGCTAGAGGGCAATTCGGTTTGGGTGGCAGCGCAAATGCCCATTGCACTGTCGTCGGCCAAGGCCATTTCTAACCAGTGCTTCATGCCGTTGCTTTGCACCAGCAAAGTTTCGGGCACCAAGGGCGGCAGGGGATTGTTTTGCAGCAAGCCGACTGTGAGATCGCGCAGGTCTTCTAGGCGGTTGCCATGGAACACCATGAATCCTGGTTGAAGTGCGTGGGCCATGAATGAAGCAGCTTGCGTGTGACTGAGAATCTGGTCTGCATTATCGACTGAGGCCAGGCTCAAGGCGTGAGCTTGTTTATAAAAAACGGTTTAAAACCCGCTGAAATTCAGCCGCAGACACTGGCTTGATGAGAAAGTCTTGCATGCCTGCTTTTTGAGCCAAGATACGGTCCTCGTCCAACACGTGCGCTGTCATGGCCACGATGGGTGTCATGCGCAATGCCTCGGTGATTTCAATTCGCCGAATTTCGTACGTGGCCGTGAGCCCATCCATTCCTGGCATTTGCAAATCCATCAAAATCAAATCGTAAGCGGCTGTACGGATTTTTTGCAGCGCAACTTCGCCATTTTCTGCAATGTCGACCGTGCAACCCAACTTTTGCAAAGTCCATTGGGCCAGTTGCTGATTCATGGGGGTGTCTTCCACTACCAGGACGTGACCTGCATGTTGCGTTGAAGGTTTTTGCATTGGCGCTTGTTGATCACCCCATTCATCCCGCTGCGCCACCTGATGCAAGGTGCTGCTCAATTCTTGGGCCGTGACGGGTTTGTACAAATTGGCCACTTTGACACCCAAAGTGCGTGCCACTGCGCACAGGTTTTGAACGTCATGGTTCAAGCCAAAATCCGACAACACCACCCAAGACAATTGACGCCACTTGTGAGCGTCTTGCGCCAGCATGAAGGCAGGCTCAATGAAGGCCAGCATGCTGTGATCGATGACCCAGACGGTTTGACGCGAAAGGCCTTGCTGCAACCACTGTTCCAAACAAGATTGAAGCGATGCAGGGGTGACGATTTCTTGAGGGCTGATTTGCTGAGAAGCCAAAAGTGTTTTGAGAATTTCTCGGGCAAACGGATTGGACTCAATCAACACCACATCGACTGAATGCGACAAAGCATCAAAGCCATGACCTGGCAGGACGGCGTCTTTGAGCGCCTTGTCATCTTGGGTAAGCGACTCAAATTGTGCGGTGAATGTGAACACGCTACCACCTTCTTCACGCGCTCGCACACTGATTTCACCCTTCATCAAGTTGACCAGATTTTTGGCAATCGACAGGCCCAAACCACTGCCCCCAAATTTTCGATTGACAGAGGCATCGGCTTGGCTGAACGGTGAAAAAATCACATGCATTTTTTCGTTTGGAATCCCAATGCCTGTGTCCGTCACTTCAAATGAACATCTGACTTGATGGTTGGCCATCGACAGGAATTGAACATGCAATTTGACCCAGCCTGTTTCACTGAACTTCAGCGCATTGCCCAACAAATTTTGCAAAACTTGGCCTAATCGCAATGGATCGCCCACGACACGCTGGGGCACTTGGGGATCGATCACCAGATACAAGTCAATTTTTTTCTGTTCAGCCTGAAATGCAAAGCCCTTCATGGCCTGCTGACAGGCTGTATGCAAATCAAACACCGTGCGGTCCAAGGTCAGTCGATTGGCCCCCAGCCGTGTGAAATCCAAAATGTCGTCAATCAATCGCAGCAAGCTTTTGGAAGCCGTACGCGACATCTCTAAGTAGCCCTGTTGTTCCGGGTTCAGAGGGGTGCCCAAGGCCAACTCGGTCATGCCCACCATGCTGTTGATGGGTGTTCTGATTTCGTGGCTCATTTGGGCCAAGAATGAAGACTTGGCTTGGTTGGCGGATTCTGCGGCATTCAAGGCACGCGCCATGGCAAAGCTGTCTTCCTCGCGTCGAACCCAAATCTGGGCAATGTGCCTGGTCAGCCAATACGTGGCCATCAACATCATGACCGACAAGGCCAGCATGCCTGACGAAGCCAACCACCACTGCGCCTCCACACCGTTTCGTGAAATGGCAACCGCCACCGTCACAGGCAAATTGGCCGAGGTTCGAAAATGAACTTCCAATTTTTCAACCGCTTGTTGTGCATCCATTTGGGTGTGGAGATAACGTCCGAACTCCTGATTGCGCGACACACTTTGAACGGCTGGCATGTTGTCAAAGACCTGGTCATTGGGAAACCATCGCTTCGAACTGCTGGCCAAAATGCGGCCTGCGTAATCAAATACATAGACTGCATCACAATCGGCATCCACCGACTCTGCAAAACCATCGATCAAATCGTTGGGGTTGATCAAGGCCAACCATCGAACGACTTGGCCATGGGGCCTTTGTACGCGCAAAGCCAAAGGCAAGACCGCAATGTCTTTCAGGCCTGTGTGGCCCTTTTGGAGATCAGCCAGGTTGCGAGCAGGTTGCCAGCGGCCAGCCGCCAAATCATGGCCGACATCGCGCTCAAGCCCCAGCGATGCCCACTGCACCGATTGATGGACCATGCCTTCTTCTGAACTGGCCAAAACTTGACCGCTCTCAGACAACATCGACAATGATCGGATGAAGCTTGATTTTTCGATCGCCGATTGGAGTTTGGCATGATCGCGAAAATCGGCATCAGACCATTGGTTGACAACAGTGATGAGGGTGCTGGTGGACTCCAGGGTTCGACTGACATGGTTGAACAAGGTGCGAGCGAGCAATTCACCTCGCACTTGTTCACGCGCCAATGTCGCCTGTCTGTCTTGCCACAAATACACAGATGAAACGATCACGATGAACAAGGCAACTGCGGCACCAAAGCGGTAGACCCCTGATGCAGCCGATGTCTTTGAATGTCCCACTTGCATGACCATGAACTCAGTGCTTGCCTGCGGTACTTACTTCAGGACCACGATCGGTTCCAAATTGTGTTGTTTGGCATATTGCAGCAAACGCCCATCCTTTTTCACAGCGCTTAAAAAAGCATCGACGCGCAGAAGCAAGCTGTTCTCGCCTTTGGCAAACGCATAGGCGTACTCCGTGGTCGGCATGCTGCTGGGCGCAGGAATGACAGCCGCCCAATCGGTCAACTCAATCATGCGCAGGCTGTAGGGGTAGTCGGTCATGAAAGCATCCGCCCTGCCCGATTGCACTTCTTGCTCTCGCGTGGCAGGTGCTTGGATTTTGACCAGTTTGGCTTTCTTCAGCGATTTGGCCATGACCCCTTCCATCAAGGTGCCGGCTGCCACCGCAATGACGCGCCCTGGCTGGTCAAGACTGTCCCACGATGGCAGTCCCTCTTTGTTTTTAAGGGTGACTGCAAACAAACCGCTTTTCAAATAGGCTTGTGAAAACTGCAACCGGCCTGAGCGCTCTGGCGTGATACCTATGGCGTGGGCTGCCACATCACAACGGTCTTGTTCCAGCGCGTCGAAGAGTTGAGAAAAATTGCTGTCAACGTAGCGCACCTTGACACCCAATTCTTTGGCCAACTCTTGCGTGAGGGCAATGTCGATGCCACTGAGCTCACGGGTTTTGGGGTTGCGGTAGGTGATGCTGTAGTACTCGGGCCAAATACAGGCTCTGAGTTCTTTGCTTTGGAGAACTTTTTCCAAGCGGCTGGTGTCGGCAATTGCATCTGTGGCCAAGCCCAGAACGGCCCAACCGAACATGACTTGTATCAAGCCTAGTGTGCCAAAGCGCCGGGCAGCCAACCACAAGGCTTGAAAGAAGGAGAAGTTCATGTAGGCGAATTCAATGGATTTGGTATGAACTTTAAATTAAACACCAAAAAATTCCATCTGGGTTGAAAATTCATTCTTTTGAATTCATTTTGAGAGCGCTCGTTTCATGCGACAATCTGCCTGTTGCCGCCTCCAGTTGCCGCAACATCAGCACTTCTGCTGGGGTCTGACCCAGGCCATCGCCTGTGGTTTCCATGCCCACCTGTGAATCCCATCGGTCTTTGACTGGCGGCTGTTTCCCAACAGCCTGACAAACCGATGCCATGCGCCGCTTTAGGCGCGCCATCATGACATTTGAAGAATTGAATTTGGCTCCGGCCATTCTGCAAGCCGTGCAAGAGCAAGGCTATGACACACCCACACCCATTCAGGCACAAGCGATTCCCATCGTCTTGGCGGGGCATGACCTCTTGGCCGGCGCCCAGACCGGTACAGGCAAAACAGCGGCATTCACACTGCCCATCCTGCACAAACTGAGTTTGTCAGAAGCGGGGCGCAACAAATTTTGCGGCAAAGCCATTCGGGCATTGGTGCTGACACCCACCCGCGAATTGGCAGCACAAGTAGAGGAGTCGGTCAAAGACTACGGCAAATACCTCAGCCTGCAATCCACCGTGGTGTTTGGTGGCGTGGGCATGAAGCCCCAAGTTGATCGCGTCAAGCGCGGTGTTGACGTGTTGGTTGCCACCCCCGGACGATTGCTCGACTTGCAAGGCCAGGGCCTGCTCGATTTGTCCAGCATTGAAATTTTGATCTTGGACGAAGCCGACCGCATGCTCGACATGGGCTTCATCCATGACGTGAAAAAAGTCTTGGCCTTGGTGCCCAAAGACAAACAAAGCCTGTTGTTCTCGGCCACGTTCAGCGATGAAATTCGCGACTTGGCCGCCACGCTTTTGAAGAATCCTCAAAGCATTCAAGTCACCCCCAGCAACACCACGGTGCAACGCATTTCTCAAGTGATCCACCCTGTGGGCCGCGGTAAGAAAAAAGAAGTGCTGGTGCACATCATCAACTAACACAATTCGAGTCAAGTGTTGGTGTTCACCCGCACCAAATGTGGCGCCAACAAGGTGGCCGACTATTTGACCAAGAAGGGCATCAAAGCCATGGCCTTGCACGGCAACAAAAGTCAGAC
>JACCDK011524569.1_pt1 | contig 11656 bp, 10 predicted proteins | sample 7445871 | NCBI WGS metagenome assembly JACCDK01 (sample SAMN15323436, study PRJNA562643) | freshwater metagenome | isolation source: river surface water | place: USA:Blue River Watershed | collected 2017-08-15
CTCCGTGCTGACGCCGGTATCATTGTGCGCCCCGCCACCGACGAAAATCGGCTGGTTAGGATCCGCGCCCCGCTTAAGCCATGAACACACTGCAGGCAGGTTGGCGGCAAGCGCCGCTTTCAGCAAGGGGGTGCAGTTGATGTGATTGCGCACATCGATCGCAACCCCGCTATGGACGGCTGACTGCGCAATCTTCACGGTCACAAAATCGGCAAACAACAGCTCGGCGCCCCGCTTCGGCAGTCCGGACAGATCGGCCTCGTACTCGATCAGGCACTCGACGATGTCCGCATGTCCGCTGGCGATGCGCAGGTTCAGCACGGCCTGCAGCGGCGTCAGTCCGTTCATGTCGGGCAGATTGATGTCCCGCGCCAGCCCCGTCATTGCCTGCTGCTGTGCCGGTGAAGCGCTGGCCTGCAGGGCATTGCAGATCATACGGATCACGCTCACCTCGCTCTGGAAGCATGCCCAGTGCAGCGGGCTTCGACCATAGACCGGATCGCACTCGCGCGGATCGGCGCCTTCAGCGAGCAACTGCCGGACTTTATCGGTCCGGGTCTGGCCCGTGCGGGCGAATTCACTCACCGGGAGCAGGCAGGCCGCAGACAGTGGCGGCAGGTCCTGCAGGTCAATGGAGCCCGTCTCGATCCGGTCACTGGGCAAGTCCTTGAGCAATTCGCTGAGCGAAAAATCGCCGCCGAGGAAATTCTCGTCATCCGTGCTGCTCTCGCTGTCGGCAGACGGTTCCAACTTCGCCGTACCAGCAGGCAGTTGCCATTCCGGCAGACGCGCCCAGGGATTCATCTGCTGACGACGATGCATGATTGGCTTGCCCGTAGCATCCTCGGGCACCGAGGGCTGACCTCGCGTCGCCGTCCCGGTGGTTCTCAGAGTCCTCTCATGATTGAAACCAAAAAAATTCCTCAACTGCGCGCGGTCCGGGGGTGAACTGTCCATGAATCCTCCGTTGGGATGATGAACGCCCGTATCAGACCCGGTGCAGTCTGGCTCGGATCAGCAACGCTGACAGGAGCTTTCCAACAAGGCGTCAGACAGAGGCGTCGGATTGTCAGGCCTGACACGCGTCAGGCCGGGACAGCTTGTGGAATAACACCGGGAGGGAAGTTCCGGTCGCTTGAGAGTGCGCAACGGGGGAAGTACCTGATTACGACGATTCCTCAAAGCTTGCGCGCACGGTCGGTATGAAAACGCGCGCGGAACGTTGGGAAATCTTCGGCATCAATCGCCTCGCGCATCTCCTGCATCAGTTGCAGGTAATAGTGGAGGTTGTGAATCGTGTTGAGTTGCGCACCGAGGATTTCGCCGCAGCGATGCAGATGATGCAGGTAAGCGCGGGAGAAATTCCGGCAAGCGTAACAACCGCAACTCTCATCCAGCGGCTTGTCCTCATCCTTGTGCCGGGCATTCTTGATCTTGACGTCACCGAAACGCGTGAACAGCCAGCCGTTGCGTGCATTGCGGGTCGGCATCACGCAATCGAACATGTCAATGCCATTCGCCACGCCTTCGACGAGATCTTCGGGGGTACCCACGCCCATCAGATAGCGGGGCTTGTCCACGGGCAGACGGGGCGCGGTGTGCGCCAGAATGCGCTGCATGTCCTCTTTCGGCTCACCGACCGACAGGCCGCCGATCGCCATCCCGTGAAATCCGATCTCGCTGAGACCGGCGAGAGATTCATCGCGCAAGTCTTCGAACATACCGCCCTGCACAATGCCGAACAGCGCATTGGGATTCTCTTCGCGACGAAACTCGTCCATCGAGCGCTTAGCCCAGCGCAGCGACATGCGCATTGAGCGACCCGCCTCCTCGCGCGTGGCCGGACGACCGTCGATCTCGTACGGTGTGCATTCATCGAACTGCATCACGATGTCCGAGTTCAGCACCCGTTGTATCTGCATCGAGATCTCGGGCGACAGGAACAGCCGGTCGCCATTGATGGGCGACGCAAATTTCACGCCCTCCTCGGTGATCTTGCGCATCTCCCCCAGCGAGAACACCTGAAAACCGCCGGAGTCCGTGAGTATCGGCTTGTCCCAGCCGATGAAGCGGTGCAGTCCGCCGAACTGACGAATGATGTCCAGCCCCGGGCGCAGCCACAGATGGAAGGTATTCCCGAGAATGATCTGCGCACCGATTTTCTCGAGCTCGTCTGGCGACATCGCCTTGACCGAGCCATAGGTGCCGACCGGCATGAAGATCGGTGTCTCGATGACGCCATGCGCCGTGGCCAGACGCCCCCGGCGTGCCAGTCCATCAGTTTTCAGCAGCGTGTATTTCATTCCCGGGTATCCAGATCGAGCAGCATGGCATCGCCATAACTGAAAAAACGATAGCGCTGTGCGATCGCATGCGCATAGGCGCTGCGGATACGCTCATAACCAGCGAAGGCCGAGACCAGCATCATCAGCGTGGACTTCGGCAGATGGAAGTTGGTCACCAGCCGCGAGACGGTTCTGAAACGATAGCCCGGCGTAATGAAGATCTGCGTGTCATCGCTGCCCGCCTGCAGTTCACCGGACGCTGACGCGGACTCCAGCGCGCGAAGGCTGGTGGTGCCGACGGCGATCACGTTGCGGCCGTTTTTTTTCGCCTGATTCACCAGGGTCGCGGTCTCGGCCGGCACATGAAACCACTCGCTGTGCATCTTGTGCTCGGCAAGGTCCTCCGTCCTGACCGGCTGAAAGGTGCCCGCACCCACATGCAGCGTCAGCCAGGCGAGCTGCACGCCGCTGGCCTGCAGGCGTTCCAGCAAGGGCTGGTCGAAATGCAGGCCTGCAGTCGGTGCCGCCACCGCGCCCGGCGCGCGCGCGAACACGGTCTGATAGCGACGCTCATCCTGCTCGCCCGCATCGTGGCTGATGTAGGGCGGCAGCGGCAGTCGCCCATGCGCATCGATCAGCGCAATCGCGTCATCCGGAAAATGCAGGATGAAAAATTCACCAGCACGTTCGCCGACGCTGACGTCGAACGCATCGGCGAGCCGCATGCGCGTGCCGGGGGGCGGCGACTTCGATGCGCGCACCTGCGCCAGCACCGTCGTCGCGTCCAGCACCCGCTCGACCAGCACCTCGACCTTGCCGCCAGTCTCCTTGATGCCGAAAAAACGCGCATTCAGCACGCGAGTATCGTTAAAGACCATCACATCGCCGGGCTGCAGCAGCTCGGGAAGGCGGGTGAAGACCAGATCGTACAGCGCATCGCGCGTCACGTGCAGCAAGCGGGAAGCGCTGCGCTCGGGCAGCGGCGCCGGCGCGATCAGCTCAGGCGGCAGGTCGAAATCAAAATCGGAGAGTGCGTACATGAATCGCGGGCAGGTGGGGACGAAGCGCCCCGAGGCGCCGGCCGGCGTACTGGCACGCTGGCGGCAAAAGCCGGTATTCTACGTCGCGCCCGCGATTCCAGCCTGCCATGCCTCCACCCCGAAAAAAATCCCCGCCCCAGAAAAGCCTGCGCACCAGCGACAAACTGGCCCGGCTGGGTCTGTCGACCGACATGGCGCTCGTCCTTCACCTGCCGATGCGCTATGAGGACGAGACACAGCTGCTCACCCTGCACGAGGCTGCGGGCAAGCCCGGGCAGGTCGTGCAGGTGGAAGGCGTGGTCAGCGACTGCGATGTGCAATACCGGCCGCGCCGTCAGCTGGTGGTGAAACTCAGCGACGGCACCGGGCTGCTGACCATGCGCTTCCTGAATTTTTACGGCAGTCAGGCGACCCAGATGGCGGCGGGCAAGCGGCTGCGCGTGCGCGGCGAGCTGCGCCATGGATTTTTCGGCGACGAAATGGTTCATCCGACTGTCAGGAGCGTGGACGAGGACACGCCGCTGCCTCAGGCGCTGACACCGGTCTACCCGGCCGGAGAGGGTTTGTCGCAGGCCCTGCTGCGCAAGGCCATCGTCAACGCTATGACTCGCATCGACTGGGGCGATACGCTGCCTGAAGCGCTGCGACAGACACTCGGCCTGATCGCCTTCGAGCCGGCCGTGCGCCTGCTGCACAATCCGCCGCCCGATGTGGATGAGCATGCGCTGGCAGAGCGCACGCACCCGGCGTGGATTCGAGTGAAGTTCGACGAACTACTCGCGCAGCAGTTGTCGATGAAGCGCGCGCAGCTCGCGCGCCGCCAGCAGGGGGCGCCGGTGCTCGCCGAGGCCGGCGCGCTCACCGCTGCGTTTCTTCGGGCGCTGCCGTTTTCGCTGACGGGCGCCCAGCAGCGGGTGCTGGAACAGATACGCGCCGACCTGAAAGCACCGTTCCCGATGCAACGCCTGTTGCAGGGCGATGTGGGCAGCGGCAAAACCGTGGTCTCCGCGCTGGCGGCCGCGCAGGCCATCGACTGTGGCTATCAGGCCGCGCTGATGGCACCGACCGAGATCCTCGCCGAACAGCATTTCCGCAAGATCGCCGCCTGGATGGAGCCACTGGGGGTACGGGTGGCCTGGCTGACCGGCAGCCTGAAAAAACGTGACAAGGAGGCCGCGCGCGCGGCCATCGAGTCCGGCGAAGCTGCGCTGGTGATCGGCACGCATGCGCTGATCCAGCACGACGTCGACTTCGCGAAGCTGGGGCTGGTGATCGTCGATGAGCAGCACCGCTTCGGCGTTGCGCAGCGGCTCACCCTGCGCAACAAGGGCGTGGACAGTGTGCCGCATCAGCTGATGATGTCAGCGACGCCCATCCCGCGCACGCTGGCGATGACCTACTTCGCCGATCTCGAAGTCTCGGTGATCGACGAGCTTCCGCCCGGCCGCACGCCGGTCGTGACCCGGCTGGTCAGTCAGGACCGGCGGGAAGAAGTGATCGCTCGCGTGCACGCCGCCGCGCTGGAGGGCCGGCAGGTGTACTGGGTCTGTCCGCTGATCGAGGAGTCCGAGGCACTGCAGCTGCAGACCGCCACCGAAACCTTCGAGCTGCTGTCGGCCGCGTTGCCCGATCTCCGGGTCGGGCTGGTTCACGGCCGCCTGAAACCCGCCGACAAGCAGCAGGTGATGGACGCTTTTGCCCGGGGCGAGTTGCAGCTGCTGGTCGCGACCACGGTCATCGAGGTCGGGGTCGATGTGCCGAATGCCTCGCTGATGGTGATCGAGCATGCGGAGCGATTCGGCCTGTCCCAGCTGCACCAGCTGCGCGGCCGCGTCGGACGCGGCACGGCGGCCAGCGTCTGCCTGCTGATGTACCAGGGGCCGCTCGGGCCGGTGGCCAAAGAGCGGCTGGCGATCATGCGCGAGACGGCAGACGGCTTCGAGATCGCCCGCCGCGACCTCGAGATCCGTGGCCCGGGCGAGTTCCTCGGCGCGCGCCAGTCCGGACAGGCGATGCTGAGGTTTGCCGATCTTGAAAGAGACCAGTGGCTGGTCGAGAAGGCGCGCGATCTCGCGCAGCGCCTGCTGACTGACGGCCCGGCGATCGCTGACGCGCATCTGGCCCGCTGGATGGGGGCGAAAGAGGACTATCTGCGCGTCTGATCCGGCCCGGGCGTCATTGATGCACCTGTCGTCATCTTCTGTGCGACACTAAGCAACATGACATTGACAGAACTGAAATACATCGTCGCGGTGGCACGCGAGAAGCATTTCGGCCGCGCCGCCGAGGCCTGCTTCGTCGCGCAGCCCACGCTGTCGGTCGCGATCAAGAAGCTGGAAGATGAGCTGGGCGTGGCGATCTTCGAGCGCGGCGGTTCAGAGATCTCAGTCACCCCGATCGGCGGACAGATCATTGCGCAGGCCGAGCACGTGCTCGAGCAGACCGCCTTCATCAAGAACATCGCCAAGCAGAACAAGGATCCGCTGGTCGGCCCGCTGCGCGTCGGCGCGATCTACACGATCGCGCCCTACCTGCTGCCGCTGCTGGTGCCGATGCTGATCGAACGTGTCCCGCAGATGCCGCTGGTGCTGCAGGAGAATTTTACCGTCAGACTAATCGAGCTGCTGCGCGCGGGCGAGCTGGACGCCGCCATCATGGCGCTGCCCTTCAACGAGCAGGGGCTGATGGTGCGACCGCTGTATGACGAGCCCTTCATGGTCGCGCTGCCCCGCCATCATCAGTGGGCCGATCGCTCGAAGATCAGCACCGAAGAACTCAAGAGCGAGACCATGCTGCTGCTCGGCGCGGGGCACTGCTTCCGCGATCAGGTGCTGGAGGTCTGTCCGGAGATGTCGCGCTTTTCCAATGCCGGCGGCGGTATCGCGCGCACCTTCGAAGGCTCGTCGCTGGAGACCATACGTCACATGGTCGCGTCGGGCATCGGCATCACGGTACTGCCGCAAGCCTCCGTGCCCGCAGCGCCCGGTGCTGACAACATGCTTCGCTACGTTCCGTTCGACGAACCGGCACCCTCGCGCCGTGTGGTGATTGCCTGGCGCAAAAGCTTTACCCGCAGCGGCGCGATCGAGGCCGTGCGCGAGGCTGTGCTGTCCTGCAAACTCAATGGCGTGACCATGCTGCCGGATGCAGTGATGGCCGAGGGCTGAGAATGCTCGCGATCGCGACACACGCGTGACTCCCTTCTGATCCGCGTTATCCAAGTTATCCGCGTCACCCGAGCACGACACTGCACCCATGCGGTGGGCAGGTCTTACAATGCGGTACTGACCGCCCTTTCATACTATCCTCCCCGCGATTCATGGACACCCCTGCAGAAACGCGCCCGAACCGGCTCGTGCTTTATGCCCGCCTGATACGACTGGACAAGCCCATCGGCATCCTGCTGCTGTTGTGGCCGACCCTCTCGGCACTGTGGCTGGCCTCGGATGGCCGCCCCGACCCGGTGCTGGTGCTGATCTTCACGCTGGGGACGATACTGATGCGCTCGGCCGGTTGCGCGATCAATGATTTTGCCGACCGCGATATCGACCGGCATGTGAAACGTACGGCAGAACGGCCGCTGACCTCGGGGCAACTCCGTGCATGGGAGGCGGTGGCCGTGGCGGCCGCACTGGCGCTGATCTCCTTCGCGCTGATCCTGCCGCTCAATCAGCTGACAAAACAGTTGTCGGTACTGGCGGTGCTGGTTGCCGCCAGCTATCCGTATTTCAAGCGCTTCTTCGCGCTGCCGCAGGCGTATCTGGGCATCGCGTTCGGCTTCGGCATCCCCATGGCCTATGCCGCTGTACAGAATCAGGTACCCGCTGAAGCCTGGGTGCTGCTGCTGGCGAATGTGTTCTGGGCGCTCGCCTATGACACGGAGTATGCGATGGTGGATCGCGATGATGATCTGCAGATCGGCATACGCACCTCGGCGATCACCTTCGGCCGCTTCGATGTGCTGGCCGTGATGCTCTGCTACGCGATCAGCCTCGCGCTGATCACGGCCGTCGGCCTGCAACAGGGACTGGGCAGAGGCTTTGTACCCGGCATGCTGGTGGCAGCGGGTATCGCCTTCTATCACTGGTTCCTGATCCGGGATCGCGACCGGATGCGCTGCTTTGCCGCTTTCCGGCATAACAACTGGCTGGGTGCGGCCGTATTCGCAGGCATCGTGCTGGGTTGAGCTGGGCTGAGCCGCCAGCGAACCGCTTGGATTGACAGACATTCATCACTGCTCGCGCCGCATCTCCACAACAGCGGCCCTAAATCCCTTGTGATCTTCTTGTCAGCCCGGAGAGCGGGTACGGATAATCGCGCGGCTCGGCAGGCGCTTGTCTGCCTGTCCTGTCCACCTCACGCCCTCCGCCATGGATATCACCGAACTACTGGCTTTCACCGTCAAGAACAACGCGTCCGATCTGCATCTGTCAGCCGGCCTGCCGCCGATGATCCGCGTGCATGGCGACGTGCGGCGCATCAATCTGCCGCCGATGTCGCACAAGGAAGTGCACGCGATGATCTACGAGGTGATGAACGACAGCCTGCGCAAGCGTTACGAGGAATCGCTGGAAGTCGATTTCTCTTTCGAGCTGCCGGGCATCGCCCGCTTCCGGGTGAATGCATTTAATCAGGATCGTGGCGCGGCGGCAGTGATGCGCACCATTCCGTCGACCATTCTCTCGCTCGAGGAACTGGGCGCACCAAAGATTTTCGCCGACCTCGCGCTGAAGCCGCGCGGGCTCGTGCTGGTGACCGGCCCCACTGGGTCGGGCAAGTCCACGACACTGGCCGCGATGGTCAATCATGTGAACGAGAACGAATATGCGCACATCCTCACGATCGAAGATCCGATCGAGTTTGTGCATGAATCAAAGAGAGGCCTGATCAACCAGCGCGAGGTCGGCCCGCATACGCATTCTTTCGCTGCAGCGCTGCGCTCTGCGCTGCGTGAAGACCCGGACGTGGTGCTGGTCGGCGAGCTGCGCGATCTGGAGACAATACGTCTGGCGCTCACGGCAGCCGAGACGGGTCATCTGGTGTTCGGCACGCTGCACACCGTGTCGGCGGCCAAGACGGTAGACCGGATCATCGATGTCTTTCCCGGCGAGGAAAAGGACATGGTGCGAGCCATGCTGTCGGAATCCCTGCAGGCAGTGATCTCACAGACGCTGCTGAAAAACCGTGAGGGCAATGGACGGGTCGCCGCGCACGAGATCATGCTGGGCACACCGGCCATACGCAACCTGATCCGGGAGGCGAAGGTCGCGCAGATGTATTCCGCGATACAAACCGGATCGTCGCTGGGCATGCAGACGCTGGATGCCAGTCTGGCCGATCTGGTACGGCGCAATCGCATCAGCCCGGCCGCTGCCCGGGCGGCGGCCAAGATGCCGGAAAATTTTGCGGGCTGAGACCATGGACACGGCCCATGCCCACCAGCTGATGCAGCAATTGCTGGCGCTGATGAAAGAAAAAGGCGGCTCGGATCTTTTTATCACTACAGGCTTTGCGCCGGCCATCAAGCTCAATGGCGCGATGACGCCACTGGCCCGCACCGGCCTGTCGGCCGAGGACAGTGCGGCACTGGTGCAGTCCATGATGAACGAGCGGCAGCGCAGCGAGTTCAGCGCATCCCGGGAGTGTAATTTCGCCATTGGCATTGACGGCATCGGCCGCTTTCGTGTGTCAGCCTTTGTCCAGCAGGCGAAGGCCGGCATGGTGATTCGCACGATCAATACCGAGATTCCCGATATCGACACGCTGGAGGTGCCGCCGCAGCTGAAAGACATCGTGATGAGCAAGCGCGGACTGGCGATCATGGTCGGCGCCACCGGCTCGGGTAAATCGACCACACTGGCCGCGATGATCGGGCATCGCAATGCGAATAGCCAGGGCCATATCATCACGATCGAGGATCCGGTGGAGTTTGTTCATCCGCACGTGAATTGCATCGTCACGCAGCGCGAAGTCGGCACGGATACTGCCGACTGGCAGGTCGCACTGAAGAACACGCTGCGACAGGCACCGGACGTGATCCTGATTGGCGAGATACGCGATCGCGAGACGATGGATCATGCGATCGCCTTCGCCGAAACCGGCCATTTGTGCCTCGCCACGCTGCACGCCAATAATGCCAATCAGGCACTGGATCGTATCGTGAACTTCTTTCCCGAAGAGCGGCGCGCGCAGGTGCTGATGGATCTGTCGCTGAACCTGAGAGCGCTGATTTCGCAACGGCTGATACCGCGCAAGACGGGCCACGGTCGCTGTGCCGCTGTCGAGATACTGCTCAACTCCCCGCTGGTATCGGAGCTGATCTTCAAAGGCGAGGTACACCAGATCAAGGAAGTAATGAAAAAATCACGCGAACTGGGCATGCAGACTTTCGATCAGGCTCTGTTCGATCTGGCGGAAGCAGACAAGATCTCCCGCGAAGACGCGATGCGCCATGCGGATTCAGTCAATGACCTGCGACTGGCCCTGAAACTTCAGGGCCGCGCAGCGCAGACCCAGGATTTCACTGCATCCACCGCGGGACTCGACATCATCTGAACAGCGCCGTCTCTGAGTATGCCCTCAGTGCATCGCCCTGCAGTGATCCGGCAAATGCCGGCGAACAGCCAACTCGGTATCGACGGAAGCCAAGCCGACGGCAAGCTTCACCCTCCGTTGCATACACGTTCTGCGCAAACCGGAAGCTGGCCCATTTTCATCCCGCTGTTCCGGGGATTTTCATTCAACACCGCACGTTAAGGTGTTTCCTGGACAAGAGCCCGGCGGATCACCGTCCGGGCTCCCCATGCAGCGTACTTTCCAGGAGATTTTCATGCGACCCCTCATCCATTCCACGCGCCAGCAGGGCTTTACCCTGATCGAGCTGGTCATCGTGATCGTCATCATCGGCATTCTTGCAGCGATCGCGCTGCCTAAAATGACGGACCTCGCCGGCAATGCGCGCGGTGCGACGATCAAAGGCGTGTCTGGCAGTCTGGCGTCGGCGAATACGGCGATTTACTCCGCGGCACAGATCGCCAATCAGGGTGGCGCAACCGGTACAGTGAATGCCTGCAACACGACCGGCATCGCTACCGTCTACGGCTATGCTGCCGATACGACGGAATTACTGAAATGCGTGACCCTGTCGCCGGCATCCGATTTCAACACGGCGACCGCCAACACCATTTCGCACTCAGGCGCGACGACTGCCGCCTCGTGCCGGGTGGTCTACACACCGGCGACCGCTACCGCGCCACCCGACTACGTGACCACGGTGACAGGCTGCTGATCAGCTGACTGCTCGCGAGACTGACGGTGATCGATCATGACACGGAAACCCACTCGCGAACGGCATCATCAGCGCCGGCGTGCGCGCGGCTTCAGTCAGCTGGAAATGATCATCACGATCAGCGTGGCCGGTCTGATGTCGGCTACGCTCGTGCCCGCCATGCTTCCTCAAGGCGGCAAGAGCACGGCAGCCTATCAGGCCCATCGCCTTGCAGAAGACTTGCGACATACCCGATTGCTGTCCATGGCATGGGGGAAATCACTGGTCTTCAGCAGTGATACGGCCAGTTATCGTGTCAGCTGTGCAGCAGGATATAGCTGCGACACCGCGATGCCGCCCGCAGCACATTGCCCCAACCCGAGCTTATCGGTCGTCGACCCGGGCCATCACGGCCCGTTCTGTATTGCGCTGGAAAACGGCGTCACGCTGAGCGGCCCGCCCTCGGTGCAATTCGATTTGCTGGGACGGCCACAGTCCGGCAGCGGCAGCCTGCGCTATGAATTGCGGGTGGGCGGTGTGGCATTCGCGACAGTGGATATCGCGCCCGCCACAGGCTTTGTCTCTGCAGCGGTGAACCGATGAGTGCGAACCGTGATCGACGGCTCACTGCGGGTTTCACGCTGATGGAAATGCTGGTGCTGATCGTGGTGTTCTCCGGCTCGCTGGTCGCGCTGCTGTCGGTTTCCCGCGAGAGCGCGCACCGGATCGCCGACACCGATGCGAGCGCACGTGCGATGCAACTGGCACAGGAACGCATCGAGACGGTGATCGCCGACCGGCACAATCCCAACCGGGGCTATGGCTACCTGCCCCTGCAGGCCGCATCGTGCAGTGCTCCGTCGTCCAGCTGCGCGTATCCGCTGGAGAGCGGAGTGATGGGCTCGGATCTTGCCCGCAGCGTGCAGATCAGCGATGCCTCTTCCTCCGCCAGCTGCCCGGTGCCTGCCGCAGGTTGCAAACAAGTGCAGGTGAGTGTCACCCGACATGGCGTCCTGCTGGCCTCGCTGACGGTGCTGCTGGCGAATAACTGACATGCGTGACTC
>JACCDK011998048.1_pt1 | contig 11654 bp, 14 predicted proteins | sample 7445871 | NCBI WGS metagenome assembly JACCDK01 (sample SAMN15323436, study PRJNA562643) | freshwater metagenome | isolation source: river surface water | place: USA:Blue River Watershed | collected 2017-08-15
GTCTTCCTGAACTGAGGTTTAAATTTTGGTTAAAAGCCTTTACTAACTTGGGATATGTGTATAGCGAACGCCCTTTAAATGCAAGCAAATTATCTAATACTTTGTTAAAAACGGCTGGCATTGGCTTAGACATCATCAGCATTTACGATTTAGTGATAAAATTTGATTACAGCGTGAATCAGTTGGGGGACAAAGGGGTATATTTGCGGGGAGGAATAAATTTTTAATTTTTTTTGATGAAAGTTGCTATCTATAGTAGGGGAGTTGATTTAGATCAACAACAATCTTTAAATGCATTGTTGTTTGAATTAAATAGGTATGATATTACTATATATGTTTATGAGGATTTAATACATAAATTTTCTTTGACAAATCCTCCAGGAAAACCCTCCCTTATCCCGTTTAATTTTTTCTCCGATTTACACAATAGTATTGACTGTTTAATTAGCTTAGGGGGAGATGGTACTGTGCTTGATGCCATTACATTAGTCGGGGATACGAATATTCCCATTTTAGGAATTAACTATGGCAGATTGGGTTTTTTAGCTTCCATTTCAAAGGATGATTTATCAATAATGGTTGACGCATTGGTCAATAGGACTTATGTAATTGAAAAAAGATCTTTACTTCACTTAGATTCCAATCTTCCCATTTTTGGAGGAACACCTTTTGCATTAAATGAGTTTGCTATTCACAAAAGGGACACATCGCCAATGATAAAAATTCATACTTATTTGAATGGCGAGTTTTTAAACTCCTATTGGGCAGATGGTTTAATTGTGGCTACTCCAACGGGTTCAACTGGGTACAATATGAGTTGTAATGGACCTATTTTATTCCCTGATTCAGCCAGTTTTGTGATTACGCCAGTAGCACCACATAATTTGAATGTACGTTCTGTGATTGTACCAGATACTTCCGTGATATCCTTTGAAATAGAGGGTAGAACAGAAGCCTTGATTTGTGCACTTGATGCAAGAAAGGAAATAGTCCCTAAAAACATTGAATTAGCGGTGAAAAAAGAAAATTTTGCTGTTCATTTTATACGACTCAACGAAAATAGTTATCTTACAACCCTAAGAACAAAACTTACTTGGGGGCTGGATAAAAGAAATTAATGCATGCGGAAAATTCAAGTCATATTTATATTATCGAGTTTGTTATTCGCAACTCAATTGACTGCGCAATATGTTTCCTTAGTTGAAAATAAAGGAGAGATAGGGGTAAGTGCTGGGCAAAGCTTTTATAGAGGAGATATTGCTTCAAATGTAATGTTTGCAAAACCAAGCTTTGGGGCTTATTATAAAAAGCAATTAAATGATTATGTTGGATTAAGGTTCAATTACGAATATATCTCCCTTGGGGCCAATGACTTGCAGTCGCCTAATTTTTATGAATTCAAAAGAGGGCTAAACTTTACTAGGGTTTCTCATGATGCAAGTATTATGGGGGAATTTTATTTTTTAAGATTTATCAGTGGCAATAAACGTTACCGATGCACTCCCTATTTAGGATTTGGTGTAGGCGCTTGGAAATCAATTAGTGGTTCCACGAATTTGGATACGCCAAGTACCCAAAGAACCATTTTATTCCCCATTAATTTAGGATTCAAATACAATGTATTTGGACATTGGAATGTATTTGGTGAAGTCACTTATCGATTTACCAATTCTGATAAGATTGACTATTTTGCTGATCAAGATTTTCATGTTCCTGGTGGGACTCAATTAAAATTACAAGGAAGTAACTCAGGAGCGGATCAATATGTAAGTTCTAAACTGGGTATTTCATATAATTTATTTACTGTTTATGGGTTGGAAGAGAAAAAAGATACAAGAGGTAGAAAGTGGCTTTTCTTTAGAAAAAATGACCATTCGCCTGAAAAATCCAACAAAAAGGGTCTTTTCGGCTTTCTAAAACGCAAATAAGCAGGGTATTTTCTTATTTTTACATTATGGAAAAATTGGATATGGAGCGTCTTCCAAAGCATGTTGCCATCATTATGGATGGAAATGGAAGATGGGCAAAGGAGCAGGGCCAAGATAGGTTATTTGGTCATTATCAAGGGGTTGTAAGCGTACGAAAAGTAGTGGAAGCGGCTACTGAATTAGGAATACCCTACCTTACTTTATATGCATTTAGCACTGAAAATTGGGATAGGCCCGAACAGGAAGTCACTGGGTTAATGACCCTATTTGTGGATACCCTGTCCAAGGAAGTCCCAGATTTGCATAAAAACAATATCAAATTACACTTTATTGGAAATATTGATATGTTGCCCAAGGATGCCAAAATTGCCTTAGCTGAAGCTGCTGCGCTTACCGCTCAAAATACAGGCTTGACCCTTATTATTGCTTTGAGTTATAGTAGTAGATGGGAGTTGGTGGAAGCCACTAAAATCATTGCCCAAAAAGTACAAAATGGCCAATTGGCAATAGAGGATATAAATGACGCTACTATCTCTGAAAACCTTTCTACCAGTGAGTTTCCAGACCCTGCATTAATGATCCGGACAAGTGGAGAATGCCGCATAAGCAATTTTTTATTATACCAACTGGCCTATGCCGAACTATACTTTACAGACACTCGTTGGCCAGAGTTTCGCAAAGACGACCTTGTGAAGGCCTTACTCGATTTTCAGTCCAGAGAGCGTAGATTCGGAAAAACAAGCGAACAGGTACAATTAGATTAAAAAATATTTTAATGTATTTTATTTTGTTTTTTAACAAAGACTTTGAAATATTACGAGTAATTTGCGACACTTTTAAAACCTAAATGTTCAGCCCCAAGCAGATGCAGAAATTTCTTCAATTTATTATAGGTATCCTATTCATTTTTCCTTTGACAAATACCGGTTTTGGTCAGGTTTTGCCTGCGCAGGATTCAGTTGCACAAATTAATGTGAAATTGATGGGTCTATTCAACCAAAAAACGCCTCAAAAATACAAGATCAGAAAAATTAAGGTGGTGGGCAACCAAAACTTTGATGAGGGTTTGTTGCTTTCCTTATCTACCTTAAATAATGGCGACGAAGTCACTATCCCTGGGGGAGATAATTTTGCAAAGACGATTCATAAATTGATGGATCAAAATTACTTCAGCGATGTAAGTGTTTACTTAACCGATGTACAAGACAATCAAATTGATGTAGAAATTGATGTGGTTGAACGCCCCCGTTTGTCAAAATTCAGTTTTATAGGTACCCGTAAATCAGACAATGACGAGTTGTCGGGTAAAACTGGTTTGTTGCCTAATAGGGTTGTTACGGAGAATATGAGAATTACTGCAGTAGAAGGCATCAAGAAATTTTATGCAGAAAAGGGTTTTCAGGATGTGAAAGTAACCATTAGAGAAAAGAAAGATCCAAACAGAAAAAATAGTTTACTACTTGAATTTGTAGTAGATAAAGGTCCGAAAGTAAGAATCAATAATATCAATTTTGGGGGTAATGCAATAGAGGAAGGAAAACTTAAAAAAAGTTTAAAAGAAATTCATGAAAAGTCAAGGCTTACCTTATTTCCCATTAATGACAAGCCGATGATTGTTAAAACTACCCCTTACACTTTTGATGAGTATTTGAAGGAGAAGGGTTTTTTAACGTTCACCAAAACAAAAAAAGTACTTAACCCTTATGCTAGAATATCTTTTTCATCCTCAAAATTCGATCCTAACAAATTTGAGGAGAGTAAAGAAAATTTACTTAATTACTATAACTCTCTAGGTTATAGAGATGCGGTGATTGAAAAGGATACGGTATATCACAACAAAGCAGGGAATTTAAATATTGATATGCAGCTTAAAGAGGGACGCAAGTATTTTTTTGGAAATATAACATGGAGGGGAAATACAAGATATCCTGATTCCCTTTTAACGGCTATCTTAAATATCAAAAAAGGATCTATCTATAACCGTGAAGTGTTGTACAATAAATTAGGAAAAACACAAACTGCAGAAGGGGGTGATATTAGTGGATTGTATCAGGACGATGGTTATTTATTTTTTGCAGTAGATCCCATTGAAACGGCTGTTTATAATGATACCATTGACTATGAAATACGTGTAAGAGAAGGGCCACAAGCGACCATCAAAACTATTCGTATTGCAGGTAATGAAAAAACAAAGGACTTTGTAATACGTCGTGAAATTAGAACGGTACCTGGCGATAAATTTAGTCGTTCATTGCTGATACGATCCCAACGTGAAATTGCACAATTGAATTTCTTTGACCAAGAGAAAATCAAAATTGATCCCATACCTAATCCAGAGGATGGAACAGTGGATATTAATTATGGAGTAGAAGAAAAATCAAGTGATCAATTGGAGTTAAGTGCTGGTTGGGGTGGATTTATTGGATTAACTGGAACTTTGGGGGTAACCTTTAATAATTTCTCTTCTAAAAATTTATTTAAGAAGTCGGCTTGGGATCCATTGCCTATGGGAGATGGTCAAAAATTAAGTATTCGTGTTCAAAGTAACGGTAAAGCCTTTAGGTCCATTAATACCTCCTTTACTGAACCTTGGTTTGGTGGCGTAAAAAGAAACTCACTTTCAATAAGTATTTTCAATACTAAATTCGGACAAACCATTGATGCCACAACAGGCATGTTTGACGTTAATGCGGCCGACAATCAATATATTTCAACGACCGGTGCTACGATAACTTTTAATCGTCAGCTTACTTGGCCTGATGACTATTTCTCTTTTAGTTCGGGATTAAACTTTACGCGTTATTCTTTAAAAAACTATCCAATTGATCCATTTAACTTACCTAATTTTAGAAATGGGGATGTGAATAATGTAAATGTTAGATTGTCATTACAAAGAACTTCCATTGACCAACCTTTGTTCCCGAGAACAGGTTCTAATTTTTTATTGAGTGCGCAATTAACGCCACCTTATTCATTAATTAATCCATCGGTTAATTCTGGTGAAAATCAATTTGAATTATTAGAATATTATAAATGGAGATTTAATGGAGAATGGTTTATACCACTTGGTAAACCAGCAGGAGAGGAGCGCAATAAACAATTTGTATTACGTTTTGCGGCCAAATATGGATTTGTGGGAAGGTATAATGCTAATTTAAGCATTTCTCCATTCGAGCGTTTTCAGGTAGGAGATGCGGGCTTAAGTAATCAGTTTGCATTGCTTGGTTATGACATTATCGCACATAGAGGATTCCCTGTGTATCAAAATTCTAATCCTAAAATAAATCCTGATCAACAAAATGCGACACAGCACTTTACCATATTCAATAAATATGCTGTGGAAGTGAGGTATCCACTAAGTTTAGCAGCTAGTAGTACTATCTACGCACTTGGATTTTTTGAAGCTGCCAATGGATGGTATAGCATGAAGGACTATAATCCATTTGAATTACGTAGGTCTGTTGGTTTGGGAATGCGCTTCTTTTTACCGATGTTTGGATTGTTAGGATTTGACTATGGTATTGGTATTGATAGAATTAACAGTACCAATTCATTAAAAGATGCCGGACGCTTTACCTTTATGCTTGGATTTGAACCAGAATAGTTAATCGTATAAAAATCATTTAATTATGCAATTCAATAAACTTTTCGCAGTAGTAACATTTAGTCTATTTTTTGTATTTGCGGCAGAGGCCCAAACAAAATATGCGGTGATTAATACCAAGTATATTTTGGACAAAATACCAGAATATAAAGAGGCGGACAAAAAATTAAAAGCCCTTGGAGACCAATGGCAATCCGAGATTGATGCCAAGCAAATTGCTTTGGATAAAATGTATAAAAACTATGAGGCGGAGCAATTTATGCTCTCTGAAGAGCTAAAAAAGAAGCGTGAAGACGAGCTTTTTGTAAGGGAAAAAGAGTTGAGGGACCTGCAAAAAAAGCGCTTTGGGTATGAGGGGGATTTGTTCAAAGAGCGCCAAAAGCTGGTAAAGCCTATTCAAGATAAAGTATATAATGCAGTTCAAAAATTGGCTGCTTCTTATGCTTATGACTTCATTTTGGATAAAAGTGAAGGAATAACCATTATATTTGCTGACCCAAAATTGGATAAAAGCGATGAAGTTTTAAGACAATTGGGGATCAATAATTAATAAAATAAACATAAAAAATAGAACAAATGAAAAAAGGTTTTTTATTCGCAGCCATTTTGTTATTGGCAGTTTCTTTCACAAATAGTGCTTCTGCACAAACTCCAGTGAAAATTGGTTATTTCGATGAGCAATTCATGATTAGCTTACACCCTAATTTACAAGGGTTAGATTCTGCATTGCAATCTTATGGTAAGGACTCTTTACAAGCTGAATATGCATATACGTTTAAAGCATACCAAAGAGCAGATAGTAACTTTAAAAAAGACTCTATAGAATATGCTTCCAAAAAAGCAACTGCAGCTTTGGAAATGGCGACTACTGAGTTAAATAAATTAAAGTATAAATTAATTAACTGGCAACAGTATCAACAAGAAGCAATGCAACAAAAGCAAGAGCAATTGTTGTTCCCATTCAAGAAGAAAGTATATGAGACTTTGAATGAAATCACTGCTGAAAACAAATACACATGGGTATTAAATGCTTCTGCTTTGTCTCCTTATTACCAACCTTCTATTGGCGATAACTTAGCGATTAGAGTGGCTTTAAAAATGAAGCTAGCTTTACCTAAAGAGTACGAAGAAGCTTTCAGAGCTGCAACAGGTGCTGCTCCAGCAAAAGCTGCTCCTAAAAAATAACTAGTATTTTAGAAATATATTTATAAAGAACCTCGTTGTTATGCAACGAGGTTCTTAGTTTTACAGTAATATTTTTTGATCATGTCAGCACCTATTGGCGTTTTTGATAGTGGATACGGAGGATTAACCATTTTGAAGGAATTGAAAAAACAATTGCCTCAATATGATTATATCTATTTAGGAGACAATGCCCGTGCGCCTTATGGTACTAGGTCATTTGAAACTGTGTATGAATATACCCTTGAAGCAGTCAATTGGTTTTTTAATCAGGGTTGTTCCTTGGTTATTTTGGCTTGTAATACTGCTTCGGCCAAAGCATTGCGAAATATCCAGCAATTAGATTTACCAAATATTGGACCAGACAAACGTGTTTTAGGGGTTATCCGACCTTCTTCGGAGGTATTGGGCAATTTCACCCAAACAGGTCATGTAGGCATTATGGCTACTGCTGGAACAGTTCAAAGTGATAGTTATTTGTTGGAATTGGCTAAATTTTTTCCTGCGGTTAAAGTGCATCAACAAGCATGTCCAATGTGGGTGCCCCTCATTGAAAATGGTGAATATGACAAACCAGGTGCGGACTACTTTATCCAATCCTATTTAGACCAATTATTTAGCCAATCTGCCGATATTGATGCCATATTGCTCGCATGTACGCATTACCCCTTATTAGCAGCTAAAATACAGTCCTATTTGCCCCATGGAGTCAAATTAATCTCACAGGGTGCTATTGTTGCAGAAAGTTTAGCACAATACCTTGAAAATCACCCTGAAATAGTTGCCAAATGCAGTCAACAGGGACAGCTCCAATTTTATACCACCGACAATGCCCAGACCTTTGAAAAGCAGGCCAGCGCTTTTTTTGGCCAAAAAATTGAAGCAAAACACACAGATTTAGCCTAAGATTTCAAAAAATACCCTATTTTTGCCGTCCTTTCACAGGTAGTGGTATGGTGACTGCTATTGAACGTGGAAACAATATTAGCGAACTAAGTAAGTAAAAAAAAAGATGAAAAGAACCTTCCAACCTCATAAACGTCGTCGTAAATCAGTACATGGTTTCCGTAAGCGTATGCAATCAGCTAATGGACGTAAAGTATTAGCAAGCCGCCGTAAGAAAGGACGCAAAAAACTAACTGTATCTAGCGAAAAAGGATTAAAATAATTTAACCTTAATCGAAAGAAACTTATAATTTTAAAGTCCTCTTCCTTTTGGGAGGGGACTTTTTTAATGTGCTTTATCATTCACCAGATCCCTTTAACTCAATACTTTGTCAAAAATATTTTCCTATAAAAAAGAAGACAAATTAAAAAGCAGGAAGCAAACGCAGTTTTTGTTTGCTAAGGGACAGTCTATGAATGCATTCCCTATTAAGTTAATTTACACGATTGAGGAGTATGACACATTAAGTCAACTCTTACCCAGTCCCTATTTGGATTTACAACAAATAAAGGAAAAAGGACAATTGCAAACAGGGGTTGGCGCTCCCAGCAGAACTTTTCGCAAAGCGGTGATGCGCAATAGGGTAAAGCGATTGTTGCGAGAAGGGTATCGACTAGAAAAGCCGGACTTTATCAACAGTACTCCTTTGCAAGGCAAACGTGTAAATCTGTTTTTTTTATATACCGATGCCACCGTAATTTCACAATTAGCCATTCAAGAAAAAGTAAGTCAGTTATTAAAGCGACTTTCTGAAAAATTAAATGCATTAGGCAAGTAAAATGAATTCTTTAAAAAAGATATTAGCATTCCCTTTTTTAATGCTTATAAAATTTTATCAGTATGCACTTTCGCCTTATTTAGGAGGAAGTAAATGTAGATATACCCCCACTTGTTCACAATATACCTTGGAAGCAATACAAAAGTATGGACCCATAAAGGGTATTTATTTTGGGGTAAAACGAATAAGCCGTTGTCATCCACGCGGTGGCCATGGGTATGATCCCGTTCCTTAAAATTGAATAGACAAAAAAATACCGTCTCTTAGAGAAACGGTATTGAATTAAAATAATTTTTGATTAAAACTTGAATTGAATCTTGTTAAGCTTTTGCCTAATTCAATTATTTTGCAGCAGTGAAACGTTCAGCAATTACTGACCAGTTTACTACATTCCAAAAGGCAGCTAAATAATCTGCTCTTCTGTTTTGGTATTTTAAATAGTAGGCATGCTCCCAAACATCCGCACCCAATAAAGGAGTACCTTTTACTTCAGCTACATCCATTAAAGGATTGTCCTGATTTGGCGTAGAACTTACTTCTAATTTGCCTTCTTTTACAATTAACCAAGCCCAGCCACTTCCAAAACGGGTCATGCCTGCAGCAGCAAATTTTTCTTTGAAAGCATCAAAGCTACCAAAGGCAGCATCAATGGCTTCCGCTAAAGCCCCAGTTGGTGTACCACCTGCATTGGGTGCTAAACTAGCCCAGAAAAAACTATGATTCCAGTGACCACCACCATTGTTACGAACTGCTGGGCTAATTGATCCTGCCACTGCTACTAATTCTTCTATGGACTTGCCTTCATTAGGTGTTCCAGCAACTGCCTTGTTTAAATTGTCAACATATGCTTGATGATGTTTGCCATGGTGAATTTGCATAGTCAAAGTATCAAAATGGGGTTCTAATGCTTCGTGTGCGTAGGGTAACGCTGGTAAGGTAAATGACATATTTTTTGATTTAATTGTTTCTTGATTGAAGTTCAAAATTACAATGCTTTCGCTTGATTTAAATGAGCAGGAGGCTTTTTTTCCTGATATAGAAAGTTCAATTCTTAATTTGATGGAATAAACACCTCATTCTCGCCTCACACTGCGCTTAGCTCGAAAGCTCGACTCGTGCTGCGGAGGCCTAGAGGTTGCTAAGTTTTTCATATGAGCTATCGCTTGGCTCTAAAAAATGCCTGCATCAAATCGGCACATTCTTCTTTTAGTATGCCGCCTATTATGGTAGTGGAAGGGTGGAAAGGATTTTTTTCCGTTACGCGACGGTAGCTATTTTTTTCATCGTAGGCACCAAATACAATATGGCCAATTTTATTCCAATACAAAGCACCTGCACACATTAAGCAGGGCTCCACTGTTACATACAAAGTGGCATCAGGTAAGTATTTCATTTGTAAACTTTCGCAGGCGCTGGTAATGGCTAGTATTTCGGCATGTGCCGTCACGTCCTTTAGCAATTGCACTTGGTTATGTGCTTTGGCAATTATTTTACCATGCATAACCATTACCGCGCCTACCGGTACTTCATCAACGTCAAAGGCCCTCTGTGCTTGCACGAGGGCCTGACGCATATATTGTTCATGATTATTTTCCAAGAGTTTTTGTTTGAAGCCAGATAGCCACTATAATTTTTGAATGCGGATATTGCGGTAAGACACTTTATCTCCGTGATCCTGCAAAGCAATATGACCTGAAAATACTTTTCCAAAATCAGGCGACTCTCCTTTTGAAAATTTTGATCTTCTGATTAATTCTTTCCAAGCATCGTCTCCTAAATGTGTTTTAATAACAGTCACATCGTTCATTTTAAATTCTAGCACACCTTTATTGCTAATAATGTCCACTTTGTTCCATTCTTCAGCAGGTTTTACATGACCTTCATTGCCAACAATTAAATCATATAAATTACCAGCACGGTGGCTAACAATTTTGGCATCAGGATGGCCCTCATTATCTAATACTTGCATCTCCGGTCCGGTATGCCATGTATTTTTGTATTTAGTAGGATCGTCCTGTACAAAAAAGATAATACCACTATTGCCATTTTTAGAAATTTTCCATTCTAATTGTAAATGAAAGTTGGTAAATCCTTCATTGGTGACGATATCTCCACCACCTTGTCCATTTACTTTTGCAGCAGGGTCAAATACTAAATTTCCATCCACTGCTTTCCAAGCAGCGCCTGCCGACTTTTCACCAAAGCTATGCCAGCCATTGGTTGTTTTGCCATCAAATAAACTAATCCATTTTTCTTGTGCACTTAAATTTGTGCCAATGAGTAATGTGAAAAGAGCAAGTACTATATTTTTCATATGTTGTTATTGTATTTTAAGAACCTATTTTTTTAAAAGGAAAATATATTTAACCATTGCTTCAGCATCTTCTTGTGAAACAGTTGGATGAGGAGTCATTGGAATATTGCCCCATACACCGCTACCGCCTTTTATAATTTTCCCAGCTAGCATTTTTACATTCTCTTCGGTGTTTTCATATTTTTCAGCAACATCTTTGTAAGCAGGTCCAATATTTTTTTCATTGGCTTTGTGACAGGTTAAACAATCACTTTTGCCAATTAATGCTAATCCTTTTGTGTAATCAGGATTAGAAGACAATGAACCTGTCGATGCATTCGCTGTTTCATTTGTATTATCCGTTTTTCCTGACTTGTCTTTGTTTTCCCCACAAGCAATTAATGCCACTACTGCAACCATTGTTACTAAAACCTTTTTCATACTTTAATTTTTATTCGTTGTTGATATAATTATTGAATGCCTAATATTTTTTTATTGAATGCTTCGTCTTGACCAGTATTGGCAAAATCATCAAAGGCTTTTTCAGTTACTTTAATAATATTGTTTTGAATGAATACTGCTCCTTCTGCTGCACCCACTTCTGGATGTTTTAAGCAACATTCCCATTCCATCACTGCCCATCCCTTATAATCGTATGCTGCTAATTTGCTAAAGATACTTTTAAAATCTACTTGACCATCACCAAGGGATCTAAATCTTCCAGCGCGGTCAATCCAATTTTGGTAACCACCATACACTCCTTGTTTTGCACTAGGGTTAAACTCAGCATCTTTTACATGAAACATTTTTATGCGCTCATGATAGGCATCAATATAGCCCAAGTAATCCATGCATTGTAATACTAGGTGGGAGGGGTCATACAATAAGCAAGCACGTGGATGTTGATTTACTTTTTCTAAAAA
>JACCDK011831431.1_pt1 | contig 11645 bp, 10 predicted proteins | sample 7445871 | NCBI WGS metagenome assembly JACCDK01 (sample SAMN15323436, study PRJNA562643) | freshwater metagenome | isolation source: river surface water | place: USA:Blue River Watershed | collected 2017-08-15
AGAAGAGGTTAGTTGTCGCTGGAGGAATCTGCAGATCCTTCAGCACCCCGGATGCTATCGGGAAAAAATCGCATTTCCAAGGGGAAAAGCACTTTTTTCACTCGAGATGTTGTTTTTTTCAGAGGGACAACCTGGCAAGGCAGCGGTTTCAGGGGGAAATTCCCTCTCCAACGTCTTGTCGGCGAATCCAGTTGGACACCGCAATACCGGCTAGCGTGAGCCCCAAGGCGAACCATTGCAGCGGCGACGGCGCTTCGCCCAACACCCAGGCCACCGTACACGCAGCCAGCGGCAGCATGGCCGTGAACACACCGGCCTGGCTGGCCGGCACGCGCTGCAGGCCTGTCATCCACAACCAGACGGTGCCCACGCTGGCCGCCAGCGCGTAAAAGAGCAAGGCACTCCAATGACCGAGATTCAGCGCAGCCGGGTTGAACGTCTGCAAGGCTGCCCAGGCCAGAGGGGTCATCAGCACCCAGCCCCACAGGTTGATCAGCGCCGTGATGCGGCGCGGGCTCAGGGTGCGGGTGAGACGCTTGCCAATCACCGCGTAGCTGGCTTCGCACACCACGGCAGCGAGAATCAAGAGATTGCCGACGGCACTGGTCGACCAGGCAGCACCCGCATCGTCTGCTGCGGTCAATCGGCCTTCTGCGCCCAGCAAGGCCATGCCCCCCACCGCGAGCGCGATGCCCAACCAGGTGCGTCCAGCCACGCGCTCACCCAGCCACCATCGACTCAGCAAGGCCACGGCCATGGGCGTGAACGACAGAATCACGCCGGCCGACACCGCCGAGGTGCGTTGCACACCGGCCAGCATGCACAAAGAAAACAGCACATTGCCCAGCAAGGACTCCAGAAACAACCAGCCGTGCAGCGCTGGCGTGAGGGGGGGCTCATCGGCGGGCTTGCGCAACCAGTGGGGCATGGCCAGGGCACCAATCGTGAATCGGCACCAGGCGAGCACCGTCACCCCCATCACTGCCACGAGTTGCTGCGACAAGGTGACGTAGCTGCCCACCAGTGCCATGCTGGCGGCCAGGCATGCATAGTGCAAGACCAAGGGCTGGTGTGACAATGAGGCGGTAGAGTTCATAGAAGGTGACCAGGAGCGCATCATGCAGCAAACCGAGACGACGCGTGTGTTTGTGTACGGCACGCTGCGTCGCGGGGGTCGTAACGACATCCACCGCTACCAGCCTATGCCCCGCTTTGTCACGACGGCCCGGGTGCGGGGCCGTCTCTACCACCTTGGTCGGTACCCCGGCCTGTTGCTGGGTCACGGTGACTGGGTTCTGGGAGAGGTGTACGACGTCACGCCGTCGGTGCTGCTCCAGCTCGATCATCTCGAGGGCCTGCTGCCTCAGCCGACTGGCGAATACCACCGCCGCACCGTGGCGGTGGACACACCCGACGGTCCGATGCCCTGCCTGCTCTACGAGATTGATGCCTTGCGCGTCGAAGGGCGTGCGCTGATCGAGCACGGGGACTGGCTGCAGGCGTGTCCACCCAACAGCTCCCGCCTGCCCGGTTGACCTGCCGCTTTGGGTCGGAACCAGCGCCCACACAGCCTCTCAGCCATCCGGGTGCAGCGGTTTTCACGAGAGCAAATTATTTTTCTTAATACGAAAATTTGAATTGCTGCGCCGCAATATTTTTTCTCGATATGAGAAATAGATTTTCATATTGAAAAATTACTTTATTAAACTATTGATTTTTAACGAAAATAAATAATTCTTATATAAGACATAAGATGTGGATCCACTCTTCTACAAGACATAAACTGTGTGCAACGGATCTGAACAACCCGCGTGTTCGCATCCCGACGCATCGTTAACCTCAAGGAGTGATCTCATGCCCCAAAACCTGACCGAACAACTCAGCCGCGAACAACAAATCGCCGCCCTCGAAAAAGACTGGGCCCACAACCCGCGCTGGAAAGGCGTCAAGCGTGGCTACAGTGCCGCTGACGTCGTGCGCCTGCGTGGCAGCCTGCACATCGAGCACACCCTGGCCAAGCGCGGTGCTGACAAGTTGTGGCGCCTCGTCAACGGGGAAGCCAAGAAGGGCTATGTGAATTCCTTCGGCGCCATTTCTGCAGGACAGGCCATGCAGCAAGCCAAGGCCGGTCTGGAGGCCGTGTATCTGTCAGGCTGGCAAGTGGCCGCCGATGGCAACACCTCTGAGACCATGTACCCCGACCAGTCGCTGTATGCCTACGATTCGGTGCCCACCATGGTGCGTCGCATCAACAACACCTTCAAGCGCGCCGATGAAATCCAGTGGGGCCGTGGCATCGAGCCGGGCAGCCAGGACTACACCGACTTCTTCCTGCCCATCGTGGCGGACGCTGAAGCCGGCTTCGGTGGCGTGCTCAACGCCTTCGAATTGATGAAGAACATGATCGCCGCCGGTGCAGCAGGCGTTCACTTTGAAGACCAGCTCGCAGCGGTGAAGAAGTGCGGCCACATGGGCGGCAAGGTGCTCGTGCCCACCCAGGAAGCCTGCGAGAAACTGATCGCCGCACGTTTTGCGGCTGACGTCATGGGCGTGTCCACCATTGTGTTGGCCCGAACCGATGCCGAAGCTGCCAACCTGATCACCAGCGATCACGACGCCAACGACAAGCCCTTCCTGACGGGAGAGCGTACCCCCGAGGGCTTTTACCGCGTCAAAAACGGTCTGGAACAAGCCATCAGCCGCGGCGTGGCCTATGCCGCCTACGCCGACCTCGTGTGGTGCGAGACCGGCACGCCTGACCTGGGCTTTGCCCGTGAGTTTGCGCAGGCTGTGCACGCCAAGCACCCCGGGAAGTTGCTGTCCTACAACTGCTCGCCCTCTTTCAACTGGAAGAAAAACCTGGATGACAAGACCATCGCCGCCTTCCAGGACGAGTTGTCCGCGCTGGGCTACAAGTACCAGTTCATCACCTTGGCCGGCATTCACGTCAACTGGTACAACAGCTTCCAGTTCGCCCATGCCTATGCACGCGGCGAAGGCATGAAACACTATGTCAACATGGTGCAAGAGCCCGAGTTCGCCGCTCGCGAGAAGGGCTACACCTTCGTGTCGCACCAGCAGGAAGTGGGCGCAGGCTACTTCGACGACGTGACCACCGTGATCCAGGGTGGTCAGTCCAGTGTGAAGGCGCTGACCGGCTCCACCGAGGAAGAGCAGTTCCACTGAACGGACCTGCATCGCCAGCACCTCGGTGCTGGCGTCTGTAAGCCAGCCATCTGCACCCGCCCGGTGTCAGATGGCTTTTTCTTGGGGGCTGCCCAACCCACGCATTGCGTGAGTGCCCGCGCAGCAGAGACGGGTCAGCGAGCGTGTGCTGCGGTTAAAGCGGCAGCACTCAGGACTTCAAACGCTTGAGGGCCGCGTCCCGAATCGACGAGAGTGTGGCACGCGTGGTGATGACTTCCTGATCGAGCATGATCTCGATCACGGTGCCGGTCTGGCTGGCCAAGGCAGCCCGCATCGCAGGTTCAAATTCGTCGGTGCGCCTGACACGCGCCCCTTCGTAACCGTAGGCCTGGGCCAAGGCAACAAAATCCGGGTTGCTCAATCGCGAGCCACTTTCATGCGTGGGGAAGTCACGCTCCTGGTGCATGCGGATGGTGCCGTACATGCCGTTGTTGAGCAGAACGATGATGCTGCGCCCGCCGTACTGCCGGGCCGTCGCCAGTTCCTGACCGTTCATCAGGAAGTCGCCATCCCCGGCAATGGTGAACGCCGTGCGACCCGTGGTGATGTTGGCAGCGATGCCCGCTGGCACACCGTAGCCCATGGAGCCATTGGTCGGCGCCAGTTGCGTCTTGTGACCACGCGCAATCCCGTGGTAGCGATGGAAACGGTGCACCCAGCTGGCGAAGTTCCCCGCGCCATTGGTGACCACGGCGTCGGCAGGCAACAGGCGGTTGACCACCTCGATGATGGCGGCCATGTCAATATCGCCTGGCAGGGCTTGCGGCGCCAGGTTGGCCAGGTAATCCGCATGGGCCTGATCGGTCCAGGCGCCCCAGGGCACGCTGGCCGGGGCCGTCAGGGACTCGAGCGCAGAGGCTGCTGCCCCCAGCGTGGCCAGGATGGCCAGATCGGCGTGGTAGACACGGTTGAGTTCTTCAGCGCTGGGGTGGATATGCACCAGCGGCTGCGTCAGGCGCGGCGGCTTGAGCATGGCGTAGCCCCCCGTGGTCATTTCGCCCAGACGAGGCCCCAGCACCAGCAACAAATCGCTGTCCTGAATACGTTGCGCCAGTTTGGGGTTGAGGCCAATGCCCACATCGCCCGCGTAGTTCGGGTGCAGATTGTCAAACGTGTCCTGGAAGCGAAAGGCATTGCCCACGGGCAGCTTCCAGTTCTCGGCAAATCGTTGCAAGGCCTGTGCCGCCGCGGGCGACCAGCCTGGGCCGCCCGCCAGCACAAACGGCTTGTGAGCCGCCATCAGCATCTCGCGCAGGCGCACCAGGTCGGCAGGCGCTGGGGCCGCTTGCACCGCATGCACGCGTGGCAGCGGGCGAGCACGCACGGTCTTCACCAGCATGTCTTCCGGCAGGACCAGCACGGCGGGACCAGGTCGGCCGTTCACGGCGGCAGCAAAGGCACGCGCCACGTATTCGGGGATGCGCTCGGGATCATCGATTCGCTCGACCCGCTTGGCCATGCCGCGCGTGTTGGGGCCGAAGAAGGTGCCGTAATCGAGTTCCTGAAAACCTTCGCGGTCACGGCAATCAGACGCCACATCACCCACCAGCAACACCATGGGGGTGCTGTCTTGGAATGCGGTGTGCACGCCCACCGAGGCGTTGGTAGCACCGGGCCCACGCGTGACCAGACACACCCCCGGACGACCGGTCAGCTTGCCGTGGGCTTCCGCCATGTAGGCGGCGCCACCTTCCTGGCGGTTGATGATGAACTGGATGCGGTCGCGGTACGCATGCAAGCCGTCCAGCACCGCCAGGTAGCTTTCACCTGGAACACCAAAGGCATGCGTGACGCCCTGTTCCACCAGACATTCGACCAAGAGATGGCCGGCAATTTGTTCGCGTGCGGTCATGGGATGCGCTGTTCAAAGTTTGCAACAGCCTCGATTATGCGCGGGCGCTTGCAGGTCCCTGTCGCCCGACCGACTCGATCGGACGACAGTCTGCGGTTGTTTCAGGCAGTTCCCTTGAGAAACTGAAACTCGCCCGGCGCACGGACCGGATCGACCTTGACATCGATGACATCCTTGGGGCCAAACTGCCCCTCCAGCAACAGCTTGGACAAGGGGTTCTCGATGCGCTGCTGGATGGCGCGTGTGAGCGGACGTGCGCCAAACACCGGGTCGAATCCCACCTTGGCCAACTCGGCCAGCGCCGCAGGCGTGACCTGCAGCGTGAGGTCCAGGCGAGCGAGTCGATCGGCCAACACGCGCAACTGGATGTCGGCGATGCTGGCAATGTGGGCGGCTCCCAGGCTGTGAAACACCACGGTTTCGTCAATCCGGTTGAGGAACTCGGGACGGAAATGGCCCTTGAGCTCGTCCATGACAGCATCCTTGATGTCCTGGCTGTCCTGGCCCACCATGCTTTGGATGATGGGTGAGCCAATGTTGGAGGTCATGACGATCACGGTGTTTTTGAAGTCCACGGTACGGCCCTGACCATCGGTCAGACGACCATCATCCAGCACTTGCAACAGCACATTGAAGACATCCGGGTGGGCCTTCTCGACCTCGTCGAGCAAGAGCACGCTGTAGGGTTTGCGACGCACCGCCTCGGTCAGGTAGCCGCCTTCGTCATACCCCACGTAGCCAGGCGGCGCGCCGATCAGACGACTCACCGCATGCTTTTCCATGTATTCGCTCATGTCGATGCGAATGAGGTGATCTTCGCTGTCAAACAGAAAGCCCGCCAGTGCCTTGCACAACTCGGTCTTGCCCACACCCGTCGGCCCCAGGAACAAGAAGGAGCCGGTGGGGCGGTTCGGGTCTCCCAATCCTGCCCGAGAGCGACGAATCGCATTGGCCACGGCCACGATGGCTTCGTCCTGACCGACCACGCGCTGGTGCAGACGGTCTTCCATTTGCAGCAACTTCTCGCGCTCGCCCTGCATCAACTTGGCCACGGGAATACCGGTGGCACGGGCGACCACTTCAGCAATTTCCTCGGCGCCCACCTGCGTGCGCAACAAGCGGGGCGCCGATGCATCGCCCGCAGCGGACTCGCGTGCATTGGCTTCCTTCAAGCGTTTTTCCAACTCGGGCAAACGGCCGTATTGCAACTCGGCCACCTTGTTGAAATCGCCTTTGCGGGTGTATTCCTCGATCTGAAAACGCAGTCGATCGATCTCTTCCTTGACCTGCGCGCCGCCCTGTGCCGACGCCTTCTCGGATTTCCAGATTTCCTCCAGGTCGGCGTATTCCTGCTCGAGCTTGTCCATTTCCTCCTCGAGCAAAGCCAGACGTTTCTGCGACGCCTCGTCCTTCTCCTTGCGCACGGCCTCACGCTCGATCTTGAGTTGGATGAGTCGGCGATCAAGCCGGTCCATGACCTCGGGTTTGGAGTCGATCTCGATCTTGATCTTGGCCGCCGCTTCATCGATCAGGTCAATCGCCTTGTCAGGCAAGAAGCGGTCGGTGATGTAGCGGTGGGAAAGTTCAGCAGCGGCGACGATGGCGGGATCGGTGATCTCGACACCATGGTGCACCTCGTACTTCTCCTGCAAGCCTCGCAGGATGGCGATGGTGGCTTCCACCGAAGGTTCGCCCACGATGATTTTCTGGAAGCGTCGCTCCAGTGCAGCATCTTTCTCGATAAATTTTCGGTACTCGTCCAGGGTGGTGGCGCCCACGCAGTGCAACTCGCCCCGGGCCAGCGCAGGCTTGAGCATGTTGCCCGCGTCCATCGCGCCTTCGGCCTTGCCCGCCCCCACCATGGTGTGCAACTCGTCGATGAACACAATGGTCTGGCCTTCGTCCTTGGCCAATTCTTTGAGCACTGATTTGAGCCGCTCTTCAAACTCGCCTCGGTACTTGGCACCGGCCAGCAAGGCGGCCATGTCAAGGGACAACACGCGCTTGCCCTTGAGCGACTCGGGCACTTCACCGGCCACAATGCGCTGGGCCAGGCCCTCCACAATGGCCGTCTTGCCCACGCCGGGTTCGCCAATCAGGACCGGGTTGTTTTTGCTGCGACGCTGCAGCACCTGAATGGCGCGGCGAATCTCGTCGTCGCGACCAATGACGGGGTCGAGCTTGCCTTTGCGCGCACGCTCGGTCAGGTCGAGACAGTATTTCATCAAGGCTTCGCGCTGGCCTTCGGCCTCGGGGTTGTCCACCTTCTGCCCCCCGCGCACCACCTCGACAGCCGCCTCAAGGGATTTCCGTGTCAAGCCGTTGTCGCGGACCAGTTTGCCCGCATCGCCCTTGTGATCGCACAGGGCCAACAAAAACAACTCACTGGCTATGTACTGGTCCCCACGTTTGAGCGCTTCTTTTTCTGCGGCCTGGATCAAGCTCACCAGATCGCGTCCGACCTGGACTTGCTCCTGGCCTTGCACCTGCGGCAGTTTGTTCATGGCTGCCTCAGCAGCGCTCTCTAGACCCGTCACGTTGACGCCCGCACGCAGCAGCAGGGGCTTGGGGCCATCGGTCTGGCGCAGCATGGCCAGCAGCACGTGACAAGGCTCAATATAAGCATGATCGGCGCCCAGGGCCAGGGTTTGAGCTTCGCCCAGGGCTTCCTGGAATTTGGTGGTCAATTTATCCAAACGCATGTCAATTTCCCGCACAATGAGTGGTCACTCGTTCGCACCTGAGGATCATCATCCCCTTTTCAAGACAAGTCCAGGCGCCTGACGCGCCGACTTGATCCAGCGCAAGCATGAACATTCACCAGCTCTCCCTTCACCATGATGTGCTGCAGGACCGATTGCTGTTGCGCATCAACACCACGGCCAACGAAGAGTTACGCGCGTGGCTCACCCGCCGCCTGGCACTCGGTCTGCAACCCCACCTGGAGCGGCTCGGTCTGGATATCTTGGCGCCTCCCTCGACGTTGCAAACCCCTGCACACAGCGAGCAGACTCGACACATGATGGCCGAATTCAAGCAGCAGGAAAATCTGGACAAAGCCGATTTTTCCACGCCTTACTCCGAAGCCGGCACGCTGCCCCTGGGACCTGAGCCCCTGCTGATCACCGACGTGCAGATGAGCCTGCAACACGATGGCACCATTGTGCTGGCCTTTCAGGAAAAGCTGGGGCTGCCACCGCACCGAGGCTTTCAGGCCCGGGTACAAGCCGATTTGATCGTGGGCTTGCAACACCTGATGCGAGACGCACTCCACCAAGCGAACTGGCTGGCCAGCTCAGCACCCACGCAAAGCGATTCGCAGCCAGGTGTTCCGCCAACCAGCGGCTATCTGAACTGAGGACCCCTCCAGTCTGCAAGCAGGTGCCCAGCGCTGCGCCCCGCCCGCGCCCACGCCCTTCAACCCGGATCGACTGAGGGCTGTATACCCCAACGCATCAGAGCGTGATCGTCACTCACCCGCGCATCCACCCAGCGTGACCCCTCGGGGGTCACCTCTTTCTTCCAGAACGGGGCCTGGGTTTTCAGGTAATCCATCAAAAATTCACAGGCCTGAAAACTCTCACCCCGATGGGCCGAGGTCACGGCCACCAGCACGATTTGGTCCTGCGGGTGCAACAGGCCCACGCGGTGAATGACGCGGGCAGCGCGTATGTCAAACCGCGCCTGGGCTTGGTCCATCATGGACTGGATCGATTTTTCGGTCATGCCGGGGTAATGCTCGAGCTCCAGGCTGGCCACCGAACTGCCATCATTGCGATCGCGTACCGTGCCGACGAAGGCACAAACCGCGCCCACCCCAGCATCGTGCTGGCGCAACCGGGCCACCTCCTCGCCAAGGTCGAAGTCTGCTGTCTGGATCTGCACCGTGAAGCGCATGGTCAGCCTCCTGTGACGGGCGGAAAGAAAGCCACCTCGCAGCCATCCTGCAGCAGCGCCGAGCCTTCACAGAGATCTTGGTTGAGTGCCGCGCGCAAGGCCCGTTGAGCGCCCAACACCTCGGCATATGTCCCGCCTCGGGCCACCAGTTCCTGGCGCAACTCGGCCACCGTCTGGGCCTGGGTCAGCCACTGTTCTTGCCCCACACCCAGGCTTTCACGGATGGAGGCGAAATAGCGCAGCGTGATCTTCATGCCAACCACTCCGACCAGGGAATGAAGTCCACCTCATCGCCCGCACGAATCACGTGGCCTGCCGGGTTGTCGATCACACCATCGGCCCACACCGCTGACGTCAACACGCCCGAACTCTGGTTGGCAAACAACTCGAGTTCACCCGACGCATTGCGTCGAGCGCGCAGGAACTCACGCCGCCGGTCTGCTCGCGGGCCATCGCCCGACACGCGCAATCGCCAACGCGGCGCCTGGACATGGCGTGCGCCCTGCAGGGACAGGATGAACGGACGTACCAGCAACAAGAATGTCACAAAGCTCGAGACCGGGTTGCCCGGCAAGCCAATGAAATGCGCGCTGGGGCCGACTGCCTGTTCGTTGTCGCGACGCACGGAACCGAAGGCAAACGGTTTACCCGGCTTGATGGCCAGGGACCACAGATGCAATTCGCCCAGGGACTGCACCGCGGGCTTGATGTGGTCCTCTTCGCCCACCGACACGCCGCCACTGGTGAGGATGAGGTCATGTTGCAAAGCCGCCTGGTGCAAGGCACGTTGGGTGGCGTCGAATTGATCTGGCACGATTCCCAGATCGGTCACCTCGCAGCCCATGCGCTGCAGCAAGGCGCGAAGAAAAAATCGGTTCGAGTTGTAAATGGCGCCGGGCGGCATGGCCTGGGGCGGTACATCGCCCGGCATGACCAGTTCATCGCCCGTCGACATCAAGGCCACCCGCGGCCGCGCCGCGACGTCCAGATGCGACAAACCGATACTGGCCGCCAGACCCAGGGCCGCCGGGCCCAGGCGATCACCCCGGTGCAACACGGTGGCGCCACGCAAGACATCCTCGCCGCTGCGACGAATCCATTGCCCCACCTCGGGCACCACGCGACACCGCACATGGGCATCATCCACGGCCTCGCAGTCTTCTTGCATCAGCACGGCATCGGCACCTGGCGGGATAGGAGCACCAGTGAAGATGCGCGCTGCTTCACCCGCACCCACGTCATGCCCCGTGGCACCAGCGGGTATGCGCTGTGTCACGCGCAACACAGTACCGGCCTGGACCACATCCGACGAGCGCACGGCATAACCGTCCATCGAACTGTTGTCGTGCGGGGGCACCTGAAGGGCAGAGACCACGTCCTGTGCCAGCACCCGACCGTCGGCCTCAAAGGTGGACACGGTCTCCTGACGGCCCAGGACGCGCGCATGGGCCAGCAGTTGCGGCAAGGCTTCATCCAGCGTCAACAAGGGCGGGCGGCTCATGCTTCGTCAAAACGGTTGTAGTGAAAACGGTCCTGTTGATCGATCAACCACTGCGCCACGGCAGCCGGATCGTTCAGATCCATCACGGGACGCAGGGTGGGCGACGGCAACTGGTCTGGGCTGTTGGTGACGATGCCCACCACAAAATCATCATCAGGATACGCGGCGGCCTCGCCCCTCTCATGGCGCCAGACCTCGAGCTTGAGCAAGTCGCTGTGTTTGAAACCCTCGACCAGCACCCAGTCCACGCCGTCATAGAGCTCCGCCAGCATCTGGTGCACCGACAACTCCACCTCGACTTCGAACTCGCGCTGCAAGGCCAAGCGCCGGTTCGAGGCCACCAGCACCTCAAAAGCGCCGGCCTCGCGGTGGCGATAGCTGTCCTTGCCCGGGTGATCGATATCGACACTGTGGCGCGCGTGCTTGATGACCGAGACGCGCAACCCACGGGCGCGCATCGCGCGCACCAAGCCTTCCACCAAGGCGGTCTTGCCGGATCCCGAATAGCCCATCACACCAACGACGTTCATGTGCAGTGCTCGACGATGATGGATTTGACACGCTGCACATCCGCGGGCAGCACCAGGACACGGCGCGGCAATTGCTCAATGCCGTTGAACCGCGCCGGACGGTCCGGCTCGCGCCCCAACGCCTCCACCAAGGTGGCCGCGAACTTGATGGGCAGGGCAGTCTCTAGCACGATCATGGGCACACCGGCCTGGAGTTGCTCACGCGCCACTTTCACGCCATCGGCGGTGTGGGGGTCAATCATCTGCGCATGGCGCGCAAACGTCTCGCGAATGGTCTGCAAGCGTTGGGCATGGTTGCTGCGGCCGCTGACAAAACCAAAACGGGCGAACTGCTGCTGAAAACGTGCATCGCCACTCAAATCAAACATGCCGTCTCGGCTCAGGCGGGGGCCGAACAGCTCAGCGGTGAGCGCCGCGTCACGCCCCAGCAGATCGAACACAAAGCGCTCGAAATTGCTGGCCTTGGAAATATCCATCGACGGGCTGGAGGTTTCGTGGGTGTCGGCGCTGCCGCGCACCCGGTAGACGCCAGTGCGGAAAAATTCATCCAGCACATCGTTTTCGTTGGTCGCCACCACCAGACGCTCCACCGGCAATCCCATCATGCGCGCCACATGACCCGCACACACATTGCCAAAGTTACCACTGGGCACCGCAA
>JACCDK011299172.1_pt1 | contig 11644 bp, 6 predicted proteins | sample 7445871 | NCBI WGS metagenome assembly JACCDK01 (sample SAMN15323436, study PRJNA562643) | freshwater metagenome | isolation source: river surface water | place: USA:Blue River Watershed | collected 2017-08-15
CATGCCTCAATTGTAAAATCTAAATCTCTTAACAGTTGAGTTGGTTGATGTGGCGAAAGTAAATAATCTCCTGTACCATCCAAATATACTGAGCCACCAAAAACACTTGATGAATATGATGTTGGTCTTGTATTTGCTTCACCAAATGGATTAAATGGTAAAGGTTTTGTATCACCAGTTCCAGTTATCACCATATAATTATTACTATTATCAATTATTGTTGATGATTGACATGTCAATAATTGTGTATTAGCAACCGCTGTCAATGGTGCTGTTGATGGTGTAAATGTTGTTGTGTATAGTGAAGTGCCTTTGATATATCTAAAATTGCTGATGTAACAATTGCTATTATTTCCAATTGTGTATGGATTACCAGCAAATCCACGACTTGTGCTATCAGTGTATGTGTTTGTTTGAAGTACACCATTAACAAATAATCTATTAACACCACTTGTTCTAGTGTGTGCCAAATGATACCACTGACCAGCAACCAGTGTTGTGTTTCCTGTTAAATAGTCACCGTCGTTGGCGATATTCAATTTGAATTTATATGGTGCTGACCATGTATTACCGGCTGCGTTGGCAGCATAAAGTCCATAACTATTCTGACCTGCGGCACCTTGTCCACAAATATTTTGATAGCCAGTTGTGGGCATGGAATTCCAATATATCCACATTTCGGTTGTGAAATCACCAGTAGCATCTAACTGATTACCAGTTGTTGGAATACTCAAGTAATCACCACTGCCATCAAAATAATTACTGTATGATTTTGTGGTAGTTGTCACTTGACCGAATGGTGCAAACGATTGGATTTTTGGTGTTCCATACAATGTTGGTGAAAACCCATTAGGACTATTATCAATAAATCTATTTGATTGACATGTTAACAATGAAGTGTTTGCAATCGCAGTTAATGGTGTTGTTGGTGGTGTGAATATTTGTGTTCCAACAGTCGTACTTGCAGTAGTGTATACCGCTGAACCTTTTACAATTCTAAAGTTTGAAATGTAACCTGGCAAGTAATCATTGCCGCCACCGGAACCAACATTCACTACTCCAGATGTGCCATAATTAGCAGTATCTGTTCCAACAAAAACCAACATGCCATTGATATACATTTTGAAACCGTTAGATGATGTATTTTCTCTGACAACAGCAAAATGATTCCATTTATCATTTGCGATTAAATAACTTGATGTGGTAACGAATGTTGTAGCAGTTGGTCCCGCATAGTAGCGCAAACAACCAACGGTTGAACCAGCATAACCACCAGTACCTAATAAGAACTGGCTTCCTTGAACTGTAATTTGTTTGTTGTTTGTTCCTGTGGGTAAAAACACCCATCCTTCAAATGTGTATGCTCCTGTACCAAAAGCATACTGTGTACTTGATGGAAAAGTCAAATATGATGAAGAACCTTCAAAGTAATTACTCCAGTCAGCACCATAAGGACTAAATGTTCCTTGAGTTGGATTACCACCTTTATTAATTATATTATTGAAAGATGATCCATCTTTATGGAATGCGTTGTTAGCATTACCATTAGTCTGTAGTGTCAACAATTGTGTATTAACAACCGCTGTTAGTGGCGCAGTAGGTGGCGCTGTGTTTGCTGTGTATAATGCTGTATTAGCAACCAATCTTACATCCGATATGTAACCGTACCACAATTCATTAGAAGCGTGGATTGACCTACCAATCATTGCAGTTGTTATCGACAGACTGTATGTTGAATTGAATCTCGTTGCTTCAACACCATTAAAGTAAATAATAACCACACCATTTGTTCTAACCATTGCAACATGTGTCCAAACATTTAATGGAATACGGTCAGGTAAAGCAAATGAGTATGATGTTCCACCAATGTAAATACCTATTACAGTAGTTTCCCAACGCATCAAGATACCACTTGTGTATGAGTTGAAACTAAAGAATGTTTGTAATGTTGGTGTCGCTGTTCTATAAACCCATCCCTCAAGTGTGAAATCATTAGTACCAATATTAATTGGACTTGATGCGATGTTTAGATAGTCACCGGTACCATCAAAGTATCCACTACCATATGTTGCATAAGAAGAGTTGACAGAAAACGGATTTGCTGTGTTTATAGTTGTATCACCATTTCTAGTAATAGTCAAAACATTATTTGATGTATCAATAAATCTGTTCGATTGACATGCCAATAAACTTGTGTTTGCAATCGCAGTTAATGATGTTGTGCTTGGAGTAAATGTTGTAGAATATAATGCAGACTTTGTAATTCTCAAGTTACTAATAAAACCATAATAACCGTATGTTGAACCGAATGTATAGAAGCCACCGATGAGCAAATAGTTGAATGTACCACTCTGATTTGTTGTTGAAGAAGTTCCTGTAATTGTTTGCAATATACCATTAACGAATAGTTTAATTGATCCTGAACTAACGCTTAACGCAATATGTGTCCATGTATTTAATGGAATAGTAGTGTCACCAACAGCAGATTTTGTAGCGCCGTCATACCAGTTGAATGCAAGTTTTCCTGTAGCATTTGGCCCAAAACCCCAATAGATACTACCGTTGGTTCCCATATCACCAATCATACAACCACTATCATATGATTGTCTTGTTGTTTGATAAATCCAGCCTTCAACGGTAAATGTTGATGTTGTTGTAATACCGCCAGAACCTCCCATAATAGTGGAAGTTGAACTTGCGGGAGTCTGTAAATAATCACCAGTGCCATCAAAGTATGCACTATAGTAGCCTGATGTATATGGACTAAAATTACTCGCTCGTGTGTCTGCAACAGGAGTAATCAGAAACTTGTTTGTGCTATTATCATTAATATAACTTGCATTTTGTAAAGTTGTTTTTGCACTCAATAAAAGAGCAACATATTTTGCATAAGCATCACCAACATTAACAGTCCATGAAATATATCTTTTTGCTGTTCTATTTGATGTGTTTGATGTTGCAGTTAATTCTGTGTAAATTGTTTGTTCTGTATTCGGTGTTCCATAAATGGTGTTACCACTTAATGTTATACCTGTAGGCAAAGTATTTGCTGTATAAGTTATTGTTTTACCGCCAGCAGATGTTGCAGATAAAGTCACATTCGATATCAACTGGTCAGCATCAACTGTGTATACAGTATTGTTTGCAGGTGAACTCCATGTGACAGTATCGGTACTAATTGTCAAACTGAATGAGCGTGTGCTATCTTGACCTTGTGCGTCTTTAACATTAACAACAAATGAGTATGTGTTACTTGCATTTTCTACTGGTGATGTTCCAGAGATTACACCGTTAGATGACAATGTTGCATTCGGTGGTAATGAACCTGAAAACAAACTGTAAACAAGTGGTGCATCACCTGTAGCAACAACAGATTGTGTATATGGATTTGTTTCGTATACTGTGCCAAGTGAACCAGCGGATGTGGTATATGCAGGGAAATTAGAAACACCAAGATTCAAGTAGATGGCACCATTGCCATCTGGATTGAATACCATTAAGTTATATGTTCCTGCAGCCGTTGATGGTGTTGTAACTCTCAGTTCAGTTGAACTAATCAGAGTTGTTGTGACTGATGAGCCATTAAGATAAACTGTACATCCAGTTTTAAAACCATTACCGATGATTTTCAAATAACCACCAGCAGGATCAAGTGCAGTATCATCCAAATTATTGAAACTGGAATCTGTTACAAATACTGATGTAACAGTAACACCCGAAAGAACTGTTGTCGATTGTGATGTGTTTGTGCCAACGGCAACAATTTGTTTATTGATTGTTGTGTTAGCAGTAACACCACTACCCGATATTGTTGGTCCTGTACCTGTAGTATCAGGAAGAACAACAATCGAACTTGCTACCGCACTTTGTGCAGATGAGCGTCTTGCACTAGATGTACGAAAACCCATTAAATAATCTCACTACCAAATAAAGAAAATGCTACCAAACTTGAACTTGCATTAATAGAAACAACATCATTAGCAGATAATGTTAAACCAATAGTTGCTGTAATGGTATCGTTACCTGGCAGTGCAGTATTGTAATTCAAATAATGTTTGTTCGCTATTGCTTCACCAGAAGGTCTTACCGCAACTCTAAATGATGCAGTATTAGCATCAATGTTACAAATAGCGATTGTGCTAACAATAGTATTCGCACCAACTGGTACTGTATATAGTGTTGTTAATGTGTTTGCTGTGGGATTGTTTTGACCCAAAACTTTATATGTTGTTGCCATGTATTATGCTCCCATTAGTAAAAATGGACTGATTACTTCTAATGTTACTCCAGTTGCGCCAGTGGGACCAGTTAATCCTGTTGAGCCTGTCAATCCTGTAGGTCCTGTATTACCAGTCGGTCCCGTAGGTCCTGTTAAACCAGTTGCACCTTGTATGCCTGTAGCACCCGTTGGTCCTGTTGGCCCGGTCAATCCAGTTGGTCCGCTGGGTCCTGTTGGTCCATTTGCACCTGCAGGACCAGTTGCACCAGTAGGCCCAGTTGCACCAGCAATTGTGTTCCCTACGATTGTTGACAGTCTAGTTGTTGCCATTAGATTATTTGATTTTGTTCGTTGCGTTCAGCCGCACTTAGAATTGGTGCAGCCAAAACGATATCGTCTTTTGTGCCAGAGATTGTTTCACCAAGTTCTAATTTTCTTTGAACTTCGGCTGCTACAATTTCTTCAATTGCAACTCTGCATCGTTCGTGAATTGCATTATCAATCCATTCTTGTTGACTGACTGCGACATATGCTAATGCTTTATCTTCTGCATCGCTTAGTGTAATTGTATAATCTTTCATTTTTATCCCAATAAGTAAATACTAAAATTTGACCATTCACCAGGATCAGCGCCTGCATTATACCAGTTTGCGTTGTATAATCTGATGTAATCACTTGCTGCCAATTTATACACTATTGAGTGTGTGCGTTGGTGATAACCTGATGTTGAATCTTCACTTAGAGCAGAACAAATTGATGTACCATTCACCTCAACTCTAGTGTCTCGTCTGACGCTATCACTACTACAAATAGTTTGCCATGTTATGACATAAACACCTGCAACAGGAACAGTAACTCTATCGGTACTCCAAGACATGTTTTGAGACTGTGCTCCATAAAATTGATTTGCATATCCACCACCTGAAGTTGAAAGGTTTGGTCTTCCATATAAGAATGGTTGTGCTGGTTTGAATACTCTACCACCCACATCAATACCAAAACGATTTTGCAAATTCTGAGATGAATCAGCAACATCAATACCAAAATATGTATTGAGATATGAGTTACCTACTTGTGTATAAATTCTTGCTTTTCTAAAACCTGCACCAGAACTGAAATCTTCATTATACCAAGTTAACGAATTTCTTCCAGTTGCTTGTCCACCATTTTCTGCAATAACAATTGCATCAACGTTTGTGTTATCTGTGACTGGAGTTCTAACACATAATGCATGAGTTCTTGCACCATTTGTTATTGAATTCTGATTTGATGGTTGAAAGTCGAACAAATATGCATAATCTGTTGCAGACATACCCGAGGATACTGTTCCATTGTTAACAGCCAAAAGTCTTCCACTGTTGTCCAACTTTAATGCTTGATTCATTGTTACAGTAACATCTGGACCACTTGCATTTGAAGGCGCTACAGAGAAAAGATGTTCACCTTGAAATTGTCGATACATACTGGCATATCCGTTTGCCATATATGTTTCCGCTGAACCAGCACTATAGTATATGTTACAACCTAGAGAAGTGGAAACTCTCGTATCGGTCACCCATCCACTCAATGTTGCATCACGACCCACATGTAATGCTTTATAACCATAACTACCTTGTACCCATGTTGGCATAGATGTTTTTGCGATGCCAACATGATCCGAATTATAGTATATGTTCGAACCACTTGTTGTCCATTGACTAGGTCCAGTAGAGCCGGTTAAACCAGTTGCACCAGTATTTCCTGTTGATCCTGTTGCACCAGTTAAACCAGTAGCACCAACACCACCAACTGTAGCAGTAACTTGCCATGTACCACCATCATAAATTAATTCTACAGTAACACCTTTAAGATTAAGAACTAAATTCTCGGATGCAGTTTCAATTGTGCTACCGTTTCGTGCTACTGTTAAGTTATTTGCGGACCAATCATATCCGTCTGTGATTCTAACAACATTACCTGTTGCTGGTGTTGCCGGAAGTGTGATTGTGAATGCACCAGTAGATGTGTCGGCGATGATTTGCTGATTGCTGGTTGCAGTATAGTTGGAAGTAACTCTTGTCCAAGGTGCAGCCGCACCTGTAGCACCAGTTGGTCCGGTAGGTCCTGTTGCACCTTGTGGTCCTGTTGCACCGACCAAGCCAGTGTTAGCACCTACCCATGCACCGGATGAATTAATGACTGCCGTGTTACCGACAGTCAAGCCGTTCTTAACTACGAAATTATGATTTGCCAAGGTTCACTATCCCCTATTGATGTTTTATTTATGTTAGATAGTTATAGATGTTGTTGAACCCATAGGAGTGCCATCCAATGTTACTGAAGCATAAGAACCTGGTCCAAAACTTGACCAACCACTTGTTATTGTACCATTTAATGTTGTGCCACCAATGATAGCAGTAAATGTTGTTCCTGAAGTTTTTGCGAGAATTGCGTCTCTTCCGGATGTATTAGTCCAACCATCAGTGAAAATCGTAAGATTATATGGTCCACCCATCATGCCGCCGACACTCAATCCAGGAGGTCCATAATTTGGAGGTCCACCTGGATTATAGTCTGTGCCCGCAACATATGTTGCGGTACCAGTACCAATCACAACCGATGTGAGTTGGTCAAAACCTTGTGCATAGTATTGATTACTTTCGGCTGTAGGCGCTTGGAAACCGGTATTGTTTGGTCCTGCGGCGAATACCATAAACGCAGAGGACATAGTCACTGAGGTTGTTGAACTGCCTTGTTTGATAGTCATTACTTGACCAGATTGAAGTGCAGTCAACGCAGATATTGCGGCAGTTTCCGTATTTGGAATAATCAAGAACAATTGGCTTGGTCCACCGCCACCGCCCCAGCCACCAGAGACCACAGCAATTTCACCAACGCTACCACCGCCGCCGCCACCACCTTGAGAAGGTTGGTCACCAGTGTCATATAATGCAGATAATGTTTGTCCCAAATTATTGTAGAGACTGAATACATCACCAGATGCTGTGTAGTGACCAGTAGAAGAATTGAAGGTTAGTGTTTGATTTGTTCCATTAACTTTCAAGTATTTTGTAGAACCATTCGTATCACTTTCAATTGCTCCGTTTGATTGAACTGTCAAAGTCATCGCTGTTGAACCGTAGATATAATATCCTGGATTAAACTTAACTTTTGTATTTGTTCCATCATATACAATTCGTAATAGATAATCGGCATCTAAATTAATGAAACCAAAAACAGGTGCAAAGTTATCATTAATATCTCTGTTCGCACCATAATATGTTGTAGAATTGTATGTGATGGTATCTACATCAAAACCAGTACCATATGTTGATTGTTGATTTGGATCATACAAAACAGTCACATTGGTTCCAACTGCCGCTTGTAATCCAAATGGGTCACTACCATTCTTGAAGTATGCATCAAAACCATCATATTGGAAAACAGCATTTGTTCCAGCAATAGTGAATGTTCTTCTTGAACCTGCACTATCCATACCAATAGCGCCATTAAGAACATCATATCCAGGATATGAACCATCTTTAAGTTCAATAACAGTTTTACCTCCAACATCACTTCCATTAATGAATGCAAATGATGAAATTAGATTACTTGTCACTGTGCCATATGCTGTTCCAGACTGGATGTAACTTTGTGTTCCATCACCCGCACCATATGCACCATTGTATGAAGCAACATCAATAGAATTTTGTATAACGGATGATGTAACTGTTAATGTTGCATTGCTTGATATTACTGGAGTTGCACCTTTATCTGCTGAAACATAAACACGATAAACATCGTTATTATCATCGGCATTCGTTAGACTGCCTGTTGTATAAGTGTTTGATGTTGCACCAGAAACATTGGTCCAATAACTACCATCATTTCTCTGCCACTGATAAGAAAGTGTTGCATTCAATGTTGCGGATGCAGACACACTAAATGTTGCTGTCTGACCTTCGTTTACAGTATTGCTAGAAGGTTGTGTGTTAATTGTAATAACCGCAGGTGTAACATAAAGTCTGGCTGTATTTGAAGTTACAGAATTAGCACTTAATGTTCCAGTCAAAACAACACGATAAGCATCGTTGTTGGCTGAAGTGGTCACAGAATTTACTGTATATGTTGAAGAATTTGCACCAGAGATGTTATTCCATGAACCTTGACCAAGTTGATTATATTGCCACTGATATGTCAAAACAGCACCACGAGTGATTGCAGCCGTCACTCCGAATGTAGCATTTGCACCATAATTCACGGTGTTGTTTGTAGGTTGCGAACTAATGGAAATCATCGCTGGTGGTTGAACCAGTCTGACACCATTTTCAATACTAACACCGGAAGAAAAAGATACTGACATTATTAAATTACGATTGCTGTTCTTGCTAATTTGGCAACTGTTACACTATTGGCGGCTGTCAAATACAGATTGACAAAACCACCTGATATGTATGCATCAAATGTTCCTAGTGATGAACCACTGAACATTTCACCATATTGTGCTATGTATGTAGTTGTACCATCATGCAACACATTAAGTTCAATCACATGATAACTTGTACCAGATGTTAGTTGAACAAAATATTTGGCACTTCTATAAATTGTTTTATCGAACGAATCAATCGCTACTTGTGATGTTGATGCTGTTGTAAATGTATTAGAAGAAACTGCAACATAACTTGTACCACCAACCGAGAATGATGTATTAGATACAAATGCCTCAGCAGTCAATGTACCGGCAATTGTGTCACCAGTCTTACTTACTTTAGTATTTGCAGAGAATGCGGCTGAGTTCGCTTGTGCGAAGGCTAAGTTTGCTTGACCGAATGCAGATGTGGCAACACCAGTTCCAGTATTTGCTTGTGTGAAAGCCAAGTTTGCTTGACCAAAGGCTGATGTAGCAACACCAGTTCCTGTGTTCGCTTGCGTGAACGCTAAGTTAGCCTGACCAAAAGCAGAGTTAACTCTACCAGTGACAGTAATAAGACCAGCACCAACGTTTGCTTGTGATGTTGTTTGATACGCTAATAGTCCTGCACCAACGTTTGCTTGATATGCGCTTGTGATAGTAATCAGACCTGCACCAACGTTTGCTTGTGCGCTAGTTTGGATTGTGTTTGCATAAGCAAGAGGATCCAAACCACGCAAAGTGACAACATCGGTAATAATGTTTGCAGTTAAGTTTGCAATTCTAAACGATGTGTTTGATGTATCAATGAATGGTGACGCATCTGGTTCAGGTTGATAATTGTGGAAGAATTTCCAGATACCATCTGTAGCATCTCTAAACAAACCTGCGTGACGATATGTACCATCATTATAACCACCGGCGAAACCTAAGTCTGGGTTTGCACTAGATTTTGCTCTCGCTGTACCACCAGAAACAAAACTTCCTGTTCCTGAACTTGCGATGTTGAATGTGTTTGTGGTTACGGCTGTAATTACTGTGTTTGTGGTATTATATGCAGTCGGATCCATGCCTGTAACAGTTACAAACATACCAACTTGATAGTTGTGTGTAGCCGAAGTTGTGTAGATTACACTTGTACCATTACCAACAGCATTTGTGATTGTTGTTAAAACACCATCATTCAAATACAACATGTTATCTGCGACAGAAAGATTTATCGCACTAAGAGTTGTTGTTGAACCACCAATAGTCAAGTTTCCTGTAACGGTCATGTTACCAGAAACTGTACCACCACTAGATGAGAATTTCGTATTGGCTGCGTCAAAAGCGGCTTGTGCCAAAATGTTTGCGCTGTTTGCTCTAGTGTATGCCAAGTTTGCTTGTGCAAAACCAGATGTTGCAATTCCTAAACCTGAGTTAGCAGTATCAAATGCCAAGTTTGCTTGTGCAAATGCGTTGTTTGCTCTATTGTAAGCAGGTTGAACTTGAGGTGCAACATTGTTAGCAGAATCATAAGCACCCTGTGCTAAGATTGTTGCTGTGTTGGCTTGGTCATAAGCATTGTTTGCTTTATCATATGCTGGCTGAACTTGTGGCGCAACATTATTGGCGGTATCATAAGCACCTTGTGCTAAGATTGTTGCAGAGTTAGCCTTATCATATGCTAAGTTTGCTTGAGCAAAACCAGATGTTGCGATACCGAAACCAGCATTGGCTTTATCAAAAGCAGGCTGAACTTGTGGTGCAACATTACTTGCTAAGTCGTATGCAGAGTTTGCTTTATTGTAAGCGGCATTCGCTTGTGCAAAGGCGCCAGTGGACAACAATGCTGTGTTAGCCGTTGCATATGCCGCATTAGCAGTGGCAGAAATAGCGGCTGTACCAGGAGCACCAGGCACAACAAAGTCTGTAGCGCCGCTGATAACAAGTTTACCAGCAGTATTTTGAATTTTGATTCCGTCAATATCTACAGAACCAGGACCAACAAAGACTGTATGCCAACGATATAACGAAGAACCTAGATACTTATCATTGTCTGTTGTTGGTGTTACATTACCGGAAACTAAAACATTACCGGCGATTGTGCCACCAGAAGCCGAGTATTTTGTGTTTGCTACATCAAATGCAACGTTGACTTGATTGAAAGCATTCTGTGCGATGATGTTTGCGCTGTTTGCTTTATCATAAGCACCGTTCGCTTTATTGAAAGCGAGTGCATCTTGTTGTGCTGATTCTAGTGCTAATGTAAAACCACCCGCTGTTACACCATCGTGAACGACAAGCGTTTTCTTATCTGTGTCAACAGTAACTTCAGCCAGCGCACCTGTAAATGCGGCAGTCTGCGCTGTATTACCTCTTCTCCATTGAATTTGTGTTGGCATTTATAAATCCTTAATTTCTCTGTATTTATGCAAGGTAACCTAGGTCGATTTCCAAATCGTAGCCAGCTGGTATAATAGGCTCAACTCGCATATCATATATTTCTCCAATCAATTCAGCGGTAAATCCGGAGAGAGCATACATTGAACTTGTCAAATAACCATAGTCTCCTCTTGGAAAATAATCTGCACTTGTGGTAGTTGATCCACCACTTGCAGTATTTGCGGCGTTAAAGGCTGCTTGTGCATGGTCATAGGCCGCATTTGCTCTATTGAATGCTGAATTCGCTTGATTGTAAATTCTTGTTGTTGTTGGACTTGTAATTTCCCTAACAACATTTAATCCTGTAGATGTGAATCGTGCAACAACATTTTCATCGTTAACACCACCAACAATAATACGCAATTCTGTTGGTGCACTGGTAGATGTTGTACCGATAATAAGGTTACCACCAACTTGATTGATTGTGCTACCTTGAACATACAAGTAACCATCAAGAGGATATGCAGCCGTACCTAAACTATTGTTTGGTGATAGATTGTTGTATTGGGAATTAATAATACCCATATCAACATAGAAGTCGGTATCATTACCAACATCGGCTGTTAATACGAAATCTGCTGTTCCATTCTCATCAATATTTTGTTGATTGA
>JACCDK011403582.1_pt1 | contig 11637 bp, 9 predicted proteins | sample 7445871 | NCBI WGS metagenome assembly JACCDK01 (sample SAMN15323436, study PRJNA562643) | freshwater metagenome | isolation source: river surface water | place: USA:Blue River Watershed | collected 2017-08-15
ACATCAAATTTTTGTGAATTACTTAATTTCTCACTGTTAAATGAAGGAGCATTAACAATTGCACTTAAATCAGAAGTAGATCCAACCAATTTATGATAGCTTTCTCTCTCTTTTTCAGATAATGGTACGGTGTCAATTTTAGCAGAAATTGCTTGAACAACCGTTAAACTAGTTTTTACTTGTCCAATATTTAAATTAGTATTAATTGCAAAGTAACCCGGTAAGAATGCAATCAAAATGACCATCACTAAACCAATTCCTTTTTGACCATCATTTCTTCCATGAAAGAAAGAAACTAAGGTACAGGTTGCAATTAATATACTTCTGATCCAAGTTGGAGGAGGCGAGTTTTTCTTAGGTTCCTTGAAAATCTCTTTATTCTTAACAGATTTTTTTAATACATACATTAAAATAATTGCTAAGGCAAATCCAAATAATGGTGATAATAACAATGCTTGACCAATTTCAAAGGCTTTGTCCCAATTGATACTTGAAATTCCCTTATTTGAATTTTCTGGTAATAAAGCGTGACCCACTCCAATTCCTATAATTGAGCCAATCAGTGTGTGTGAACTAGATGCTGGAATACCAAAATACCATGTTCCTACGTTCCATAGAATTGCAGAAATTAACATGGCTAATGCCATTGACATGGAATGGTATACGTCTGCATCGATGAGGAGCTCGGTGGGGAGTAACCCTATAATACTCATCGTTACACCAACACCACCTGTTAACAAACCAAGGAAGTTCATGAATCCCGACCACACTACTGCTTGAGTAGGTTTTAAGGAATGTGTGTAAATTACAGTTGCAACGGCATTCGCTGTATCATGAAATCCATTTACGAATTCAAAAGCACAGGCTGCAAATAAACAGAGAAATAAGAGGAAAAATAGAGTTGGTTCTAGTCCAAACATTGTCTTTAAATTTTATATTGGTGCAAATATCGATGCAAAACTATAAAATGTAATTTAACCCAATGTTAAGGAATTGTTAAATTTTCTTACTTTGCTTTTCTTCGTGCTTTTTTCGACTCTGAGAGCAGTTTTTTAGCATCTGCATGTTGTGGAGATTTTTTGTCGGCATGCTCCAATACATCTTTACAGTAGTCTACAGCTCGGTCAAAATCCTTCTCCTGAAACGAAATTCGAGCAAGGCCTAATAAGGACGCCCAATAATACCCTGATTCTTTGGTGCCAGTTTGATTGGAAAACTCAATACATTTCAAAAAGTATGGTTTTGCCTCATTTGTATTTTTAAAAAGATATAATTGATAATATCCCAAAATATAACTTGCATACCTTCCGGAAACAGCTTCATAACCTGCTTGGTGACTTTCAATACGTTCTAATATTTGTTTAGAAAGAGAAGAGGCTTCATCGTATTTCCCTTGCATGTAGGCTTCTCGTGCATGGTATCGATGAAAAAACGGATTGTCAGGATAATTTTCGTGCGTATATTTTGCTAATTCATAAGACTTGTTGCTCAAGCCTTCCATCGCATAAATCTGTAATAAAAAATATCGCGCTTCGGTACGTGTATAAAATGCATCATATACGGCTTTTTCAATTTGTTTGATTCCTTGATCCTTATTGGCCTTTGGGAAAAGCCATAAAACAGGACGCATCAGTGCAAAATTCTTCTTGATGAAATGGTAATAATAATTGTATAAGCCATCGCCAAATAGTATCTCTGGACTAAAATCTGCATATTCCCTGCATTTTTCTAAGTATTTTAATGCATTGCGTGCAGCCCAGGTAGCTCTTGTCCAATGTTGCCTTTCAGCATGTAATCGGCCTTTAAAGGCATATGAGGAAGCTAATATGAATGCAGCTTCAGGGTTTTCAGTATCGTCCCAAATTTTTTCTGCTTTGTCAATCGAAGAGTCCATGAACTCATTGAAACGATCATCATAGACTTCGTTTTGTGTATTAGGAACAATCTTCCACCATTGTACAAGTCCTAAAAGTAAGTCGGGAAGGGGGTGATTTGGGTATTTGATTTTCAAGTAATTAAATTCCCGCTCTGCTTCCGGGAATTTATAATTGTACATCTGATTGATGGCATATGTAGCCTCTACTTGAAATTCAGAAGTAAATAGGAGCATTCCTTTGGAACGCTCTTTTTCTGCTTCTTCTGTCAATTTCCACCACTGGGCTTGACCAGAAAATGAAAAAAGACAGAAGAATAACAAAAATAGACTAAGATGATGTTTCGATTTCATCTTCATTACGGTTTAAAAATTTAAAGTCTGTCAAACCTAAAGAAGAATCTTCTCTCAGCTTTATCCAGGTTTTGAAATTGAAAAACCACTTCATTCTTATGGATGGGAATCCTTTTGTAAAGTAGGCATAAACAAACGGATGAACTAAAATCGTTAAATCCTTTTCGTTTTGCTTCATTACTAAATGTTCCACATGTTGAGCAATTACTTCTGAAACTGCTATGCTGGCAGTAATGGTTCCTGTTCCTCCGCAAGTCGGGCAAGTCTCATTTGTTACCACATTCATCTCTGGTCGCACACGTTGACGTGTAATTTGCATTAATCCAAATTTGGATAAAGGCAAAATCGTATACTTTGAACGATCAGAACGCATTTCATCACGCATCAAGTCTTGAATCGTTTTCCGATTTTCAGCCTTTTTCATATCGATGAAATCTATCACAATGATTCCACCCATATCGCGCAATCTCAATTGGCGTGCAATTTCTTTGGCAGCTTCTTTGTTTACACTTACAGCTGTGGCCTCTTGGTCATCTTCCGAATTGGATTTATTCCCTGAGTTCACATCAATGACGTGTAAAGCTTCCGTATGCTCAATAATCAAATATCCTCCACCTGGTAATGATACAGAACGACCAAATAGCATCTTTAATTGCTTTTCGATCCCTACTTGTTCAAATAATTTATTTTTTCCAGAATGAAGTTTAACAATTTTTTCCTTTTCAGGGGCTACGTTATGCACATAATCCTTTGCTTCTTGATATACATCAGGACTATCTACAATCACATTATCAAAATCGTTATTCAATAGGTCGCGCAACATAGAAGTCGCTCGACTCATTTCTCCAATAATTCGCTCAGTAGGTTTAGCGGATCCTAATTTACGGATACCATCTTCCCACTTTGCAATGGAGTCGCGAAGATCTTTTTCCATTTCTTCAATGGCTTTACCCTCGGCTACAGTACGTACAATCACACCAAAGTTTTTTGGTTTGACGGATGACATCAATTTCTGTAGTCGACTTCTTTCAGCCTTTGAAGTAATTTTTTTGGATATATTTACCCCATTTGCAAAGGGAACCAATACCAAGAATCTGCCAGCAATTGAAATATCACAAGATAAACGAGGCCCTTTCGTAGAAATGGGCTCTTTCACAACTTGCACTAAAATGGGTTGACCCTTTGTCAACACCTTTTCAATTTTCCCTAATTTATCAATTTCAGGCTCAATCTTATAATTTTCAATTTTGGCGTGCTTTCCCTTTTGGGTCATCGCCTCCTTTGTAAATTTATGGAGCGTATCCAAGTTTGGACCTAAATCATGATAATGAAGGAAGGCATCCTTCTCATATCCAATATCAATAAATGCAGCATTTAATCCAGAAACAAGCTTACGCACCGTTCCTAAATAAATATCACCTACTGAAAATTGGGGTTCCGACTGCTCAATATGGTATTCTACTAACCTTTTGTCTTGCAAAAGGGCAATTCTATCACCTTTGGGTGTAGAATTAATGATTAGTTCATTACTCACAGTGTGTTCAGACGAGATTTTAAAATAGACATAAACACAAAAAGCAGGCTATTTTTCAAATGCCTGTTTTTTGTGCAGAAAGAATTAGTTAAAAATTAACTATTTTTTCTTATGACGATTTTTTCTTAATCTCTTCTTTCTTTTGTGAGTTGAAATTTTGTGACGCTTTCTTTTCTTTCCGCAAGGCATACCTTTAAACGTTTAATTTTGAATAATTTACGAGATTGACTTTCAATCTCAATGTTTCTGCATTTCTGCAAGCAATTCTTTTGCCGCTTTTACTTCTTCCGGATCCTTACTTTTGGTAGAAACCTTCTGTAAAAGCTGAATTGCTTCTTGTTTCTTATCTAATTGGGCCAAACAAAACCCAAGGTTTAATGCGGCCTTGTAATTATTCGGTTCCAATTTTAAGATCTGTGCGAATCGCTCCTGGGCTTTCCCAAATTGATTCGACTTTATCGATAATACCCCTAAATCAAACAATGCCGGCACAAATGTCGGATCTTGTTCAATCACCTCTCTCAAAAGCGTAATGCCTTTCATCGGAGTTGGTGTATCAACGTATGTCATCGCTAGGTTCGATTTAATCAAAAGATTATTCGGATCCTTCGCTAATATTTTTTCAAAGAATTCACGCGCCTTTGCACCCATTGCTTGTCCTTTTTGCGGACTCAACGCATATGTTTGAGCCTCAAAGTACAATTGTGCCACTCTTCCCCAATTGGCAGCGTTTGGCTGTATAATGGCAAATTTTTCTGCATAAAAACCTGCACTATCCAAACGATTTGCTTCTCTGAAAGCTTCGATAAGTGTAGTTAGACTACTTTCATCTTTTTGGCTTTCGAATTGGGCCTTCAAGCTTGCAATTTTATTTTGCAAAGCCTCACTCAAGGGAGCAACGTGTTGATCTTCTTCAACTTTGTCTTCACTATTACTTACGGCCGCCGCATCGCGGTTGGCTGATCCAGCTTCCGCTGAAGTTTTATTACTTACATTGCCCTTTGGCAACTGATAAATACCAAAAATCATGGCTAGTCCAATCCCAATAATGATCAAAAACGACTTTTTCATAAGCCTGGACTATTAATTTCCTATTTATTCAGCTGGAACAACGCTAGTTTTTACTTGTTCTACAAACACTTTTGCAGGCTTAAAGCTTGGTACATAGTGTTCGTCAATCGTAATTGCCGTATTCAATGAGATGTTTCTAGCAATTTTCTTTGCTCTCTTTTTGTTAATGAAACTCCCGAATCCACGGATATAAATATTTTCTTGTTTTGATAAGTTGTCTTTAACAACTTCGAAAAATTTCTCTAATGTCTCTGAAACATCCTTTTTTTCAATCCCTGTTTTGCTGGCAATCTCAGCAATTACATCTGCCTTAGTCACGTTAATTAATCTTTAAATTTCTCTTTCACAAAAAATAATCTCCCCATTTCAGAATGGGGATACAAAAGTAGTCTTTTTCTGTCAGATATGAAAATCCAAAGAAGAGATTTATCTAAATTTTTTTAAACTATCTTTGTTTTTGTATGCTGTCTAAGAATCATCCTTTTAGCGTTGCTGTCCTTAATTGGTACGATAATAATGCAAGAAATTTGCCTTGGAGGCAAACCAGAGACCCATATTTGATTTGGTTGTCTGAAGTAATCTTACAACAAACACGTGTGCAACAGGGCCTTCCTTATTTTGAAATATTTTCTAATGTTTTTCCCACGGTCTTCGATTTAGCACATGCAGATGAGGAGCAAGTATTACGACTCTGGCAAGGATTAGGATATTATTCCCGTGCTAGAAATTTACATAAAACAGCTAAATATGTAGCAAATGAGTTGAACGGGAAATTCCCGGATTCATACCAAGAACTTATTAAACTGCCAGGAATTGGTCCTTATTCTGCTGCTGCCATCAGTTCTTTTGCCTACGAGGAACATCAAGCAGTAGTAGATGGAAACGTTTTTCGCATACTCGCTCGATACTTTGGTCTATCTCATGATATCGCCGTTGCTAAAAATCGGAACATTTTTGCTGACTTAGCCAATGAACTAATGCCTCAGGGTAAGGCATCTCGATTTAACCAGGCAATTATGGAATTTGGGTCCTTACAATGTAGTCCTTCTCCAACTTGTCAAACTTGTCCTCTGCAAATTTCATGTGTTGCATTTGCTGAAAACAAAGTGAATAATTTGCCCATTAAGACAAAAAAGACAAAAATTGTCGAACGATTTTTTCGTTATTTTGTCATCGAAAAAAACAACTCCTTTTTAGTGCAAAAAAGGCAAAATAAAGACATTTGGCATAGTTTATATGAGTTTTATTTAATTGAAGGAAAGGAGCCATTAGAATTGTTAAATTTGCTTGAAAATGACAAATTTTTGCAAAATTTGCCAGGCGTTTGGCAAGAATTGAAATCACGAAAGCCACATCAATTAAGTCATCAAAAGATTTTTATGAAAGCTTGGATTATCCAAATTCCTGATAATTTTGTACTCGAGAATATAGGTGGTTTAGAGTGGAAAACAGCCATTGAATTCGAAAATCTAGGGAAATCAGTGCTTATTGAAAATCTACTTCTTGATAATCTACTCTAAGGGGTTTTGAAACGATTTGATTAACACTACCTTTGACTCGGAAATGCATTCTCCCCTAACCTTTTAAACTAAACAATCATGGCAGGAGTAAATAAAGTAATCTTATTAGGAAATCTTGGACAAGACCCAGAAGTTCGGTTTTTGCCAAGTGGTACAAAAGTTGCCAATATTTCAATTGCAACAACAGAAAGCTATACCAATAAAGAGGGTCAACGTGTCGATCAAACTGAATGGCATCGTGTAGAACTTTGGGATGGTTTGGCAGGTATTGCAGAACAATTTTTGAAAAAAGGCAGTCAAGTTTACATAGAGGGCAAAATTCGTTCAGAAGAATACCAAGATAAAAATGGAAATACTGCAAGATCCTATAAGATCCGTGCGACTTCTCTTAATTTAATTGGCTCACGAGATTCAAATTCATCAGATTCAAAAGAAAAAGTAGCGCCAGGAATGGGTAATTTGGGTACTAACAAACCCAATGAACCAGCACCGGCTTTCATTTCTTCCGATGAAGAAGATATATTGCCATTTTAATTGAAATTGCTGAGTAGCAAATCAAATTCTATCGAAAAAAATGTTTTGCTACTTTGCTTTTTATTAAATTTGTGCGGAACATCTTAATTTTATATGGACCCCGACCCCTATACGAGTCCCCTTTTACTTCAAGTTGAATCGACTTTTAATTTTGGTTCAACCATCTTTATCGGTTTAATTTTAATCTTATTGTTGGTTCTGACTGCTCTTCTTGCAGGTGCAGAGGTTGCTTTGTTTTCATTAAACAACGAACAACGATCAAGTATTAGAGAGGGTGAGGGTAGCGCAGAGAAAACGTTAACCAAATTATTAGATAGGCCCCAAAAACTGTTGGCAACTTTATTGATTTCCATCAATTTTGTCAACATCATTTTTATTACGCTTTCAAATTATCTGACCGAACAAATTATTGGTAAAGAATCCATCGAAACGCTTTGGGTTACTTTATTCTTATTATTTGGAGTTACGTTTATCATTACTTTCTTTGGTGAATTAATTCCCAAGGTATGGGCGCAACAAAATAATGTTCGTTTTGCCTTGTTTGCCGGTCCCATTATTGATTTTTTCTCCTTAATTTTTGCGCCTCTCTCCAAAACGTTGATGGGTATTTCTAATTTAATCGAGAAAAAAGTAGAACGTAAGGCTTATACACTAACTACTCAGGAACTGAACCATGCCCTGGAGATTACAACCGACGAAAATACTTCCGAAAGAGAAAAAGATATTCTAAAAGGAATTCTAAATTTTGGAAATATCTCTGTTAAAGGTGTCATGCGACCTCGGCCCGAAATCGTTGCCTTCGAAACCTCATTAGACTACCATGAATTGATGAATAAAATCAATAAAAATGGCTATTCTCGTGTACCTGTTTATGTTGATACCCTAGACAAGATTGAAGGCGTATTGTATATTAAGGATTTATTAAAGCATATTGATAAGGATGAAAAATTCGATTGGCAAAGCCTGATTCACCAACCTTTTTTCGTTCCTGAAAACAAAAAAATTGACGATTTATTATACGATTTTCAAGAAAAACGCGTTCACATGGCTATTGTTGTTAATGAATATGGCGAAACCAAAGGCCTAATTACAATGGAGGATATCATCGAAGAAATCGTTGGAGAAATTAACGACGAATTTGATGTAGAAGAATTAGACTTCAAAAAATTATCAGAAAACGTATTTCTCTTCGAAGCCAAAACGTCTGTGATGGACCTTAGCAAAGCTTTAGAACTAGAACCTTCATCTTTTGAAAATGCAAAAGGGGAAAGTGAAACCTTAGCGGGGATGTTAATTGAGCTATTTGGTAGAATCCCAAGCGCAGGAGAAGAAATTAAATTTGGTAACTTTGAGTTTAAAATCCAATCTGTGGATTTGAAGCGAATTAAAAAAGTGAAGATTACCCGAATTATTCAAGAATAATATAATGCCTTTTAATAAATCAAATAGTGTGTGGTTGTTTGTTTTGCTATTGTTAGCAAGTTCTTGCGACAAAATAGTAAACCCTACTCCAAACCCTGTAGATCCAGTAGAGTCTACCTATTCCGATTTTGAAGATCGAGGCACATTGGAAAATCCTGGTCTAGACGAATCCTCTGGAATGGTTTACTCAAATAGCAATACGGGATATATATGGTCATTTAACGATTCCGGAAATTCCAATAAACTCTATTTGTTCGATTCCAAAGGGAAAGGTCTTTACGATTTTTCATTATCAAATGCTCCTAATCGCGATTGGGAAGCGATGGGAATTTTCAAAGAAACCGACGGTTCTTCTACGCTTTTCTTAGCTGATATTGGGGATAATTTTGCCGTTTGGGATGCATATAATTTGTATTGGCTAAAAGAGCCAACAGTAGACCCTGCACAAACAAATCGAACTTTAACAGGTGTTTCTAAAATTCAATTTACCTTATCAGATGGATCAAAACGAGATATGGAAGCAATTTTGATAGATCAAAAATCAAAAGATGTGTTCATTATTTCCAAAAGAGAAGATCAGAAAAAATTATATAAAATTTCAGCGGATAAATTAATTAACGGCAATGTAGTTGTAGCTGAATTTGTGAAAGATTTAAATTTTTCAAATCCTTTTTCCACTTACGAACAGGTAAAAACGTATTTTTTTATCACGGATGCAAATATCTCGCCTGATAATACAGAAATCCTAGTTCGAAATTATGGGGAAATCTATTATTGGAAACGTAAAACAGGTGAATCTATTCCTGATGCATTAGATCGGCAAGCTCGAGTAGTGCCAAGCCATACAAAATATGCACTTTTGTCCAATGGTCAAGGAGAAGCGCAAGGAGAGGGAGTTTGCTTTTCAAATACTGCCGATGGTTACTACACTCTCTCTGAAAGCGATGGGGTAAATCCTTCACACCTTTATTTCTTTAAAAGGAAATGACCACTTCGAATAAAATAAGTTTACTTTTTGTTGCCTTTTTTCTTTGGGGTTGTCGCTCTATCTTTATTTATGATAAATTAGTAGAAGGTACGAAATTCTCTAATCCAAAAGATATGGGAATTTTAGATAACATTGAAATCAATGAAGCCTCTGGGCTTGTCGCAAGTCATTACAATAAAGACCTTTTTTGGACACATAACGACTCCGGTGATCTTCCTAGAATTTTTCTCATTTCTTCCTCCGGAAAAGGAAAACTCGATTTTATCCTAAAAGGAATTCAAAACAGGGATTGGGAAGACATGGGAACCTTCCTCGACTCAAATGGTCAATCGTGGATCTATCTGGCAGATATTGGAGATAATGAAGCAAAGTATGGATCTTATACAATTTATCGTTTTAAAGAACCTCGTTTTGAAGACTTTTTGACCATGAATCGTGTTATTTCCGATATTCAAAAAATAGAATTCACTTTGCCTGACCAATCGAGGGATATGGAATCGTTGCTGATTGACCAACGTACTGGAGACCTTTTTGTTATTTCAAAACGGGAAAAAGAAAAATTTCTTTATCAAATTCCTGAGGAACAATGGAACACTAAGATTGAGGCAAAAAAAATCATGAAGCTTGCTTTTTCAGTGCCCACCTCAAATGTAAACCTGATTGAAAAGTTATATTACATCACTGGAGCCTCCGTTTCCAGCACCAACGATGAAATCGTTGTACGTAACTATTTAGAAATTTATTATTGGAAAAAGAATTTCTACGAATCCATTCCTGATGTATTTTCTAGAAAACCGAAAAGTGTTCCGAGCAAATTGGAGCCTCAGGGAGAAGCTGTGGCTTTCGCGAAATATCAAAGTGGTTTTTATACCATTTCCGAAACTTCACAACACATGAATCCTGTGCATTTTTACTTTACAGAAAAGTTAAGGGATAATCATCAGCTTAGCAAAACTCAACAATAAGGTTTTTTCTCCAACACCTTTTTCAAAAGCAATCACAGCTTTTCTTTCCGCACCATTAACTTCAATTTTTTGAATTTTCCCAAATCCAAATTTTTGATGTTCCACCTTTAGTCCTTCTTTTAATTCTAATGGATTGCTAGGAGTAAAATTTGCACTGCTTACGTGTTGGTAATTACTATTGATACTTGGCTTTTGAATAAGTTGCTGACCTTGGTTACTAAGAGATTTTTGTGCAAATCCTCCTGCTTTTTGAACAGGCTTAAATCCACCTAATTCTTTTTTGCCACCAATTTTTGACACTCGAATAAAATTTGGGTCAATTTCTTCAATAAATCGACTCGGCTCGCAAGTTTTTAATCGACCAAATTGATATCTCGATTCTGCATATGATACATATAACCTTTTCTCTGCGCGTGTTATGGCCACATAAAACAATCTTCGTTCTTCTTCCAAGTCGCTTTGGCTCGCTAACATCATTTGACTTGGAAACAAATCCTCCTCTAATCCAACTAAAAATACGTTCTTAAACTCTAATCCTTTGGCAGAGTGAATGGTCATCATGGTAACACTTTCCTTGCTGTCCTCATCTTCTTGTGTATCTGCATTAGTCAACAAGGATACAGATTGCAAAAAGGTAGCAATCGACTTATCTTCATTCTCCTCATTATCTACAAACTGCTTGATCGCATTCAATAATTCTTGAATGTTTTGATATCTGGCTAGTCCTTCTACCGTTTTGTCTTCATACAATTCGCGTAACAAACCAGATGCTTTAGCTACATGGTTAGCAACTTCGTAGGCATCTTTTTGATCTATTTCCACTAAAATTTTAAATGATTTAATTAAATCTGCAAAATTTTCAATGGATTGTGTTCCCCTTCCTGCAAATTGTTGGATGTTCGATACAACCTCCCAAATTGATACGCTATTTTCAGCTGCCGTTACCGCTATCTTCGCAATGGTAGTATCGCCAATACCTCTTTTAGGTAAATTAATAATACGTTTAAATGCTTCTTCATCTTGTTGGTTGACAACAAAGCGTAAATAAGCCAATAAATCTTTGATTTCCTTACGCTGATAAAACGAAAGTCCTCCAATAATTTTATACTTGATATTTAATTTTCGTAAAGCTTCTTCAAAGGATCTAGATTGTGCATTTGTACGATATAAAATTGCAAAATCAGACCAATTTAAACCATCTCGTTGCTTACCTTCAAATATAGTGCTTGCAATTAATCGCGCCTCTTCTGCATCGGTGGTAGCACGAATCAAATCAATTTCTTCTCCTTTTTCGTTCGAAGTAAAAACGTTTTTCTTTAATTGATGTCTGTTTTTAGCAATAATTGAATTTGCAGCGCCTACAATCGCCTGCGTTG
>JACCDK011893169.1_pt1 | contig 11636 bp, 12 predicted proteins | sample 7445871 | NCBI WGS metagenome assembly JACCDK01 (sample SAMN15323436, study PRJNA562643) | freshwater metagenome | isolation source: river surface water | place: USA:Blue River Watershed | collected 2017-08-15
ACACTTTCCCAGATTGGGAAGTGGTATACTTGCCCCCTAGCAATTATGCACACATGAGAGAGTTTCAAGCCAGCATGCGACTCAACCGAGGCCGGTGGCACATACCTGGTTTTGAGCAAGATCAAAACTTAATCAACACGGTCGAATACTACTTTAGTGATTGGGTTGGTAATGTCAGCGAAACTGTGTTCGATGTTAACATCTTAGTAATTGACGAAAAAAATATTGTAGTATCCAGTCACAATGATCGTGTAGAACAGGCTTGTGCCAAATATGGCATAGAAGTTCACATTAGTCCTTTTAGGCATCGCTATTTTTGGGACGCAGGTATTCACTGCATCACCAATGACTTGGATCGACAAGGCACCTTACAGAGTTTTTTTAAATGACAGAATGGTTGGATACGTTATTCCCAAACGATGTGTCTGTTGGGCATGCTCAATTTGATTTTTGGTATCGCCGTTACGGATTTATGAAAAACATCGACCTTGATAGGGTGTGCATGTTGTTGAATTCAGATGGGTCCGCAGTTGATCTTGTGCGATTGAAACCGCAACATAAATGCATACTGTTTACCAGTTGCGCTGAAAGCCCAAGGTACGACGATGTAAGAGAACTGGGTCTTCGATATCCCGATATGCCTATTGTGTGGCTGGCAGATTTAGATCCATATGACTACCCGTTGCCCAGTAATGTAACTCATATCAAATACCGTCACTACTATATCAGGATGGAAATGTTGCATGACTGCTTTGATGTGTCCCAAGTTTTGAGAGTCAAAGACAAAAAGATCAAATACAAATTCAGCAGTTTGAGTTATTTTATGCGACAAGCTCGAGCCTCGGTCACAGCCGCGTTGTGTAACTATGCTCGAGATCAAAGTATCATGAGTTGGCATTTGCTTGACAACAGCCCTACTACAATTCAAAAAGATCTTATACAATCGTTTCGAGACAGCCCGGTGTTCAGTGACATTGACTGGAGTGTGTTGGAACAAGAACTAACTGTGGATGAATACAACTGGGGTCGCAACACTGTTAAAAACAACATGATGGACGTATTCAATCCAGCGTTTGAATCGTCGTTGTGTAATTTTAACAATGAGACTGATAGCATGGGTTGGCTTGACAATGGCCAGGAACGCTACAATCGTCCTGGACCTTTTATCACAGAAAAAACTTGGAAAACTTTGTTCACCGGTTGTGTGTTGCTGAATTCTGGTCAACCGCGCACCATTGAATACCTGAAGAACAATTACCATCTGCCACTGGACTACAGCATCGATCAATCGCATGATTCTGTACAGCAAGACTTTGATAGATTCCGATCAGTGATTGACATGATCAAACAGTTGGCGCAAGTTCCATTGCAGGAATTGATTGATGCCAACATAGACACCTGTGCTCAAGTACAAGATATCCTATTAGATCCTGCGTTTCTAGAAGCACCGCGAGCTTACAATCGTACGCAAGATGAACTGATTGCGACCTTACTGTCATGAAAAAATTATTTACGTTTGGGTGCAGTTTCACCAAAGACAATTATCAAAATACTTGGGCAGATCTGTTGGCACAAGATTTTGAGTTGGAATTACACAATCATGCTGAACGTGGTGCCGGCGCAGATTATGTTAGCAAAAGAATACTAATGTCAGACATTGGGGCTGACGATCTAGTGGTAGTGATGTGGCCCAGTGCAGATAGATACGATCTCTGGGCAGATCAAACCACTCCACATTTGTTGCAAGATTATGTACATGCCAGTTGGCCAGATGGCACACAGCCTCAACTGGTAGATTTACACGGCCACCCGGGGTTGGACCAAGGTTACATATTAAACGGTAGTGTTCCTCGAGGATACAAGCACAAATATTTTAAATATTTTTATAGTCCATATCAGGCTGTGCATAATTGGTATACTTCGATTATCACCGCCCAGTTGTACTTGGATGCCAAAGGTGTCACTTATCACATGATGACTGCACTGCCATTTGATTGTCCGATCAACTACCATCACGGAACTTTTACCAAAGAGATCAAAATTACTGATCATATAAATTTGGATAAGTTTGCCGACATTGGTGGATTCTTGCCTTGGGCAATCTCAACGTCTCAACCGTTTTTAAATGCACACTATCCTGCAACAATCGCACATCAAAAATATATAGATACGTTTTTGGTGCCATTGTTAAAAAATGCTTGACTTTGTCAAAACAAATAAGTACAATATAGAATCGCTCACTCAAAGAGCATGAATCATGGCCGACCAGCCACAAGTGGAGAAAAATTGAGTTACATTGACGCATTATTTGATCGTGAGCACGATCGCATTCATACTGTAGAACGCCGAGACGGGCAGAGAGTCTACAAAGAATACCCAGCAAATTACATTTTCTATTATGATGATGCCCGAGGTAAATTCCAAAGTATATATGGCACGCCCGTATCGAGATTTTCTACGCGGAACAACAAAGAGTTCCGCAAAGAAGTCCGTGTTCACAGCCATAAGCAACTTTACGAAAGCGACATCAACCCAATCTTTAGATGCCTTGAAGAGAACTACAAAGACCAAGACGCACCTGAACTTCACACAGCGTTTTTTGACATTGAGGTGGCGTTTGATAAAGATCGCGGCTTCTCACCTGTATCAGACCCTTTTAATCCCATTACTGCGATTTCGGTCTATCTCGACTGGCTAGATCAACTGGTCACACTGGCTGTGCCGCCCAAGCATTTGAGTTGGGCCACTGCACAAGACTTGGTCAAGGACTTTGAAAACACCATCCTGTTTGCCGACGAAGCAGAAATGATCAAGACGTTCTTGGACTTGATTGACGATGCTGATGTACTGTCAGGTTGGAACTCAGAAGGCTACGACATTCCCTATACCATCAACAGGTGTACTCGTGTGTTGAGCAAAGACGACACACGCAAGTTTTGTTTGTGGGGACAACTGCCCAAGAAGCGTATGTTTGAACGCTTTGGTGCTGAGAATGAAACCTACGACTTGATTGGTCGTGTGCATATGGACTATATGCAACTGTATCGCAAATACACATACGAAGAACGTCACAGCTATAGCTTGGATGCCATTTGTGAATACGAACTGGGTGAACGCAAAACACAGTTTGAAGGCACATTGGATCAGTTATATAACCAGCACTTTAGAACGTTCATCGAATACAACCGCCAAGACACAGCACTGATTGGCAAACTAGACAAGAAACTGCGCTTTTTGGACCTGGCCAACGAACTGGCACACGCCAACACTGTGTTGTTGCAGACCACCATGGGCGCCGTGGCAGTGACTGAGCAGGCTATCATCAACGAAGCCCACGAACGTGGCATGGTTGTACCTAACCGCAAAACACGCCTCACAGACGAGGACACACAGGCCGCTGGTGCCTATGTGGCCTATCCCAAGAAAGGGGTGCATGAATGGATTGGGTCAGTTGACATCAACAGTTTGTATCCGTCAGCAATTCGTGCCATGAACATGGGGCCAGAAACTGTGGTAGGACAACTGCGTCAGACCATGACTGATAGACTGATCAAAGAGCGCATGGCCAAGGGCATGAGTTTTGCAGCCGCCTGGGAAGGTATCTTTGCCAGCCTGGAGTACACAGCCGTGATGAATCAGGAGCGTGGTACAGAGATCACCATAGACTGGGAGAACGGTGAAGAGTCAGTACACTCAGCCGCAGAGATTTGGTCAATCATCTTTGACTCAAACCAACCCTGGATACTCACTGCCAATGGTACCATTCTTACATTTGAGAAGAAAGGCATCATCCCAGGTTTATTAGAGCGTTGGTATAGTGAACGCAAGGAACTGCAAGCAAAGAAAAAGGAAGCAAAGGATGCCAAAGAAATCGCATTTTGGGACAAGCGACAACTGGTTAAAAAGATTAACCTCAACAGTTTGTATGGAGCTATTCTTAACCCAGGCTGTAGATTCTTTGACAAGCGTATTGGACAGTCGACAACCCTTACTGGTCGCAGTATCGCCAAACACATGGATGCGTATCTCAATGAACTCATCACAGGGGAATACGATCACGTTGGCGCAGCTGTCATCTACGGAGATACTGACTCGTGCTACTTTACTGCGTGGCCGGCTATTAAAACCGAAGTTGCTGAGGGGCGGATGGCCTGGAGCAAAGAAACTTGCATTGCACTGTATGACAGCCTTGCTGACCAAGTCAACGACAGTTTCCCTGGATTTATGGAGCAGGCATTTCATTGCCCAAGAGATATGGGCTCGCTTATCAAATGTGGCCGTGAAACCGTAGCAGATCGTGGCTTGTTTATTACCAAGAAACGCTATGCTGTCAACGCCATTGACATCGAAGGCAAGCGACTGGACGTAGAAGGCAAGATTGGCAAAACCAAGGCCACAGGCCTGGACTTGAAACGGTCAGACACACCCAAAGTTATTCAAGACTTCTTGTTGGAAATTCTAAATAAACTGCTGGCCGGTGCTGAGCGGGATGAGATTGTAGAGCGCATTAGAGAATTCAAGTATGAATTCAAAGAGCGTCCAGGTTGGGAAAAAGGATCGCCCAAGCGTGTGAACAACTTGACCAAGTACACCGCAGAAGAAGCACGTCTGGGCAAAGCCAACATGCCAGGACATGTGCGAGCCGCAATCAACTGGAACAACATGCGCAAAATGAATGGAGACAATTACTCAATGCAGATCGTGGACGGTATGAAAACCATTGTGTGCAAACTCAAGAGCAATGCGTTGGGGTGGACATCAATTGGCTATCCCACAGATGAACAACGGCTACCTGATTGGTTCAAGCAATTGCCGTTTGATGACGGAGAGATGGAAGCCACTGTGGTGGACGGCAAGGTCGACAACTTGTTAGGGGTACTGGATTGGGACCTAGCGTCAGCGACCAACACAGAAAATACATTTACTAACTTATTTGACTTCGAATGAAACTACAACAAATTGTTGCTTATATAAATTTATTAGACTCATTAAGCATGGATTCTGAGTGTCGCGAAGCTGTGCGAGTGCTAGACAGTATTCTACACGTGGTCACCAATCACGAATTACAATTCAAACAACTGAGTCAAACCCTTGATCAAGATTTTGTCAATTTTAAAAACGGGATAGATGCATTTTCTGCAACACTAGACCAACTACGACAGCGATTGTTGGACGAAGTTGCAAGCCAGGAACCAGAATATTTTAGAGAAAGTCTACGATTGTTCAATCATGATATGCCGCATGAAACCAACCTGTATATTCTCAATCGTAGGCTGACAATCGATGCTGACAGCAACATATTGTTGCGCAGTCATTTGAGAAATCTCAGTGACTGGCGAGTACCTGGCATGATCCTGAGGCCCGGGCGTGAAAACTTTATTGAAGACATGGTGCCACTTGATCCATTGTACCTAGTGGACCATCATGAAGAATTGTTTGAACCCAGTGTGGCCGGTTTCACCCCTGAATATCAACGCAGACTGAGACAGTATGTGATCAATGATCGAAGCCACGAGGCATATTTTACCAAGTTGCCGCAAGGCCAGTTTGGATTGATATTTGCTTGCAATTTTTTCAACTTCAAACCAATTGAAATCATACGACAGTACATAACTGAATTGTTTGGCCTCATGCGTCCGGGTGGTACACTGATCATGACCTACAACAACTGTGATCGAGCACAAGGAGTTGGCTTGGTAGAACGTGGCTTCATGTGCTACACGCCCAAGAAACTCATTGTGTCACACGCAGAGTCTGTTGGCTTTGAGTGTGATTTTGAACACGACGGTGCCGGCGATGTCAGCTGGTTGGAGTTCCGCAAGCCTGGAGAAATCACAACCTTGCGAGGCGGCCAGACTCTGGCCAAAATCGTTGCAAATTCACCGTAAACCCTGTATACTTTAAACTTAGGAGAAACTTATGAGAGATTACTTGTTAGACTTGGTAGAACACACTTACGACCTCGGTTGTATTGACTTGATTAAAATTGTTGGTGACACCAGCAAGACTGAAATTGTTGGCTTGGCCGAAGACCTTAGTGTGGTTCTTCGCGGCAACTATCACAATCCTGTGGCTGACTTTGTGGGCACATTTGGTATGCCTAACTTAGGCAAACTAAAGACTTTGTTGAACTTGCAAGAGGATCGCGAGGATGCCAAACTTGCCATTACCAAAGGCAGCACAGGCGAGCCCGATGGCATTAACTTTGAAAACAAAGTAGGCGATTTTAAAAACAACTATCGTTTCATGGCGTCAGGTATCATAAACGAAAAACTAAAAACTGCCAAGATTCGCCCAGTGACATGGCACATTGAATTTGAACCTACCAATGCTGCTATCCAGCGACTGAAGTGGCAAATGAGCGCCAACACCGAAGAAGCAAACTTCCAGGCCAAAACAGAAAACGGCGATCTCAAATTTTTCTTTGGTGACCACTCAACGCACTCAGGTAACTTTGTGTTCCACCCTGGGGTGAGTGGTCAGTTGAAACGTGCCTGGTCGTGGCCTGCCAAGCAGTTTGTCAGCATCATGGATTTAACCGGCGACAAGAAAGTGCGAATCAGCGACGACGGTGCTGCCGAGATCACTGTTGATTCTGGTCTAGCAGTTTATAACTACATCTTACCAGCACAATCTAAATAATGACTGAAACACACAAAAGAACCGTGGTACGGATGATTACATATCGCATTACCGCATGGTTGTTTACAATCCTGTGGACATACATGTTTACTGGCGACATAGGTAGTGCCACTGGGTTTGCTACTGCATTACATATTCTTTTAAGCATTGACTATTACATACATGAACGAATCTGGCTCAAAATCAAATGGGGTCGAGTTGACTCAAGATAACCTAACTGCCAAGCAATCAGATTATGCTGTGTTCTTGCCGGCTATCTCGGGTTTCTATGCCACGTTTATAGGCAAGCAACGAAATGAACAATATGTTGATCCGGCGAGATTTCCACAGGGTCTTACTGATATGGAACAGCTTAATTGGCTCAACTCCACTAAGTCCTTGTTTCCATACAAGTGGAGCCTTTATAGTGGGGGACACGCCAACTTGGATCTTGCTAGACAAGATTGGAGCGAAGACATGGTGCGAAACAGAGAGGCCGGGTCATTTATACTGGGAGACTCTGGAGGGTTCCAGATTGCTAAGGGTTTGTGGGAAGGTGATTGGAAAGCCAACTCGGGTTGTCCCAAGGCTCAAAAGAAACGAGAACTGATTCTCAATTGGTTAGACAATGTTGCTGACTATGGGATGATCTTGGATATTCCTACCTGGGTCATTCATGATAAACGTGTATCTAAAATCATCGGCTTTAGTACAACTGATAAGAAGTTAGCATTGCAACAAGCTGTGGATGCCACCAAGTTCAACAACGAATACTTTATGAAACATCGTAAAGGTGTGAAGAATGGTGGTGCTAGATTCTTGAACGTGTTGCAAGGTGACAATCACACATCAGCTGATCAGTGGTACGAAACCATGAAAGAGTACTGCGATCCTGCAAAGTATCCAGACACACACTTTGATGGTTGGTCCATGGGTGGTCAGAACATGTGCGATGTTCACTTGGTGTTAAAACGACTGGTGGCATTGCGTTATGATAACTTGTTGCAACAGGGCAAACATGACTGGATGCACTTCTTGGGCACAAGTAAATTGGAGTGGGCTGTGTTGCTCACTGTTATTCAACGAGCAGTGAGAAAATATGTCAACCCTGATTTTACTATCTCGTTTGATTGTGCTAGTCCATTCCTTGCTACTGCTAATGGTCAGGTATACTTTGAAAATGTGTTTGAACATGATTCTAAGTGGTCGTATCGTATGGCGCCTAGTGCAGATGATAAGAAGTACTCCACTGACACACGTAAGTGGAGCACAGGAGTAGTTGCTGATGGTATCTATCCACGGTGGGAAGATTCGCCTATCAGCAACATGCTCAAAATGAAAGATATTTGCATCTACAAGCCCGGCGATCTAAATAAGATTGGCAAAGAAGGCAAAACGTCTTGGGATAGTTTCAGTTATGCTTTGCTCATGGGTCATAATGTGTGGATGCACTTAACAGCAGTACAAGAAGCCAACCGACGTTTTGATGCTGGAGAACATCCTGCAATGATGCAGCACAGCAAAGGTGACTATGCTAAATTTGAAGACATTGTTGATCGTATCTTTTCAGCTTCGACCAAAGAAGATAGCATGGCCGAAATCGAAAAATACGGTGGTGACAATGGGTACTGGACCGAAATTGTGGGCACACGCGGATTTAAAGGCAAAAAAACAGTAAATGCCCGAACACAGTTTAATGCATTGTTTGAATTTGAAGAATCACAAGTTGACAACACCGTTGATGATAGTGTAGAATTAGACACATCAGCATTGGACAAAATGGAACAGGATATCCACAATGAATCGTGAAGGTCATGAAAACGTTAATTTCTTTTTTGGTACAGAAGTAGAAAAGACACCCGCATTTGGAAAGCAAACGCTGTTTGTCGTAGGAGTTCAACCTGTTGACGAAATTGCACATCACTTTCGCTTTGGCCGAAACCCCGGCGGGATTGAGCATATCTTCTTTGGAGCCAATCACAGTTTTAATCCCAAAGACAACTTGGAATGGGCACGTTGGGAAGGTATGATCGGATATTTTCTTGAGCGTGGCTATTTGTGCAGTTTGGACATTTCTGTCACACATATTGAAACGTTCAACGATTCGGGTCTGTGTGAATACAACAACTTTATTCCGCAGATACGTGTGAGCATTCCTTATGTGAAGCTGTGGAACTACAACACCATGGTCAAAATTGACGACAATGATTTCGACTCTACCAATCCCGGCGTTTGGACTCACAGTTTGCACAGCCTAATGAGCCGTGAAACATTTACTTCTTGGGATGAATACAGCAAGGACGCACCATTATGAATCAAGAGCAAAGACAAACAGCAGACAGGATTATGGAACATGCCAAAAGAAAAATTTGGGTTACGTTTCAAAAGGAAGGCATTCATTGCTACCCTGCGGCGAGCAGTGATCCTTTACTGGCAACTGGTGACGAATACGACGTTAGTTTCCTTGGCACTCCTCATCGTCATATTTTCCACTTCCGGGTGTGGATTGATGTTGTACACAATGATCGAGACATTGAATTCATCCAGTTCAAACGCTGGCTCCAAAAACTCTACGAGTCAGGAACCCTACAACTCGACTACAAATCTTGCGAAATGATGTCAGACGATCTGTACATTCAAATCGCACAACGCTATCCTGACCGTGCGGTCTGGATTGAGGTCTCCGAAGATGGTGAAAACGGAGCTCTCATCAAATATGAAACTCACCGTCCTTCCCTTTCTGTTAATATCTAAGGAAAAAATAAAATGGCAAAGCCTACTATCAAGCACAACCCTCGCGTGGTTGAGATCTTTGATCATCTGGAGCAGTTCCAAGAGTTCTGCGTGGACTACGGCTACCGCTTCAATGAAGCAGACCTGTATAACTTCAAGAGTTATGCATGGCAACAATTCAACAAGTTCGCACAAGGCAAAAATGCCAAGAACATGTGGACTGAAGACTTGCGTCGTTTCGCTGGATACCGTGCATGACCGGGGCCGCAAGAGAGCCAGACCAAGCGGACTTTGACCTAGAACGCTGTATCAACTTGTTTGATGAAGCAATGACTAGCAAAGATCCGCGAGTGGTTGAAACGCTACGCAATCTATTAATGATTGTGACATTAACACGACCAGAGACGCACAACGAGCAAGGTCGTAGATCTGGGCCGTTAAGAAGATTGTTTGAAGACATGAACGACCTAAATAGAAGTGTGCATCGCATGGATGCTGAGATTCAACGTCTTAATAACACACTTAGTCGTGTTGAACAACCATATCGCTGGGAAGCCGAAGACAAGTATACCATGAAGGCTGCGGCGCAAATGGCCCAACAGATTGATCATGATTTATTGGATAAACTAAGGCAACAACAAATTCAAGCTGCCAAAGTAATCAACGGTGGCATGACCCTAGGTCCAGAGAAAGCAGTAAAAGGATTGAAATAAGATTTTAAGTCGTATGATGTTATATGTAAACGGTGATAGCTACGCTAAAATTTCCAATGGTGCAAGATACAGCGAATTTTTAGCAGAACACTTTGAATGCAAGTGCATGAACGCCGCAGTACCGGGATCGTCTAATCGTAGAATATTTCGTACTAGTTTACGAGATTTGATATCTCTCAAACAACATCATGAAAAAATAGTAGCCATAATATCGTTAACGTTTCCTTTACGAACTGAGATTTGGGACTCTACTGTGGCTAACACCCCGTTTATCAACGATGGTGAATTTATTAGCATACAAACAACTAGATCTAAAAATTGGTTTTTTGATAGGTCTGAAACAACTACTTCTAAATACCAAGACTATATCAATGAATGGTTGAGATGGTATAACATTGAAGCTGAAACGGTAGAGTTGTTAAAAGAAATATTGCTGTTGACAACTTGGTGTAAACATCATAACATTAAGTATGTTCTGTTTTCAGGTCCGCCGCAAGAACCAGTTGATTTGAAGTCGTCATTTATTGACTCTTTGTATCAAGAGGTAGCAAAAGATACAAATATTATTGATATATTTGAGAATAGTTTCACGCAATGGTGCGTTGATAGAAATCATGTGCCAATTGATGACTTTACTCAAAATGTTCATGGAACAAATTATATTATAGGACATCATGGCGAAGTTGCGCACAAGGATTTTGCTAATTTTTTAATCGAAAACTATATAGGAAACCAATGAGAAAACTATACTACATGGGCTTGGAAAGTTACGAAGCCCGATACACACTACAGTTAACAGAGTGGAACCGTCGCATATTTGACCGACGTGGACTAGATGTTGTTTATGTGCCCGGCACCACTATTGATAACACACAGGCCATCTCAGTAGGACAAGTGTTAGACGCACATGGTCGCAGTTTCTTTGCCATGAGCCAAATGATGAACTTGGTTCAGATGATGAAGAATGGCGAAGTCACAGGCGAAGATGTTGTTTACTTTGAAGACATGTTCCAGCCGGGCTTTGAAAGTCTTGGTTACATCATGAATCAGATTCCCAAGGAACAATGTCCTAAGATCTACGTTCGTTGTTTAGCGCAGGCCATTGACCCCGATGACTTTGTGCATGTCTGGGGCTTGCAGAAATGGATGGATCTCTATGAAAAGATGGTCAATGAAATGGTTGCGTTCTCTGGTGGAGCCGTTCTGGCAACCAACGAGGAAATGGTGGCTCACATGCGGATTGCTGGCTGGACTGCTCCGATCTACAACATTTCCGGGCTGGCATTTGGCAAATCAGAAGTTCTTGAGCGACGGGGCGGCAAAGAAAACATCAAGCCGTTTGATTCGCGTCCCCGGAGGGTGGGTTTCGCAGCTCGCTTTGACCAAGAAAAGCAGCCTGGCTTTTTCATGGACCTTATTGAAATGTATGGTGAGCTCACCAGCGAGCCATGTGAGTTTGCGATTTACAGTGGCGGACCTTTGCGATCCAACAATCCAGAGTATATTGAACGTGCCCGCCGTATGGAGGCAGAAGGCAAACTCAAGATCTACGATAACATAACCAAGAAC
>JACCDK011536577.1_pt1 | contig 11631 bp, 10 predicted proteins | sample 7445871 | NCBI WGS metagenome assembly JACCDK01 (sample SAMN15323436, study PRJNA562643) | freshwater metagenome | isolation source: river surface water | place: USA:Blue River Watershed | collected 2017-08-15
AAGCTAAATCACGCGCTTGCGTAGCTGGGTTACAACTTACATAAACGATTTTCTTTGGTTTTACGGCAAGGATTTGATTGACTACATCCAAATCCATTCCCGCACGTGGTGGGTCTGTAATGATAACATCTGGTGCACCATGAATCGCGATGAACTCTTCTGTTAACACCTTTTTCATATCGCCAGCAAAGAAAGTTGCGTTTGTAATCCCATTTAATTCGGCATTAATTTTTGCATCTTCAACCGCCATTTCCACATATTCTAAACCCACGACTTTTGTCGCATGTTTGGCAAGAAACAAACCAATGGTCCCCGTTCCTGTGTACAAATCATATACAACCTCATTGCCTTGTAAGTCGGCGTATTCGCGCACCAACTGGTATAATTTCAAGGCTTGTTTGGCATTCGTTTGGAAGAAGGATTTAGGGCCGATTTGAAATTTCAAATCTTCCATCGTTTCCACCATGAATGGTTTGCCATGGTAGCAGACAACTTCTAAATCATGGAAAGTATCATTCCCTTTTTGATTAACAACATAGTTTAATGAGGTAATCATGGGAAATGAAGATTTCAAATATTCCATGACCAATTTAATTTCTTCCTCCGTTGCATAGGCGAACTGAACAGTGACCATCCATTCGTCGGTAACCGTATTTCGAATAATCAAATTACGCAATGCGCCCTCTTGTTGGTTTTTCAACTCGTAATAGGAAATACCATTTGCGTTCGCAAAATCACGCACACCATTACGAATGGCATTCGATGGATCGGGTTGTAGGTAACAATGATCCACGGGTAAAATCTTATCAAAACGACCTGGAACATGGAATCCTAAGGCATTCATGTTGCCTAAATCTTCTTTTCCAATTTCATCTTCTGTCAACCAACGCGCACAAGAAAATGTGAATTCTAGTTTATTTCGGTAATAATATGTCTCTTCTGAACCTAGAATGGGTTGAAATTCGGGCAATTTCACCTTCGCGATACGCGTCAAATTGTCTTTAACTTGTTGGGCCTTAAATGCCGTTTGCGATTCATAAGAAACATGCTGCCATTTACAGCCTCCACAAATCCCAAAATGACTACAAGCAACCTCGGTACGATGTTTAGAAAGTGGTTGTATATTAATTGCTTGCGCTTGTTTAAAGCTTTTCTTTGACTTTATAATACGCAAGTCGGCGATATCACCCGGAGCCACCGCACCTTGCACAAAAATTACCTCATCGTTCACTTTGGCAATACATTTCGCCTCCGCGGCAAAATCCAAAATGGCGATTTGTTCCAACACCACTGGGGCTTTCTTTTCTTTCTTCTTACTCATGCTGCTAAAAATGTGAACAAAAATACGGCTTTATGTGTGCAAGCCAACCAATTCAAGATAAAACCTTAACTTCGTAAGCAAATTAATTTACATGAAGAATCAAGTTGTTATCATCACTGGAGCTAGTTCGGGTATCGGCAAAGCAATGGCATTTGAATTTGGGAGACAAGGTGCGATAATTGTTATTACTGGCCGCAATCAATCGAAGCTGAACGAAGCTGCGTCAGAATTACAAGCGGCTAACATCCTTCAGCATGCCATTGTTTGTGATAGTAGCTCAGAGGAACAAACTCGAAAGATGATACAAGAAGTTGTTGATCGATTTGGCAGAATCGACTTATTAATCAATAACGCGGGTATATCGATGCGATCAATGTTTGAGACCGTCGACCTTCAAGTTCTTAAACAGGTCATGGACATTAATTTTTGGGGAACTGTCTATGCGACACATGCTGCCCTACCATATTTAAAACAAAGTAAAGGAGGTATCATTGGAATCTCATCGATTGCTGGTTATCGAGGATTACCCGTTCGCACGGGTTATTCCGCATCAAAATTTGCGATGAATGGATTCTTGGAGGCATTACGCACTGAGTTAATTGGAACGGGCGTTCATGTGTTAACGGCTTGTCCAGGATTTACGGCATCTAATATTCGAAATGCATCCTTAACAGGTGATGGAAGTATTGCTGGAGAAACGATGCGCGAGGAAGACAAAATGATGTCGGCGGAGGAAGTAGCTTTCGAAATCAGAAAAGCCTATGAAGCTAAAAAGAAAACACTTGTATTAACCTTCCAAGGTAAATTGACCGTATTTTTAAACAAATGGTTAAATAGTTTGATGGACAATTTGGTTTATAATACACTGAAAAAGGAAAAAGATAGCCCCTTAACATAAAAAGCCCTGCCAGACAAAATCCAGCAGGTGCTTAAACCCATTTAACTTACCACTCTATATTTATACTTTGACGGTCTGCAAATCAAGTTGGCTTGTAAACTCCAACATCATCGATTCGAAATAATCTTTTGCATGGTCAAATTCAGTAATCAATTGATTAAAATAGGCTCGATCAAAAACGAGAAACTCGGACTTTTCTGTAGTCATTGCCGTACACGCATATTTCCCAGCATGTAATACTTCCTGGATACCAATGAAAATAGGCTTATTAGCGATTAACAAGCTCTTATTTTCATTGGGCCATTCAAGTAAAATAGAACCACAGTGTAAGTAAAATACAAATTCAGCCTTCTGACCTTGGCGGAACAAAAATTCATCGGCGAGATATTTAATCTCGATCCCACTCGCTAATACCTTTTTTCCTGTTTCCAAAAACTGTTCCATGCCTCGTCATTTTGACAGTTCAAAAGTAGGAGCATAATCTGATAAGAATTATGACAATCATCAGGTTAATTGGTGTGATTTATCACATAAATCCACTACTTTTTCAATCATCTTTGTCTTCATAAGGTATTGCTATATGCTAATTGAACTTGACAGTCCAGTAATTGAAAAGAAAACAGCATGTTTTCATTGTGGTGAAACTTGTGATGAGGAAATCATTCAATACGACCAAAAGTCATTTTGTTGCCATGGATGCGAGCAGGTTTACAAGTTACTTTCCGAAAATGCATTAGGCGATTATTATACTTGCGACATTAATCCTGGCAAAGCTCCATCAGCCCAAAATTTCGATTTCCTAAATCATCCCCATTTCCGAGATCAATTAATTAGTTTTTCGAATAAAGGGATTTCAAAAGTACATTTTCATTTACCTGCAATCCATTGCCGTTCTTGCCTGTATTTATTAGAGAATTTAGCGAGAATAGAGCCCGCTGTGGTGAAATCAAATCTAAATTTTGGTAAGAAGGAATTAACTGTTTGGTTTACGGAGGGCCAAATTGACCTTGGCAGTTTAGCAAGCTTATTGGCCCGTTTGGGATATGAGCCTTTGATAGATTCAGGAGAGGAGCAGGCCCAACAAAGGAAGCTCTCAAGCCAACAAAATCAATTGTTTTTAAAATTGGGCATTGCTGGATTTTGTGCTGGCAATGCGATGCTTTTTAGTTTTCCAGAGTATTTAGGAATTGAGTCAGGAAGCTTAAAAAGCTTGTTTGGGTATATCAATATCGCATTAGGTAGCATCGCTGTATTTTATTCGGGTTCAGATTATTTCAAAAATGTCTGGTCGCATTTGAAATTAAAAAAGTTGACAATCGAGCTACCGATCTTATTAGGCATATTAGTAGGTTATTTAAGGAGTGTTTACGAGGTTTTCTCTCATACGGGCGCGGGCTATATCGATTCAGTTTCGGGTCTTTTATTTTTTCTTTTAATTGGAAAATGGTTCCAACAAAAATCCTTCGATTTTCTTTCTTTCGAGCGGAATTACAAAGCCTATTTTCCTTTAGTTATCAGTAAGCTAATTCAAGGGAAAGAGCAAACATGTCCTTTGGAGGAAATCGAAGTTGGCGATCACCTTATTATCCGAAATCAGGAAATCATACCAGCCGATGCCATATTAGTAAAAGGTAAAAGCCAAATGGATTATAGTTTTGTCACAGGTGAAAGTGAATATATTACCTTAGAACCTGGCAATTCGATGTATGCCGGCGGAAGACATCAAGGGGAATTGATTGAGATTGAAATCAAAAAAGCGTTAAACCAAAGTCATCTCACCCAATTATGGGAACAACAGGCTTTTAAAGACCCCAATCACAAAACGGAAAATTGGGAGAACTTTGCTAATCAAGTAGGGGCGTATTTTACCCTTGTACTATTGAGTTTAGCCGCAGTGGTGGGTGTTTATTGGTTCCAACATGATCCTAGCAAATGGCAAAACGCAGTTGTCAGTGTATTGGTCATTGCTTGCCCATGTGCTTTGGCTATTTCATATCCTTTTGCACTAGGACATGGCATTCGTTGGATGGCAAAATTCAATTTCTTTATCAAGGATATTCAAGCTTTCGAACGGATGTCACAAGTAGACACTCTTGTATTTGATAAAACAGGTACCTTAACACTACATCAAGACGATCAACCTACATTTCATTTAATTCGGGAATTAAGTCCATTGGAAAAACGCGTCATCTTTTCGATGGTCAACCAATCAACACATCCTTTATCTAGGCAATTAACGAAGCATTTCCAGGCAGAAAAATTGAACAGCACCGAGCCTTTGGAATCCATCATGGAAATTCCGGGAAAAGGGATAGAAGCGCAACAGGGTGGAATAAAATACCAAGTTGGCCACGCGCGCTTCACGGGACATGCACTTGAAAAGCATCAAGATTTTATCCGATCGGAAAGTCAATTATTTATTCGAATCGGGGAGGAGCCTATCGGTTACATTGAATTTCCTTGGCAAAATCGAGAGGGAGTCGAATATATGATTCATGCCTTGCAAGCAAATTATGAGGTTTATATGCTTTCTGGAGATAAGCAAAGTCATGCCGGGTCTTTGTTGGATTGGTTTCCTAATGAATCATACTATCAATTTGAATGTAGTCCATTGGATAAAATGCAATTCATTCAATCGCTACAGGCACAAGGTAAAAAAGTGGCGATGATTGGGGATGGCTTGAATGATGCAGGTGCATTAAAGCAAGCACAAGTAGGGATAGCGATATCTGAAGATCATTTACATTTCACACCTTCTAGTGATGCAATCTTACAAGGAAAACAACTCATTCATTTACCGGTATTCCTCAAATTTGCCCGATTTGGCCTACAGTTAATTAAGGCTAGCTTTTTATTGTCATTGGTCTATAATCTTTTTGGCTTAAGCTATGCGATACAAGGCACACTATCACCGCTCATTGCAGCCATTCTGATGCCCGTAAACTCACTCAGTATGCTCTTCATTGCCAATATCGGCATGAACCTGAAGGGCAGAAGCTTAAAATCATATATAGAAAAATGAAAAGTTGACAAAGGTCATAATTTTATTAAAGTAAAAAGCGGAATTTTGATTAGCTAAATAAGAAGATTATGGAAATTATGTACGTCATGATTGGATTGAGTTTACTGATGGCCATTGGATTTTTGGCTGCATTTATTTGGTCGATACGTACGGGTCAGCAAGATGATTTAGTTACACCGAGTATGCGTATTTTATTGGAGGAAAAAGAGCAAAAAATTAACAAATAAACGCTTATGAGCACAAATACTACCACGTTAGAACAGTTTTCTTATGACAATAAGATCGTTCGAAACTTTGCCATTGCTACGATCATTTGGGGTATCGTAGGTATGTTGGTCGGTGTAATCATCGCCACCCAACTCTTTGAACCAGCGGCAAACATCACCCAATATGGCTCATTCGGCCGTATTCGTCCGTTACATACGAATGCAGTGATTTTTGCTTTTGTGGGGAATGCCATCTTTGCTGGTGTCTATTATTCATTACAGCGATTATTGAAAGCGCGTATGTTTAGTGATTTTTTATCAAATCTCCATTTCTGGGGTTGGCAATTGATCATTGTATCAGCGGCGATAACATTGCCTTTAGGTATTACGACATCGCATGAGTATGCAGAATTAGAATGGCCGATAGATATTGCGATTACGTTGATTTGGGTGACTTTTGGTGTAAATATGTTTGGTACCATCTTCAAAAGAAGAGAGCGTCATTTATATGTAGCCATTTGGTTCTATATCGCAACTTTTATTACAGTTGCTGTTTTGCACCTGACGAATTCTATGCAATTGCCTATTTCGGCATTTAAGTCTTATTATGTTTATGCTGGTGTACAGGATGCTTTGATTCAGTGGTGGTATGGCCACAATGCAGTTGCCTTTTTCTTAACAACACCATTCTTGGGCTTGATGTATTATTTCTTACCTAAAATGGCGAACCGTCCAGTTTATTCGTATCGCTTATCGATTCTACACTTCTGGGCATTGATCTTTATCTACATCTGGGCAGGACCTCACCATTTATTGTATTCGAGCTTACCTGATTGGGCACAATCATTAGGCGTTGTGTTCTCGATCATGTTGATCGCTCCATCTTGGGGAGGTATGATTAATGGCTTGTTGACATTGCGTGGCGCATGGGATCAGGTACGTGAAAATTCGATCTTGAAATTCATGGTTGTGGGAATTACCTGCTATGGTATGGCGACTTTCGAAGGTCCGATGTTGAGCTTAAAAAACATTAATGCGATTGCCCACTTCACCGACTGGATTGTAGCACACGTTCACGTGGGAGCTTTGGGTTGGAATGGTTTCTTAACCTTTGCGATGTTATACTGGTTGGTTCCCCGCATTTTCCAAACAACGCTATTCTCTGAAAAGTTAGTGAAGACCCATTTCTGGATTGGTACCATCGGTATCGCATTGTATGCCATTCCGATGTATATCTCAGGATTTACGCAAGGGATGATGTGGAAGCAATTTACAGCGGAGGGAACTTTGCAATACGGTAACTTCTTGGATACAACCTTACAAGTTTTACCAATGCACATGATGCGAGCTGTGGGAGGAACTTTATATTTAGTTGGGGCAATCATCATGGCCTACAACTTATTCAAAACCATGGCACAGGGATCATTATTGGCGGATGAAGCAGCTGAAGCGGCTCCATTAGCTATCGATGAACAACCTGAAGCAGGAGCACACTGGCACCGTTGGATTGAGCGTAAGCCGATTCAATTATTGGTTGCGTCTTTGATTATGATTTTAATTGGATCCTTGGTCGAATTAATCCCAACATTCATGGTAAAATCAAATGTACCTACGATTGAGGCAGTTCAACCTTATACATCTTTGGAATTAGAGGGACGTGATATTTACATCCGTGAGGGATGCGTGGGATGTCACTCGCAATTGGTTAGACCTTTCCGTTCCGAAACAGAACGTTACGGGGAGTTTTCAAAATCTGGTGAATTCGTATACGATCATCCATTCTTGTGGGGATCGAAGCGTACGGGCCCCGATTTGCATCGTGAAGGTGGAAAATACCCAGATTCGTGGCATTATCACCACATGCGTGAACCGCAGTCGATGTCACCAGGTTCTATCATGCCTGCTTATGGAGTTTTATATGAGCAAAGCTTAAATACTTCTCAGACACAGGACAAATTGAATGCCATGAAAAAATTGGGTGTTCCTTATTCAGATGCACAAATTCAACATGCTGTGGTAGATTTAAATAAGCAGGCGAAGGAAATTCAAGTACGTTTGGCGGGAGAAAAGATTAAAGTGGGGGCCGACAAAGAAATCATCGCTTTGATCGCTTATCTACAACGATTAGGTACTGACATCGCTAAAAAATAAAGATATGTTTAAGCAATTTATATCCAATATCCCAGGGGCAGACTCCTATATGATATTCTCCTTATTAACCTTTATGGTATTTTTCACGGCAGTGGGTATCTACATGTTTTGGATGGACCGGAAGCATGTGGAACGGATGAAGAACCTTCCATTTGAAAAATAAAGAAATCGAACTATAGAATTAAAATCGAATATTATGGCTTTAACATTTATGGAAATATGGCTGATTAGTTTGATCTTTTTGACGGGGATCATCATTTTGGTTGTGACATTGCAACTGAATGCAGCATTGAAAAAACTATCCAAAGATCCTCAGGCGGTAGCAGAGGAAGAATTGTCATGGTGGGAAAAGTTCAAAGGATTAAAGCCACTGGAGCAGGAGCGTGAGTTAATCATGGAGCATACCTATGATGGCATTGCGGAATTAGATAACCCGACGCCCCCATGGTTTATGTATTTGTTTTATTCTACGATTATTTTCGGATTGATCTATGGGGCATATTACCATGTATACCAAGATGGCAATATCCAAGAAGCAGAATACAAAACGGAAGTTGCAGCTGCCGAAAAAGCACGCGAAGCTTACATGAAGCAATTTGCAAATTCTGTTAATGAAGACAATGTTGTTGTAGTTAAGGAAGCAAAAGATTTAACAGAAGGGTCACAGATTTATTCGACAAATTGCGTAGCTTGTCATGGTGATAAGGGTCAAGGAGGCGTAGGTCCAAACTTGACTGATAAATTTTGGATTCACGGTGGTGGGATCAAGGATTTATTTAAAACAATCACGCACGGTATTCCGGAGAAGGGGATGATTGCTTGGGAAAAGACATTAAATCCTTTGCAAATTCAAAAAGTAGCTTCGTATATTTTAACATTACAAGGTACTAATCCTCCAGGAGCCAAGGAACCACAAGGAGAAGAAGTAAAATAAACCTTAACAAATATACGTATGAGAAAGAATGTCGGTAAAATGGATCGAGTAGTTAGAATAGCAATCGCAGTTGTATTGTCAATTTTGGCCTATTCAAAAATAATCCCAAGTGATTTCGCTTTGGGTGTTTACTTAGTTGCTGTAATCATCGCATTAACGGGATTTATTCGATTTTGCCCACTCTACAAAATCTTACATAAAAGTACCTGCCGAGAGGAACCTCCACATATTAGTTAATTAAAAAAGGTCCGGTGAAATTCGGACCTTCTTTTTTATGTCAAATTTCAATATTGATAATGATGATTTTCGAAATCATCTCTATAATCAAACCAAAGACGGTAAACGTCTCTGGATCTATCCGGGACGCATAATAGGTCAATTCTATAAATTAAGAAGCTATTTTTCCTATTTATTATTAACACTATTATTTGGATTACCTTGGATTGAATATAAGAATCAACCCATCTTTTTGTTTAACGTACTCGAGCGCAAATTCATCTTTTGGGGTGTGCCTTTCTTTCCGCAGGACTTTCATTTAGTTGCATTAGGTTTGGTTTGTTTTCTGATCTTCATCAGTCTGTTTACCGTTTTATTCGGTCGAATATGGTGTGGATGGGCATGCCCACAAACCATTTTCATGGAAATGCTCTTCCGTAAAATTGAATATTGGATCGAAGGGGATGATAAGGCCCAAAGACGCTTGAACGAGTCGCCGTGGACAAATGAGAAAATTCTCAAAAAAGGCAGCAAACATAGCTTATTTCTACTCTTAGCTTTTGCGATATCAAACACCTTTTTAATGTACATCATAGGTAAGCAAGCCTGGTTACAAATCGTACTAGGCAATCCCATTGAACATATCAAAGGATTGATCGCGATGCTCATCTTTACAGCTGTTTTCTATTTTGTGTTTGCGCGCTTCAGGGAAATGGTATGCATGGTCGTATGTCCTTACGGTCGTTTGCAAGGCGTATTGTTAGATAATAATTCCATTTTGGTTCAATATGACCATGTCCGAGGGGAGCCACGAGGCAAAGTTTCCAAAACAGAAAGCAAAGGGGATTGCATCGATTGTCACTGGTGTGTGCGGGTTTGTCCTACGGGGATTGATATACGAAATGGCAGTAACCAACTCGAATGTATCGGATGTACAGCTTGTATAGACGCTTGCGATGCGGTGATGGAAAAGATTGCCAAACCAAAAGGTCTGATCCGCTATGATTCGTTGAACGGCGTGAACACAGGCACAAAGTTAAAATTCACAACTCGAATAGGAGCATATACGGGCGTATTAGTGCTCATCATTGGGATTTTGGTATTTATGTTGGCTACTCGAAGAAACTGGGAATCCACTTTATTACGCACACCAGGTATGACATTCCAAGTAGATGAAAAATTGCATACCGTGAGCAATATATATAATTTAGAAATTCTGAATAAATCGATGGAAGACCAGGCGTTTGAGGTGCATGTCGACAAGCCACTTGAACTTATTTGGATAGGCAAGGGGATAGGTAACATTGAAAAAGGGAAACAGGTTAAAACGGAGTTTTTCATTAAGGCCAAAATTGGCGCTTGGAAGCAAGGCGAAAAAATCCCTATTCATATCCGAAATGATCAAGGACAAGAAGAAACATTAAAAACTAGCTTTATTCAACCAGATGAGTAATAATCAACAAAAGAAAGGGTTTCATTGGGGACATGGAATCATTATCACATTCGTCCTATTCGGTGCATTCATGGCCTATTTTTACATCAATATGTCGCACGAAAAAATCGAATTAGTAGGGGAAAACTATTATGCGGATGGACAAGCATACCAAGAAAAAATTAACCTACAGAATCAAGCGATACCTGCTACCCAACAAATTCAGGTAAAATCCATTGCGAATGATCAATTTATCTTGATCCAATTACCTGCAGGATGTGATTCGGCGAATGTACAGTTTTTCAGACCCTCCAATGCAGCTCAGGACAAAACGATAAAATGGAATTCAAAAGACGGTTTAAACTGGACTTTCCCAACGGATTTTTTAGTTGCAGGACCTTGGAAACGTAGTGTCAGTTGGTCCGTTGCTGGAAAATCCTACTTACAAGAAGATCGTATATTCATTTCTAAATAGTCATGGACTCCTGGTATTACGCATTTTTTATTGGATTAGCGGGCAGTTGGCATTGCGCCATCATGTGTGGTCCGCTTATGCAACAAATTGAGCAAAGGAGTAATCAAAGAGGGCGCATGCTGATCTATACGCTCGGCCGCTTATTCATGTACGGAATATTGGGTTTTTCCGTCGCTAAACTCGGTTCCATTTGGCTTTTTCCTTCATGGTGGCATATTTATTATGTATTTGCGGGACTGGTGCTCGTCTTATTACTGAGTAAAAAATTAAGTGACAATCTATTTAAACTACTGCATAAGTCGGTGGGTCAAAAACTTATTCAGCTTGGCAAAAAACTAGGGGCTTTGGGCTACTTTTTCTTAGGGATGAGCAATGGATTATTACCCTGTGGGCTTGTTATTGGAGGACTAAGTATTGCATTGTTACAATCAAATGCGTGGTTAGGAGCCTTAAGTATGCTATCCTTTGGAATTGCAACCTTACCCGCCTTAAAATTGAGTCTTTGGGGTATTCAAAAAATCACCCGTTTTAGCGCTTTATTTCAATATTTAGGTTGGGGCATCGCCTTTCTATTGCTCTTTCGGGGAGCATGGGGAATAGCCATGACGCAATCGGCTTATTTACAGCATTCGCCAATAAGCCCGATTGTTTGCCATCCCTTTTCTTAATACTTCAAATTTGCAAGCAAGTCAGGCTTTAGAATGGTCATTTCGGCTCCTTTGACATCAACCATTCCTTCCTTTTTGAAATCGCTTAACGTACGAATAACCGATTCAGTAGCCGTTCCCACGCGTGAAGCAAGGTCTTCGCGTGAAAGGCGCATGGTAATAGGACCTTCCGTTGAATTGCCATAGGTTTTGACTAATTCCACCAAAGCTTGAGCAACGCGTTTGCGAAGTGACTGATAGGCCATGGAGAATAAGATGGATTCATTTTTCAACAAATATCCGGTCAATGCTTTCCGGAAATGAATCTC
>JACCDK011597576.1_pt1 | contig 11630 bp, 10 predicted proteins | sample 7445871 | NCBI WGS metagenome assembly JACCDK01 (sample SAMN15323436, study PRJNA562643) | freshwater metagenome | isolation source: river surface water | place: USA:Blue River Watershed | collected 2017-08-15
CATAACCTGATTTGGAGGATCAGTCAAAATGCCTGCATGCAGCAAGCAAACAATTACAAGCGCATCGCCCTGGCCGCCTGCTTTGGCACCTTCATCGAGTGGTACGACTTCCTCACCTTCGCCACCCTCGCCGTTCATTTCGCCGTGCTTTTTTTTCCAGCAGATGACCCTGTGGCTGCCTTGCTATACAGCTTGGCCACCTTTGGCATGGGCATGGTGGTGCGACCTCTGGGTGCGGTTTTGTTTGGTTCCTATGGCGATCGTTTTGGGCGCAAACAGGTCTTCATTGCCACGATTGGCATCATGGGTGTCGCCACTTTTGCGGTGGGTCTGCTGCCCACCCATGCGCAATGGGGATGGTGGGCCACGGGCTTGTTGTTGGCCCTGCGGTTGATTCAAGGTTTGGCCATGGGCGGGGAGATAGGTGGGGCCAATGTGTATTTGGCCGAGCACGCCCCAGTCGCCCAAAGAGGGGCTGCCACCAGCGTGCTGCAATGGATGGGCGGCTTGGGCATCTTGGCTTCGACCGCGCAATTGGTGCTGCTGCAAACCTGGCTCAGCCCCGAAGATTTCTTGGACTGGGGATGGCGTGTGCCGTTTCTGTTGTCTGCATTGCTGCTGGCCCTGAGCTTCAAAGCCCGTTTGGCTTTGCTCGAATCTCCTGTCTTCAGTCAGTTGAAGACCCAACAAAGTGTGAGCCGCTCGCCCTTGAAGGATTGCTTGCAAGACCCCCAGACCAGGGCGCGCATGTTGCTTTTGTTTTTCGGTGTGTCGGCTGGTGGTGGCGTTTTGTTTTTCAGCTCGCAGGTCTACACCGCCGTGTATTTGAAGACCGTGGTGCACATGGACCCGGTGGTGGTGGGCTGGCTCAGCGTGGCCAGCACCTTGTGCCTGTTTCCGCTCACCTATTTGGCTGGGGCATGGTCTGACCGCCTCGGTCGTCGCCCGGTCGTGTTGGCTGGTTTGTTGCTGGGTGTGGTGGCGGTCATCCCTGTGTATCTGAGCTTGCCTTTGTTGCTCGATCATCTCTGGGGGGTGTTCGGGTGCATGATGGTTTTGGTGCTGGCCGTGGCCTTGGTGACTGGTCCGCAAACCGCCATGCTGTCTGAGTTGTTCAGCGCACGCACGCGTTACACCGCCGTCGGTTTGCCACACAACCTGGCCGCTGGGTGGATGGGCGGCTTGTCACCCTATATGGTGGGACTGATTGCCAGCCATACTGGTGTGCCCATGTACGGTTTGCTCTATCCCACAGGTTTGTTGCTCATGGCATGGTTGGTTTGTTTTTTCTTCTTGCCAGAAACACGTGGCCGTGATTTGAATGCATAAAAACAAAGAGGTTTGACATGGAATGGCAAGACTCGCTCACTGGATTGCTCACCGCCTTTGGCTTGGGCCTGCTCATTGGCACAGTGCGAGAACGTTTGCACAAAACCGTGGAAACCATGGCCGGCATGCGCACCCACACCCTGGTGGCCGTGTTGGGGGCGATCAGTTTTGGCCTGGGCATGCCCGCTTTTGTCGCAGGATTGGTGATGGTGGGCGCTCTGACTGTGGTGGGCTATCAGCAATCCGCCAAAACCAGCTTGGGCATGACGGGTGAGGTGTCCGTCTTGGTCACCTTCATGCTGGCGGGCCTAGCCATGCAAAACCCGGTGCTGGCCTCCAGCATTGGCGTGGTGGTGGCTGGCATCTTGTTTGCCAAAGAACCCTTGCGTCGATTTGGTCGGGAGTTGATTCGAGAAGACGAACTCAAAGACGTGTTGTTGTTGGCTGCCGCAGCTTTGGTCATTTTGCCTTTGCTGCCCAACCACGCCATTGATCCTTGGGGCGCACTCAAGCCTTATGCGCTGTGGCGGATCGTGGTGTTGGTGATGGCGGTGGGCATGTTTGGTCACATCGCTTTCAGAGCCACGGGCACCCGCTGGGGTTTTCCCATTGCAGGGTTCTTCTCGGGCTTTGTGTCCTCAACCGCCAGCGTGGTGAGCATGGGCAGAAACGTCAAGGAAAAACCGCATTTGCTTTATGCCGCCAGTGCCGCCTCGCTGTTGTCTATCTTGTCCTCTCTGATTTTGTTTGTGATGGTGCTCGGAGCCACCTCACAAGACTTGATGGCTTCGATGCTGATCCCCCTGGTGATCGCTGCCTTGGCCTTGCTGATGGTCACTGGACTGTGTTTGCGCAACATCAATGTGCATGTGCCACCTGAAGTGGACACGGCCACCAGTGCTTTCAAAATTTCACACGCACTGGTCATTGCCGCCACCATCGGTTTGGTGATGCTGATCTCGGCTTGGTTGCGCGCGTTGTTTGGCGACAGCGGTACGCTGCTGGCCTCTTGGGTGGTGGGTTTGGCAGAAATCCACGCAGCGGCTGTCAGCGTGGCGCAACTGGCGGTCACTGGCTCAGAACAACCCGAGTCGGTGCGCTGGGGGGTGATGGGCATTTTGGTCAGCAGCGCCTTGGCCAAGTCCAGCCTCGCGTTTGCAACCGGCGGGCGTCCATTTGGCTGGTTGATCACATCGGGATTGCTGGCCATGGTCGGCGCAGGCAGTGCAGCCATGTGGCTGCAGCTCAATCTGTAGTGCGGCAACAGCCCAACAAACTCAGCCAACCCGCGACAAAGGCCAAACCGCCATAAGGCGTCAGGGCGCGAAACCAGTCCACACCTGCCAGGTGGATCAATTCGATGTTCACGCTGAACATCAACAGGCCACCAAGAAAAAACAAACCCGACAGCAGTTGCGGCCAAGCGCCCCTGGGTCCCATGGCCATCCAAGCCACGACCAACAAGGCCAGCGCATGGATTTGGTGAAACTGAATCGCCGACTGGACCGATCGCACCGCGGCTGGGTTCAAGTCCCCACCCTTGTGCGCGGCCAACGCCGCCACCAAAACCGAGGCTGCACCCATCACACAGGCGACAGCAAACAGGCTTCGACTAGCGATTTTCATGACTGCGGGGTGGGTGTTGGAAGCTATGATTTTTTGCATGAAGACCTTGTATCGAACAAATAAAGCCTGTTGGGCACTGAGCCTGATGTTACTGATGGGCCCAGTGCGCGCCAACACTGCCGAAGAAGCCCAATGGGTCAACGATTTGAGTCCCCTGCCCGCAAAAGCATGGAATGCGCAACGCGCCGCGCATTTGCTTGAGCGCGCAGGCTTTGGTGGCAGTCCAGAAGAGGTGCAGCGACTGGCCCAAATGACGCCCACCCAAGCGGTGAAAAGCCTGGTGCGTTATCAACACACCCCCGACAAGTTCACACCTTTTCAAGATTCGGGCGCACACGATGCGGGCCTGGAACCTTTTGCCGCGTCGCGTCCTGCGGCCACCGATTTGGCCAAAGCCAAGGGTGAATCCTTGGGCGTGAAAGTCAAGCCCGATGGCAATCGCCGTGCGCAGCAAGTGGCTGATCGTTATTTGTACTGGTTGCGTGCATCACGATTGGAAACACACCGATTGGGCTATTGGTGGGCCAACCGCATGCTCACCACCCCACGCCCTTTCCAAGAAAAAATGACGCTGTTTTGGCACGGCCACTTTGCCACCACGGAAGAAAAAGTGCGTGACTACCGCAAACTGCGGATTCAAAACGAAGTCCTGCGCCAACACGCCACCGGGCGTTTTCGCGACCTGATGGTGGCGGTTGCCAAAGACCCGGCCATGCTGGCGTTTTTGGATGCGGGGGTGAACCTCAAAGGCGCACCGAATGAAAACTTTGCACGCGAAATCATGGAACTGTTCACCATGGGCGTGGGCAACTACACCGAACAAGACATCAAGGAGGCCGCCCGCGCCTTCACAGGATGGAACTACCAAGGTTTGACATTCGTCATCAACCCCAGCCAGCATGACGACGGCATGAAAACCGTGCTGAACCAAACTGGTCGTTTCAGCGGCGAACAAGTCATCGACATCTTGTTGGCACAACCGGTCACGGCCGAATACCTGGCGGGCAAGCTCTACCGTTACTTTGTGCGTGAAGACCTCTCTCCAGCCTTGCAAAAACAACTCGGCCAAGTGCTGCGCGACAGCCGATACGACATCGCGGCTTTCATGGAAACCGTGTTGCTGTCCAAAGACTTCTACAGCAGCGAATCGGTCGCCACGCGCATCAAACCACCAGTCGAGTTGTTGATATCCACCTATAAAAAAATGGAACTCAAGGCAGTGCCTGGCATTCCAGATTTCAACGAGCAGTCGGAGTTGTTGGGTCAAAAGTTGTTTTACCCACCCAACGTGGCGGGCTGGGCCAACGGCCGCAGTTGGATCACGCCGGGCCTGTTGTTGGCGCGTGGCAATGTGATTTACGACACCGTCTACCCACCCATCAATTTTGTGGCCCCTGACCGCGTCGCCAATGGTCTTTACCAAATCGAGCCTGTGGCGGACAAACTGTCGCAAGGCCAGGATGTGACCAGCTCCACCAAGCCCGAGGGCAAGAGCATGGGTGAGATGTCCATGTCCAACCAAGGCGATCGTGACGAGGACTTCAACACCCGCTTGGCCAGTTACCACGCTTGGCGCAAAGCGATAGAAAAAGTCAAACCGATTGAACGCGCCACGGCGCAACTTCAGGTATCGCAGTTGCTGCGCCAAGCCAAATGCAAAACCACAGACGATGCCGTGGCCCATTTGGCCCAGCGTTTCTTGTCTGTGCCATTGCCTAGCGCGGTGCAAACCCAAATCGCCGACATGCTCAGCCAAGACCTGGGCACCCGCAACCTCCAAGAGGCCGACACTTACATGGAAGACGCGTTGCGCAATGCGTTGCATGTGATTTTGTCGCTGCCCGTTTACCAATTGGGATAAGTCATGCGTCATTACACACTGCACCGCCGTCAATTTTTACAAGCCCTGGCCGGGATGGGCATGGGTGCCACCTTGCCCTTGGGCCACACCGCTCAGGCGGCCGACAACAAACGCATCTTGGTGGTGGTGGAACTCACCGGCGCCAATGACGGCTTCAACACATTGGTGCCTTATGCGGACGATGCCTATTACCGCCTGCGACCCAAGCTGGGCATTCGTGCCAACCGCGTGCGCAAGATCGATGACCAATACGGTTTCAACCCGGGCATGGCGGGCTTTGAGCGTTTGTTCAAAGACGGACAAATGGCCGTGGTGCATGGTTGCGGCTACGACAACCCTTCTTACTCGCACTTCACCTCGGCGGCCTATTGGCACACCGGTGTGCCCAATGGTGGCGAACCCTATGGATGGCTGGGGCGCTTGGCTGATGCCATCGATCCGCAGCTCACGCCCAACTTTTTGGTCAACATTGACGAGCGACAGTCTCTCGCGGTGAGAGCAGCCAAGCATGTACCCGTGGTGTTTGATGACCCCGAACGCTTCAACCGCAAAGGTCTGTACCAAAGCCGACCGCTGATTGACAAAGGCCTGGGAGGCTTCGATGCCAGCGGCAATGTGTCGCAGCTGTTTTTGGAAGAAGTGGCACAAAGCGCCAGGCAAGCGTCGGAGCAAGTGAGAACGGCTTGGCGCAACTACAAAACACCTGTGGACTATGGCATTTTGTCGATGGATCTGCCCAAAGTGGCAGCGATGATCCACGCCCAATTACCCACCCGCATCTACCACACTGCCTACAGACACAATGCGTTTGACACCCATGTGCACCAGGCCGAGTTGCACCAGCGTTTGCTCACCTATGTGTCCGATGGTGTCAGCGGTTTCATGCAAGACATGAAGCGCATTGGCCGCGACAAAGACGTGACCGTCATGGTGTATTCCGAGTTTGGTCGCCGCCCCGCTGAAAACACCAGTCTGGGCACCGACCACGGCACGGCCAACCATGTCTACCTGATTGGACAACCCATCAAAGGTGGTCACTACGGCCAAGCACCCAGCCTGACCAACTTGAATACAGAAGGCAATGTGCTGCACACCACCGACTTTCGCCGTGTTTACGCCACGGTCATGCAGTCATGGATGGGGGCCAACAGCCAAGCGTTGCTGAATGGCTCGTTTGACACCCTGCCAGTGTTTGCTTAGACCGTGTTCTTCCGAATGAAATCAGCCATGCGGGCCAGGCCTGCTTTGATGGCCTCGTCCGACGCGGCATAGCTGAAACGAATGTGTTGTCCGTCGCCGGGCACACGCGGGCCAAAGTGGATGTCGGCCAACACCGCCACACCCGCCTCCAGCAACAAGCGTTTGCGCAACACCTCGGAATCCGCACAGCCAGTCATGCGGCAAGCCTCTGTGACGTTGGGCCATGCGTAAAAAGCACCGCCAGGGCTTTTGCAGGTCACCCCAGGCACTTGGTTGAGCAAGCCGACGATCAAATCGCGCCGACTGCAAAACACCTCACGCATGTGACGCGCATCGTCTTGTGGGCCGTTCAAGGCCTCCACCCCGGCCCATTGGGTGATGTGCGAGGCGCATGACTCGGTGTTGGTGATCCAGTTGGTGAAATAAGGCGCGAGTTTTTTGTTGGCGGTGAAGCCCAAACGCCAACCGGTCATGGCCCAGGTTTTGGAACAACCATCTGAAAGGATGGTGCGCTCTTGCATGCCAGGTAATGCGGCGATGGACTTGAACTCGCCGTCATAAACCAGCTGACCATAAATTTCATCGGCGAACACCCACACTTGCGGGTGCTTGCGCAATATCTCGGCGATGGCTTCCAGGTCTTGGCTGGTCAAGATGCCGCCGGTGGGGTTTTGTGGCGAGTTCAGGATCAGCAACTTGGTGCGCGGCGTGATTTTGTCGGCCAACTCTTGCGGGTCAAAGCTGAAGTTTCGATCTTCGCGCAAGTAAATCGGCACACCCACCGCGCCGTTCGCTTTGATTTGCGACTCGTAAATGGGAAAACCTGGCACCGGGTAAATCACTTCATCGCCTGCGCCAAAGTCGGTCACCGATTGAATGGTGTAACCGATGAAAGGTTTGGCACCCGCCCCCACCACCACATCGTCCGCGTCCACTTTCACGCCGCGGGTGCGGGTGAAATAGTCGGCAGCGGCTTGCCGTAACTCAGGAATGCCCGCGGACGGTGTGTAGCCGTGCTTGCCGGATTGAATGGCCTTGATGCCCGCGTCTTGGATGTTTTGCGGCGTGTGAAAGTCAGGCTGCCCAATGCAAAACGAAATGATGTCGTGACCTTCACGGATCAGCTTGTTGACCTCGGCCAACACCACAAAAGCGTTTTCAGTGCCCAGGCTTTGGGCGCGCAAACTCAGCTGTGTCATGTTCAAACGCCTTCAATGATGCGGATGTCGCGAACCACCGCGTTGTCCCCGAGCGCTCTGAGCGCTTCTTTGTAGCCTTCGCTGTCATAGGCGGCTTTGGCAGCGTCGATGTTGGGAAATTCAATCAAGACGGTGCGTTGCATTTGCCCATGTTCTTTCACCATGGCAGGCATGCCGCGTGCCAGAAAAGTTCCACCCGATGCTTGGATTGCGGGCAAGGCCAGCTTGGCATAAGCGGCCAAAGCGTCGGCATCGTGAACGGCTTGGTAGGTGGAAATGAAATAAGCTTTGGGCATGGCCACTGTCCTTTTGAGAAAAACGAGCATTTTGCTTGAGCTTGCACCCCCCGTTCGACCATGTCTGGGGTAAATACCCATCAACGCTGGGTTGTTTTCTGTCGCGTGGTGGACAACCACGGTGATCTGGGCGTGTGTTGGCGGCTTGCCAGCCAGTTGGCCAAACGTGGCAAACAAGTCCAGCTCTATGTCGATGACGCCAGCGCTCTCGATTGGATGGCCCCAGAGGGGTGCTCGGGCGTGGAGGTGCTGGCCTGGCCTGAGGACCTGAGTTTTGCACGCCAAACGCCCGCCGATGTGGTGATAGAAGCCTTTGGCTGTGAACTGCCGCATGGGTTTCAAGCCGCCATGGCCGCTTGGCCACAAGCCCCTGTGTGGATCAATCTGGAGTACTTCAGCGCCGAGGCGGTGGCCCTGCGCAACCATGGCCTGCCCTCGCCCATCATGAGTGGCCCTGCCAAGGGCATGACCAAATGGTTTTACTACCCCGGCTTGCATCCAAACAGTGGCGGGGTCATGGCAGGGTTCAATGCCATGTCGGATTCGGGAACGACGGAATCAGGCGTGAAAGACTTGAAGCCCGAAAGCCTTCACGTCAGCCTGTTTTGCTACGAGCCTGCCAGCTTGCAAGGCTGGCTACAGCAACTCAACCAACTGTCCTTTGGCGTACTGCTCAATGTGACGGCTGGTCGCGCCACCCAGGCGGTGCGCCAAGCCTTGCAATCATGGCCGCTGACACCGCGATTTCATGTGCATGAACTCCCCTATCTCAGCCACGAGGCTTTTGACCAGTTGTTGGCCGCGCAAGACCTCAATGTGGTGCGCGGCGAGGATTCGCTCATTCGAGCCATCTGGGCTGGCAAGCCTTTTTTGTGGCAGATTTACCCACAGCACGATGGCGCACACAGGCTGAAGTTGCAGGCGTTTTTGGATGTCACCCAAGCCCCACCCGTGGTGGTGCAAGCGCATTGGGCCTGGAACGCAGATGAGCCCAAGGCCTTGCCCTTGCTCACGCCAAACAACCTGGCTGAATGGACCAGTTGGGCCCAGGCCTTGCAACAGCATTTGCAAGCTCAAACCGAATTGGTCAGTCGCTTGGAAAGCTTCGTGGCGACGCACGGCTAAAATAGCCGCTTTTCCAAGTCCCTTACCTTTATGAAAATCGCTCAAGAAATTCGCGCCGGCAACGTCATCATGCACGGCAAAGACCCGATGGTTGTTCTCAAAACCGAATACAGCCGTGGTGGTCGCAACTCCGCCACCGTGCGCATGAAACTCAAAAGCTTGATTGCCAACTTCAACACCGAGGTGGTGTTCAAGGCTGACGACAAAATGGACCAAATCGTGCTCGACAAAAAAGAGTGCACCTACTCTTACTTTGCCGACCCCATGTACGTCTGGATGGACACCGAGTTCAACCAGTACGAAGTGGAAAACGAAAACATGGGCGACTCACTCAACTACCTGGAAGACGGCATGGCCGCTGAGGTGGTGTTTTACGACGGCAAGGCCATTTCTGTGGAATTGCCCACCAGCGTGGTTCGCGAAATCACCTGGACCGAGCCCGCTGTCAAAGGCGACACCTCTGGCAAAGTGCTCAAGCCTGCCAAAATCGCCACTGGTTTTGAAATCAACGTGCCCATTTTTGTGGCGCAAGGCGACAAAGTGGAAATCGACACCCGCACAGCCGAATACCGCAAGCGCGTCTGAGTTTCAAGCGCCCACAAAAAACCGCCTGCCCTGTGAAGGGTCAGGCGGTTTTTTTCTGAGGTTGATTACTTTTTCTTGATTTGGATCGCGAACGACAACCAACCGACCATGAGTGCCATGACAACGCAGGCGAACAACTTGGCATCACCCGAGAGTGCACCGGTGTTGGGCAGGATCAGGTTCAGGGCCAGCGTGATGCTGACCACCATGCCAATGAAGCCAGCCAATTTGGAAATGGCGTCCTTGGTATCGTGGGGGGCAGGGAAAAACATGGATGTGCTCCTTTGAAAAGTCAGGTGGGTGCTGATCAGTCGGGCCCTGCTGGTTCGCAGGGGGTGATGCCGGGCACAACTTGTTCAGCAGCCTTTACTTTACGCTGTTCATCGCGCAGACAGCAAGATGGCAGAAGCATGTCAATCAGGGTCGAGCGGCAAGCGCACCAAGGCTTCAGCCTCGGGCAAGGCCTCGACACCTTTCAATACACGCTGCATTTGCTTGCTGCGCGTGTCCGCGCGGTCCAAGGTGTCCGCTGCTTTTTGCACCTGCTCGCGCACCTTGGCCACCCATTCCCCATAGCGATCAAACTCTGTTTTGACCGCCCCCAGCACCTTCCACACCTCAGAGGCTTGCTTCTCCAGAGCCAAGGTGCGAAAGCCCATGTGCAAGCTGTTCAAAATGGCCAATAAAGTGGTCGGACCGGCCAAAGTGACACGGTAATCGCGTTGCAACAAGTCCATCAAACCAGGACGGCGCAGCACCTCGGCGTACAACCCTTCCACAGGTAAAAACAAAATCGCAAAGTCGGTGGTGTGTGGCGGCGCGAGGTAACTCTCGGCGATGCTCTTGGCCTCCTGGCGTATGCGCGTTTCCATGGCCTTGGCCGCCGCCTCAGCACCCACCACGTCCGCGCGGTCTTGGGCATCGAGCAAGCGCTCGTAGTCCTCGCGTGGGAATTTGGCATCGATGGGCAGCCACACCGTGCCACCGTCGTCACTGCGCCCAGGCAACTTGATGGCGAAATCCACGCGTTGGTTGCTGCGTGGTTTGGTTTCAATTTGCTTGCCGTACTGTTCGATGGTCAGCACCTGTTCCAGCAAGGCCTCGAGTTGCACCTCGCCAAAGATGCCGCGTATTTTCACATTTGAGAGCACCCGCTGCAAATCGCCCACGCCTTGTGCCAAGTTCTTCATTTGACCCAGTCCTTGGTGCACCTGCTCCAAGCGCTCGGCCACTTGCTTGAAGCTCTCACTCAAACGAGCCTCCAGTGTGGTTTGCAATTTCTCGTCCACGGTCTTGCGCATCTCGTCGAGCTTGGCCACATTGGTCTGTTGCATGTGCTGCAATTGCTGATCCAAGGTTTCGCGCACCTCGGCCATGCGGCGCGTGTTGCCCTCCCCCAAGGCCAGCAACTGGCTGTTCATGTTGGCCTGCATCAGGGCGAGTTGCTCGGTGAGGGTTTGCTGAAATTGCGCCAGGTTGTGCGACAGCTCTTGACGGTCGTTGCGCGAGGCTTCGAGGATTTCATAGCGCAGTTCTTTGCCCATGCGGTCCAATTTGTCCTCGAGTTGCACCAGTTCGTTGTTTTGCTCGGTGGGCTTGGCAGACATGCGGCGCATGAGGTACATGGCCGCGCTGAACAACACTGCCATGACAACGATGATGAGCCAATTGGTGTCGATGGTCATGTCAGCACCTCGGGGTTGAGCGGGGTTTGCACCCGGCCTTCGTTGAAAAACGAAATCAGGTTGTTGGCCGCCACCATGGCCATGCCCAAGCGGGTGGCGCGGGTGGAACTGGCAATGTGGGGCGTCAGCACCACGTTCTGGCACTTGAGAAGTTCAGGGTGCACTTTCGGTTCGCCTTCAAACACATCCAAGCCCGCAGCGGCAATTTGACCGTTTTGTAATGCTTGGGCCAATGCCGCGTCATCCACGATACCGCCCCGCGCAATGTTCACCAACGTGGCCGTGGGCTTCATCAACGCCAACTCGGCGGCACCAATGGTGTGGTGCGCTTCTTTGGAATAGGGCACCACCAACACCACATGGTCTGCTTGTTGAAGCAACGCCGATTTGCTGACATAGGTGGCTTTGCAAGCCGCTTCCAAATCGGGGGACAGTTGGCTGCGGTTGTGATAAAGGACTTTCATGCCAAAACCGTGCGCGCCACGCTTGGCGATGGCTTGCCCAATGCGCCCCATGCCGATGATGCCCAGGGTGGTGCCATGGACCTCGGCACCACAAAAAAAGTCCAACTTCCACTGGTGCCAGTCGCCTCGGCGTATGTAGTTCTCGCCCTCGGTGATGCGACGCGCGGTGGCCATCATCAATGCAAACCCAAAATCAGCCGTGGTTTCGGTCAGGACATCGGGGGCGTTGGTGGCCACCACCTTGTGGCGCGTCATGGCCG
>JACCDK010279895.1_pt1 | contig 11629 bp, 9 predicted proteins | sample 7445871 | NCBI WGS metagenome assembly JACCDK01 (sample SAMN15323436, study PRJNA562643) | freshwater metagenome | isolation source: river surface water | place: USA:Blue River Watershed | collected 2017-08-15
GTAGCCGCCGACAGTGGTTTAAGTTACTTGCCTATTTATTTGGGACCCATAATTATTGCACCGTCTTGGATATTGATATTGCGAAAAATCATTCGTATTTCTCGAGTCAATAAAATTGCCAGTATAGCCGATTTTATTTCGCTTCGCTATGGAAATAGCCGATTTTTAGGGGCCATTGTAACCGTAATTTGTTTGACAGGAATCATTCCTTATATCGCTTTGCAATTAAAAGCCATTGCAGAAACCTTTCACGTGGTAACAAAAACCGAAATTCGATCGTATATTTTTGATGACACCACTACGTATGTCGCCATTGCATTGGCTTTATTTTCTTCATACTATGGTACGCGCTATGTGGATGCTTCTGAAAAGAGGAAAGGAATCGTAACGGCAGTAGCCTTGGAAAGCGTCTTAAAATTGGTGTTTTTTGTTATTATTGGAGTCTATGTTACTTTTTTTGTATTTGATGGGTTTGATGATATTTATCAAAAAGCATCTATGCTGGATAACTTTAAAGAAAAAAATACAATCGGAGGGCTGTCGCAAGCCATCAATTGGTTTTTACTTTGCGTGCTTTCCATGTTTGCCATATTTTTATTACCCCGACAATTTCAAGTAGGAGTAGTAGAAAACAATCGTGAAAATCACATCAATACAGCCGTTTGGTTGTTTCCATTATATTTGTTGCTATTTAATGTTTTTGTATATCCAATCGCTTGGGGAGGAAATATATTATTTGCCGGTCAAGATGTAAATTCAGACGTTTATTCATTGCTAATCCCTCAATTATTTGATAAAAAAATATTAACCGTATTGGTTTTCTTGGGTGGATTTTCTGCAGCCATTTCGATGATTGTGGTGTCTTCCATCGGATTATCTACCATGATTACGAATAATATTTTAATTCCATACAATTTGTTGGGCGAATTAAAAAGTGAAGAAATTAGTAACCGTTTGATCTTAAATAGTCGTAAACTGGGTATTTTCTTGTTGATTATTTTATCTTATTTCATCTATCGTTTTTTTGGATTGGATTATAATTTGGTTTCGATTGGAATGGTAGCTTTTGTCATCATTTCACAATTGGCACCTGCTTTTTTTGGTGCACTTTTCTGGAGAAGAGGTTCTCGATTAGGCGCCATTTATAGCATTATAATAGGTTTTATAGTTTGTATTTATACCCTACTTATTCCATATGCGATTGGTATATCAAACAGCGAAAGTACTTTTATAAGTGAGGGGTTTTTGGGAATTGAATTGCTTAAACCCTTTGAGTTATTTGGATTGGATTATTTGCAGCCTGTCACTCACGCTCTTTTTTGGAGTTTATTGTTCAATAGTGCTGCCTATTTTGCCATATCGGTTAGCTTTAAAGGAAATTATCGCGAACGCAATTATGCCGAAATGTTTGTAGATATCAATAAATACATCAGTAATCACGAAGATGCTTTTATATGGAGAGGTACCGCTTACCGAAACGATATAGAAAAAGTATTAATTCGCTTTTTAGGTATAGAACGAACCAAGAGAGCTATGAATATTTTCAATGTAAAATACAATGTTGATATTACAGAAGAATTAGCCGATGCGCGCTTAATCAAATTTTCTGAAAATTTACTAACGGGACATATAGGAACAGCTTCAGCGCGTATTTTAATTTCGAGCGTGGTAAAGGAAGAAAAAATTACGTTACCCGAAGTATTGAAAATTTTAGAGGAATCGAAAGAAAATATTATCATCAATAAAAAATTAACAGAAACATCTAAGGAGCTCAAAGAAATTACAGCACAATTGCAAGAGGCAAATATATCATTGATGGAGAAAGACCAACAAAAAGATGAATTTTTGGACACGGTTACCCATGAATTGCGAACACCAATTACCGCAATTCGAGCAGCCAGTGAAATATTACATGATGATGATGACATTCCAGAAGAATTAAAGAAACAATTTTTACAAAATATCATATCTGAATCGGATCGTTTGAACCGATTGATTGATAAAATTTTGGATCTAGAAAAGTTTGAAACGGGTAAACAAACCCTTCATCCCGCAAAAAATAATTTGATCGAAACGATTGAAAAATCTATTGAGCCTTTACAGCAATTAATTAAAAATAAAAACATTAGCATTTATATTGAAAGTAAAAATAAAGTGATGGCTTTTTATGATGAAGATCGTATTTTCCAAGTAATCACCAATTTAGTTTCCAATGCCATCAAGTTTTGTCCCGATTCGGAAGGATTAATAACGCTACAAGTTACAGATACCGATGAATTTATTCAAACCCGAGTAATTGACAATGGTAAAGGAGTGCCTCACAATGATTTTGAAGCGATCTTTGAAAAATTTTATCAATCCATCAATCAGAATATTAAGAAGCCGGTGGGTAGCGGATTGGGCTTAGCAATTTGTAAGCAAATTATTGAACATCACAAAGGAAAAATTTGGGTAGAACCCTCAATAAAAGGAGCTTGTATTGTTTTTACATTGCCCAAAAATAATAATATAGAAATGAATTAATTATGAAGAAGATTTTAATTGTAGACGACGAACCCAATATTGTCATGTCGCTTGAATATACCTTTAAGAAGAGTAATTACGAAGTATTTATTGCTCGTGATGGACAAGAAGCATTAGAGTTGTTAAAAACTACCTTCCCCGATGTTATTATTTTGGATGTAATGATGCCTTTAGTAGATGGATATGCAACCTTAGAGCACATTAAAAAAGATTCCAATTTACAACATACTAAAGTCATGTTTTTATCAGCAAAAAATAAAGAAAGTGATATTGAAAAGGGTATGGCTCTTGGCGCTGACGCTTATCTTACAAAACCCTTTTCAATCAAAAAAGTAGTGGATCAAGTAGCTGATTTACTAGCTTAATTAAGGCTTTACTATCTATATCTATTTAGCAATATAAATTCATTTGGTTGGTTTTTATTTTCTACATTTACTTTAGGAAATAAGTCACATAAATTGAATAATACAAATGAATTATTGCGAAATTTATACAAAAAGTATTACTTCTTCGGAAGCATTTTGGGCCGAACAAGCCAACCATTTAGAATGGTATAAAAAGCCTACTTCTATCTTATCCAAAGATAAAAACGAATATCCTTTATGGTTTGCCGATGGTGAACTAAATGCTTGTTACTTGGCCTTAGACAAACACATCAAAGATGGTTTTGGAGATCAAGTTGCCATTATCTATGATTCGCCGGTTACGCAAACTGTTAAAAAATATACATTTAATGAGGTAAAAACAGAAGTGGCCAAACTAGCGGGTGGTTTACTCTCATTAGGATTAGAAAAGGGGGATACTGCGGTAATCTATATGCCCATGATTCCTCAAGCTGCATTTGCCATGCTTGCTTGTGCACGAATAGGTGTAACGCATTCGGTCGTTTTTGGTGGGTTTGCTCCTCATGAATTGGCCATACGAATTGACGATTGCGAACCCAAGGCAATCCTTACGGCTTCTTCAGGTATTGAAATTGATCGATTAATTGCCTACAAGCCATTGGTTGACGAAGCTATCGAATTAGCCCATCATAAACCCGAAAAAGTAGTCATTTTTAATCGGAAATTAGGGGCTAAAGTTCCTTTTAAAAAATATGATGTCGATTATGATGCTTTGGTTTATGGTTCAGATGAAGCAGCTTGTGTTTCAGTCAATGCCGCACATCCATTATATATTTTATATACCTCAGGTACAACTGGAAAACCAAAAGGAATTGTAAGAGATACAGGAGGTTATGCTACGGCACTTAAATTTTCAATGCAGCATATATACGATGCAAAAGAAGGCGATGTCTTTTGGGCCGCTTCCGATGTGGGATGGGTAGTTGGGCACAGCTATATTGTATACGGTCCATTGTTCAACCGCAACACAACCATTCTTTTTGAAGGAAAACCGATTCGTACCCCAGATGCAAGTACATTTTGGCGCGTCATCAACGAACATCAAGTAAACGTAATGTTTACAGCACCCACAGCCATTCGTGCCATAAAAAAGGAAGATCCGAAGGGCTTATTTATCAAACAATATGATTTATCATCATTGCGAATTCAATTTTTAGCCGGTGAACGTTGCGATGTGGCTACCTTAGAATGGTATCGCGAACACATTCCTGTTCCTGCAATTGACCATTGGTGGCAAACCGAATCGGGTTGGCCAATGATTGCCAACATGATGGGCGTTGAGTATTTACCTATAAAACCGGGATCGGCAGGAAAAGCAGTTACGGGTTATGATATTAAAATATTTGGTGAAAATGGGCAAGAATTAGGACCAAATGAAGAAGGATATGTAGTGATAAAATTACCATTACCGCCGGGAACTTTACTCGACTTGTGGAAAGACAACGAACGATTCAAAGCCGGTTATTTGAATAAATTCCCAGGCTACTATTTTTCAGGCGATGGTGGATTTAAAGATTCTGACGACTATATTTTTATTACGGGTAGAGTAGATGATGTAATCAATGTTGCAGGTCATCGCTTGTCGACTGCTGAAATGGAAGAAATTGTGGCTTCTCATCACTCTGTTGCAGAATGTGCTGTTATTGGAATCAATGATGAATTAAAAGGTCAAATACCTTTAGCTTTAGTGGTTGCTAAAACGGGAGAAGATATGGAACATTTCCAATTGCAACATGAGGTGGTTCAATTGGTTCGGGAACAAATTGGGGCCGTAGCTTCTTTACGAGATGTGGTACTAGTACAGCGATTGCCGAAAACCCGATCTGGTAAAATATTGCGAAAAATGATGCGAAGTATTGCAGATGGTGATCACTTTCAAGTACCTTCAACCATTGATGATGAAGCCATTATTGAAGAAATTCGAGCGGTTTTGAAACAGGATAAAATAGGTTATTTTAAAAAATAATACAACTTTTTATCTATACCTATTTAGCAAGAAAAATCTTTTTCAAATGCATAGAATAGCTATATTTACACTAATAAATTGATCATAAAAAACTAAGAATGAGTTATTACAAAATACACGATTTAGAAAATTACTTCAAAATGTATAAGAAATCGGTACGTGAACCCAGAAAATTTTGGGATCGTATAGCCGATGAAAATTTTACTTGGTACCAAAAATGGGATAAAGTCTTTGAAGTAGACATGCAAGAAGCCAATTTTAAATGGTTTTTAAATGCAAAAGTTAATATTACCAAAAACTGTATTGACCGTCATTTAGCCAAAAGAGGCGATAAGACCGCTATTATTTTTGAACCCAATGACCCGAGTGAGGCAGCACAGCACATTTCATACAATGAATTGTATGTTCGTGTTTCAAAAATGGCAAACGTTTTACGCGAGCAAGGAATCAAAAAAGGGGATCGAGTTTGCATCTATTTACCCATGATTCCAGAATTAGCAATAGCCATTTTAGCATGTGCTCGAATTGGAGCGATCCATTCAGTAGTATTTGCAGGGTTTTCTTCTTCGGCTGTTTCGGCTCGAATTAATGACAGTGAATGTAAAATGGTCATTACGTCTGATGGAAGTTACCGCGGCAATAAAGCCATTGACTTGAAAGGTATCGTAGATGAAGCTTTAGAAAAATCACCTTGTGTCGAAAAAGTATTGGTTGTTAAGCGCACAAATACGGAAGTAAACATGCAAGAAGGTAGAGATATTTGGTTGCAACCTTTATTAGATGCTGCTGTTGGAAACAATGTAGCTGAAATTATGGATGCCGAAGATCCTTTATTTATCTTATATACATCGGGTTCGACCGGTAAACCAAAAGGAATGGTTCATACCACAGCTGGATATATGGTGTATACCGCGTATACTTTTAAAAATGTATTCAATTATGAAGAAAACGATGTGTATTGGTGTACAGCCGATATTGGATGGATCACGGGACACTCGTATATTTTATACGGACCTTTATTGAATGGTGCTACGACCGTTATTTTTGAAGGAGTACCTTCTTATCCCGATTTTAGTCGTTTTTGGGAAGTCATCGAAAAACATAATGTTACACAATTTTATACAGCTCCAACTGCCATTCGTGCCTTAGCTAAAGAAAGTTTAGACTACGTTCAAAAATTCCCATTGAGCTCTTTAAAAGTAATTGGTTCGGTAGGAGAGCCTATCAATGAAGAAGCTTGGCATTGGTATAACGACCACGTAGGAGGAAAACGTTGTCCGTTAGTAGATACTTGGTGGCAAACCGAGACAGGTGGTATCATGATTTCACCCATACCTTTTGTAACGCCAACTAAACCGACTTATGCTTCTTTGCCTTTACCAGGAATACAGCCTGTATTGATGGATGAATTGCGTAATGAGATTGAAGGAAACCAAGTAACTGGTGCCTTGTGTATTAAATTTCCTTGGCCTTCGATGGCTCGAACCATTTGGGGCGATCATCAACGCTACAAAGAAACCTATTTTACCGCTTTTCCGGGTAAATATTTCACAGGTGATGGGGCTTTGCGCGATGAAGTAGGGTATTATCGAATTACCGGTAGAGTAGATGATGTTATTATTGTTTCCGGACATAATCTAGGAACAGCGCCTATTGAAGATGCCATCAACGAACACCCAGCTGTTGCAGAAAGTGCAATTGTAGGTTTCCCTCATGATATCAAAGGAAATGCGTTATACGGATTCATTATCTTAAAAGAAATTGGTGAAGGTCGTGATCGAAATAATTTGGCCAAAGAAATCAATCAATTGATTTCAGATCAAATTGGACCTATTGCAAAATTAGACAAAATTCAATTTGTAAGTGGTTTACCGAAGACACGTTCGGGTAAAATCATGCGTAGAATATTAAGAAAGATTGCTGAAGGAGACTTCTCTAATTTTGGAGACATTTCCACTTTATTAAATCCTGAAATAGTGGACGAAATTAAAGAAGGCAAGCTCTAGTTTTTTAGTTTTATTGGTTAAAAACTGCTTCAGAAATGGAGCAGTTTTTTTTATAATTTTTTATAGTTCCAAAAATAGTAGATCGAAATACTCATATAAGGCAACGTAGCGGCAAACATTTTACTGTTTTTAGTGAGTAGGCTGATAAACAAAAACAGGAGCATCAACAATCCCAAAAGAACAATACCTAATGTATTTATTTTTTTAGGGGATTTTGGAACGATTGCAGCAAATAAAAGTACCAATTGGGCCAATAACCCTAGTAAAATTATAGGATGAGTTACATTTTGAAGGAGCTGATTAGTTTTGGTAAAAATTGCATACTCTGCTTGAAAAACAAACATGGAATTGTGAGGAGGCCATTCCATATACCCAAACTGAAAGGCCAATAATAAAATGAGGTTTAGTATGCGTCTCATATTATAGATAAGGTATTAATAGGTTCTTCATTTGTAAATAGCCCTCCAAATTAGGATGCACACCATCTTTACCGAATTTTTCTTGTAAACCGTTTGCAGAATCAACCATCACAGTATAATAATCTACATAGTGTAAACCATTAGCTTCAGCATAATTTCGAATCATCGCATTTAAAGCAATTACTGAATCGGCTGGCTGTATCTTTGGATTCCAATAGAACCGATTGGAAGGTAGGAGGGAACACAGGATAACTTCAATATTATGCTGCATTGCTTTTATGACCATTATTTGAATGTTATTCAGAACAGCTTCTAAGGTAATCGGCCCTTTATTTTCTGCAATATCATTGATTCCTGCAAGTAGAACTACTTTCTTTGGAGCGTTAGTAATAACATCATTTTCAAACCGACGGACCATTTCTGTGGTAGTTTGTCCACTAATGCCGCTATTTATTAGAGCGTACGAAACAAAAAAATTAGGATCAAAATCGGACCAAAATTGCGTAATGGAATCTCCAAATAATACTGTATTTTGAAATTCTTTCATCCAAAATTTCCTTATTTAATTTTTAAAATGGTTTTCAATTTCAAAAACAACAACGCTATTAAAAATGAATCATCTGCTGCAGTAGTGCGTTCCATTACCGGAACTGCCATAGCTTTACACATGTCTTCAAGGGTATATTTTTTTTCAATAGTATCTTTATACTTGTTGTACATGATTTCGATATCTAAGGCTTCATTTTTTAAATGACCGCACTCCATTTTGGCCAAACTTGCATTCAACAAATCGATATCGCGATTGACTTTATACCCAATTAGGGTAGCGTTTCCAATATAATCTAGTATGCGTTCGATAGCCTCACGTTCGGTTGTTTTTTTTAATTTGCTTACCAAAACAAATTCGTTTTCATCCGAATCAAATTCTGTTTTTGAATACGAAACATACAATTCAATAGCATCTTTAATGGCAATTTTATCTGCTTCTATAGTGATCGCTGAAAAAGCCAAAATTACATCTTTCGATGAATTAAGACCACTCGATTCAATACTAATTGCCACGTATCGATTCGATTTTTCTTTGAATGTGGAAAGATATTTTTTCCAAAATTCAGGATAATTATTGGGATTAAGCCACTGTAGCATTGTCTTATGAGAATTGTGTTAATTGGTATTTGTCTTTGATTAGTTCGATGACATCATCTATTTGCATCAAACATTTTTTTAATTTTTCTTTATCCACTTTACTTAAAGTAGCCATTCTAATAAAGGATCCATCGGTATCATTTACAATACTTTCTTCAATTCTAAAATGCTGTAGTTGTAAATAGTTCTCGGCAAAATCAAGATATTTTTCAGCGTTTTTTGGATCACTAATGGCCAACTGTTTAAAACGAAGGTAGGTATTATTTACACCTTTTAAACCATAACTTAATGCAAACAAACGTGCTGCATCTATATAGACTTGTAATCCTTTTTGTTTTAAATCGAAATGATCTTTCTGTGATCCGTTTTCTTCGATAGCAATTTTCTTAAAAAAGGTCAATGCTTCCGGTAATTTCAATACTTTGTTTCCAAGAAAATCAAAAAACAACGTATTGCTTTTCATTTTTTGATAAATGTGACTTTCAAGTGCGTCTTTGATTTTGACTTCTCCAAATACAAATTCAAAATCGAAAAAAATCGAACTAAAATCGTTATCTTTTTTATTGGGTGAAACCATCCAATCTTGGTAAACAAGAGCAAATTCTGTCAATGATCTACACCATTTTACAGAATTAGCCATATGGTCGTTTGGACATAATTTATACCCTAGTTTCTCCAAATTACCTATGACCATTTTGGCCATTTGTACAAAATAATATTTGACATCTCGATGCTTATCGGCTGCAACATCTTCATAAATTAATAGACTATCTTGATCGCTCAAATAGAGTTGCTCTTTTCGACCTTGACTTCCCAAAGCCAACCAAACAAATCGAGCAGGAGGGGTGCCTAAATGATCGATTGCCATTTGAATGTTACGTTGAATGATGGAAAATAACAATTCGCTTGCGACTGCATTAATATGGAATATCGGAATATTTTTTGTGAACGAATTTTGAATGATATCTAAATACTTGGTATGAATATATTTTAACTCGTCTAAAGAATGAGCCGATTTAATTTCTTTGATTAATATTCCAGGGTTATTTGATTGCGAATTGATGACATCACGTTCTGAAACCACTCCAAGAATTGTCGCATTTTGGGTACCGTCTTCGGTAACACATAGATGTGAAGTATCGTTTTTTAACAATAGGAGTTGGGCTTCTGCAACTGAAATATCTTTATCAACAACTATAAAATTTGGATTCAATATTTTGGTGATACTTTCTTCAATTTGAAAGAGACCCGCTCCAATTTTTTTTGCCAAATCTCCATCAGTAACGAGACCAACAAGTCGATTGTTATAGGTAATTAAGGCATGTCCCGACTTGTCTGCAATCATTTTTAAAACCACATTTTTAATCGAAGTATTGGCATCAATTACGGTTGGATTTGTCGTGTATTGTAGATCTTGAAAATAAGAATAATTAGAATCAGACGCACTTGTATCAATTTCAGAAATCGATTTAAATTGTTGGTAATTCTCTTTTTTAGGTTTGGCTTGCGTAGCAAAATTTTCTAGAAAATAATCCAGTACCGCATTATATTTTGTCAAATAGGGTTTAAATACAGCAATAGGAATTGCATAGAGAATTGCATCTTCGTTGGCAATAGCATTTAAAACATAATTGTTTTTTGCAAAGAAGGGGCGCAATCCAAATAAATTCCCAGCATAACATTTCGAATGTAATATTTCTTCAGCATCTAATATTTTAGTTAAATGAACCACACCGCCATAAACGATATAAAAGGAATCGTGTAACGGATCATTTATTTTAAAAAGGGATTTTCCTTTTTGTAAAGTTATGATGTTACTTTCTAAAACAATTGATTTTAAATCATCTAATTCTATAAAATGAAACGGTTCATATTGTTTAAGAAAAGAGGCTATATTTTCGGCAACAGCATTTTGCATGGAATAGAGTATGTTTATTACTTAACAAATTTAGTAATTTTTATGACACTACAAATTCAAATTTTCTATTTTACATAATGTATATTATAATTCAATTAAAAAGTAATGACAATTCCTATAAAAGGCTTGTTTTATCCTTTTATAAAGTATATTTTTGCAGCACTATATTATACTACACTCATGGAAAACAAACAAGCCTTACAAATCTTAGAAAAACAATTGAAAGCCTTAGCGCAAAAAAAAATGGCCGTAACCGCATTAATTGATGATCTAAAAAAATTAAGAGAAATTTCTTTAGAATTAAGTAATCCTGTAGTCACAAAATCACTACGTTTAGCTTACGAACATTTAGAAGCTAATAATGATTTTTTAATTGGAATTCCTGTGGATGAACCTGTGGATGAAAATCAAGAAACCGACAACGATCAAAACACTTCGGCTATTGAAAGTCTTCAGTATTATCTATCCCTTTTTACCGATTTGAATAAGAAAAATAATATTTTAGATCTAAAGGAATATAATAATGCCTTTTTAGCATTTTAGTTTATTCTATTTTACATAATATTAAAAAGCTGCTTTTTAGTAGCTTTTTTTACATAATTATTTGCCAGCTAAATATTAAATCAATTATTTTTGAAATAAAAAATTATGATGTTACGTATATTCAAATTAACAGCTATACTAGAAGGTATTTCGTATATTCTTCTATTTGCCAATATGTTACTTGTAAAACCTACACATTTTGAGTTGTACAAACAATTATTATACCCTATTGGAATGAGCCATGGGGTATTATTTATTGGGTATATTGGTTTCGCAATTATTTTAAAAAAGGCTATGCAATGGAACGCTATGACCTTTTTAATCATTTTATTGGCTTCTTTGCTACCGTTTGGTACTTTCTATGTAGATAAAAAATACTTAAGTTAGGGAGAAATTTATAAAAATTTACGCATCCCTTCCGAAATGATTTCGGCATGATCAAATGCTAAAGAAGGCAAACTTGTAAGTGAATACCAGCCTATTTCTTGCGCATCATCCGACGCAGTGGCAACAACTTCGTTGGATACAATTCCAAAATAAGCCACACTTACCATATGCCCTCTTGGATCTCTTTTGGGGTTTCCAAAAGCCCCAATTTGTTTTAAATCAGCTACTTTAACCTGTGTTTCTTCCATTAATTCTCGAAGTGCTGCTTGTTGTAGGTCTTCATTTTCATCTACAAAACCACCGGGTAGTGCCCAACA
>JACCDK012169092.1_pt1 | contig 11626 bp, 9 predicted proteins | sample 7445871 | NCBI WGS metagenome assembly JACCDK01 (sample SAMN15323436, study PRJNA562643) | freshwater metagenome | isolation source: river surface water | place: USA:Blue River Watershed | collected 2017-08-15
GGCAGCCAACCAGGTGAGCGGGTAGGCGACAACCCACCAAACCTTCTTGGTAGCAATCTTGACCGCATCTTCAGAAAGCGCCCAGTCGATCAGAATGAAGATCGGTGCCCAAACGTGCAGAATCTCGTTCGGCAATACCGGCCAGTCGTAACCGTAATCTGGATCACCCGGCAGAACCTCGGTGCCACGCAGCAGGGCGTTGTAAACGATCGCTACGACAACCTCGTATGAAACCACCCAGAGTCGCACCTGCGAGAGGCGCAGGGTTTGTGGTCGCCCGCGAAGCGCACCAAGACCTGAAACCGTGAGCACGGTCGCCGAAATCAGCGCGGTCTGAATCGTGAAGTAAAAGAAGTATTCCTGCGGGCGAAATAGTCCGTTTGCGATGCGGTCGCTGATCTGCCAAAAGATGCTGCCAAAAATGGCGAGGGCGGTTGCAAGTCGAAGCACTGCAGCGAGCTGTCTAGGCATGATTTACCTTTGCGTCTTGGGTTCGCGTGAGCGTGGGCGTTCACGCGGTTTGGGCTAAGTTTATGGCGGTTAGCGGCGTTTGCCGCTGAGGTCGAGGGTGAACGTGTAAGCGAGCGAGAAGCCGAATCCAACCGCGGCGTAACAGGCGGTGAACCAGGTCACCGGAACCGGAATCAATAGCGTGAGCACCCCGAGTGCAAATGCGCTCGACTGCATGATGCGACCAGATAATCGAACGGATGCTTCGCCGCCGCGCCTGGCCACCGAGAACATGTTGCCAGCCAGTGCCACGAGGGTTATGCCAATCATTCGCATCGCCCAATCGAGGTCTGGCGTTGGGGTGAGCCCTAGTAGCTCGTTGAAAAGCGCGGGCGCTATCACAAGCAGCAGTGCGCTTGCGCCGAATACTAGGCTTCCGGCGGTGAGCACGGCGCGGGTTCGTTGAGTTGAAGTGGTCATCTGGGTTCCTATCTCAAGAAAAATGGGAGGGCACTTGCGCACCCTCCCACCTTCTCGACTAGTCGTTGATTAGTCCTTGAACTCGCTTGCGGCGAACTCTTTGCTGTCTTCTGCAGACTTGATGCGGGCGATCGAGTAAATGATCAGACCGAAGACACACTTAGCGGTGATGTCAGCGATGCTGTAACCGATCTCGCGAAGCATGAAGCCGTTACCATCTAGTTCACCGTTCATGCTGAAGATGAATGAGATTGGGTAGACACCCCATGATGCAAACAGTAGAACGCGAAGAGCGTTTACCTTCTTCTTTACTGCTTCTGATTGACGCTCGAGGCTCTTGCCAAGTTCGACCAGTAGCACCCACAGAATGTAGACGAAAGGAATGGTCGATAGCAGACCCCACACCGACGGGTGCAGGACGAGACCGAACACGTTGTCTAGGCGAGCATCGCCTGGGTAGCCAAGCGCGATCATCAGGGCAGCGGCAGGCACGAGGCGCTTCAGCAACGAAGACTGAACGGCGCGAGCTAGCGCGAGAACCGCAACCACTTCAACAAGAAGCAGTGGAACGGTTAGGAACCAGTCCACGTAGCGGTAACCAACGTTGTACTCAGCACCTTCGACGCGGTGGCCAACTGGACCATAAGCCTCGTTGAACGAGTCGAACATTCTGAAGTAGTGGTACGCAGCAATCGAGGTGACCGAAGCCGAAACCATGATTGCTGTTCTGTAGCGAGGTAGCACGCGGTCACGGGCGATCCAGAGGAACAGCGCGGTGAAAGTCATGCTGGCAATGCCCAAAGAGAGCATGTTGTAGATGGCCAGATACTGGCCTTCATTAAGGAATTCCATATTTGTCTAATACCTTTCATTGATCAATTACTACGGTGTAAGTCAATAAAGGCTCTGGCCGTGCACAAACTTATTTGCCGACCAGGACCGGCGTAAAGCGGCTTACATCATTAGAACAACTGTGAAAACACTGAGAGTTGTTTCAAAACGGTCATAACGTTTGCGTAACGTATTTTTCGCTTGTGCCCGCCGAATCGGCAATAGTGTTGAAAGGTGCCCATCTTAGTCACCGGTTTTGAACCCTTCGCCGGCTCAACTCTCAACCCATCGCAGCTGATTATCAAAGCGCTCGCCGCCGCAGACCTCGCCAAACAGCTCGTTTTAGAGGTGTTGCCAGTTGAATACGAGCAGGCCGCCGAGCGCCTAAAAGCGCTGATCACCGAACATCAGCCCCACACAGTTGTGTGCATCGGGCAGGCCGAGGGCAGAGCATCCATCTCTATTGAAACCCGCGCTCAGAACCTAGACAACGCTAGCCTCGCCGACAACTCGGGTGAGATTCGAACCAGCCATTCGATTTCGAGCGAAGGCGAAGCCGAACTGCCGAGCACATTGCCAGTGGATGCTCTGCTCGAGCAACTCGCAGCCGCGGGTATCTCGGCTGAGAGTTCGAACTCGGCTGGAACATTCGTTTGCAACCACATCTTTTATGTGATGCAGGAGTTGCTGGCCGATACCGGCGTGCGGTCGGGTTTCATTCATGTGCCGCTTGTGCCTGAGCAGTCAGCCGAGTTTTCTGGCAAACCGACCATGGAGCTAAAAACGCAGGTCGAGGCGTTCACAATTATCTTGAGCTATTTGGAGAGAGCATGACGAAGATCAGATTTGGCCTAGACACTTTTGGTGACATGAATGTCGACGACCAAGGCAGGCCGCAGAGCGCCGGTCAGGTCATTCGCGACATCGTCGAGCAGGCCGTCTATGCCGAGCAACTAGGGCTCGACGCCTTCACAATCGGCGAGCACCACCGCGATGATTTTGCCGTTTCGGCACCAGACACGATTTTGGCGGGTATCGCCACGCGCACCTCGCGCATCACTTTGGGCACCGGCGTCACGGTGCTCTCGAGCGAAGATCCGATTCGCGTTTACCAACGATTTGCAACCATCGACGCGCTGAGCAACGGCCGCGCAGAAATCACCGCGGGGCGAGGCTCGTTCACCGAGTCGTTCCCTCTATTCGGCTACCAACTGAGCGACTACGCGCAACTATTTGAAGAAAAGCTCGAGTTGCTCATGCAACTGCTTAAAGAAAAACCGGTTACCTGGTCGGGGTCGGTGAGACCGCCGCTAAACAATCAAGAGGTTTACCCCAAGACCGAGCGGGGCTCAATCGGAATTCGCGTTGGTGTTGGTGGCAGCCCCGAATCTGTAATGCGTGCGGCTCGCCTGGGCATTCCATTGGCGCTCGCAATCATCGGCGGAGACCCGGCCAGATTTGCGCCATTCTCAAAGCTCTATCGCATGGCTCTTGCCGAGCAGGGCAAACCCGAACTGCCGGTGTCGATTCACTCGCCAGGTCACATCGCCGAAACCGACGAGCAGGCTATCGAAGAAATGTGGCCCTGCTACCTCGCATCGTTCGGTCGAATCGGGCGCGAGCGTGGCTGGGGCGAGACGAGCAAAGACCACTTCGTGTCTGAGGTTCGCTACGGTTCGATGTATGTCGGCTCACCCGAGACGGTGGCTGCCAAGATCGTGCACGCGGTGACCTCGGTCGGAGCATCCCGATTCGATTTGAAATATGCCAACGGGCCCATGCCGAACTCGAAACTCATGAACACGATTCGCCTCTATGCCGAAGAGGTTGCGCCGAGGGTGCGCGCAGCGGTCGAAAAAGAATCGGACGCTTAGTCATGAAATACGGTCGCAAATTTAGAATCGTTGCGGGCCTCGGCCTAGTGCTGGCACTCATCGGGTTTTCAAGCTCGGCTAGTGCAGCCCTTGCTACCCCATCGGTCAGTTCGCCAGATGTGCTTGCCGTAGACACCACCGAAGTTCAGTTCAGTGTGGTTGCCAACGCACAGAGCCTCACCCCGGTTCTTTCGATTCAACTCGCGACCGACTATTCGTTTGCAACACTCGCAGTCGATCAAAAAGTGAATTGGGGTCAGACGCTCGACAACCAAGACCACGAGTTCAACGTTACGATTTCAAATCTCAGCCAAGACACCCTCTATTTTGTGCGTGCGGTTCTGGCCACCAATTTGGGCACTACCTACAGCGAGCTGGCGGCTTTTCGCACCCTGGCCCCAATAGGAATCGTTATTCAAGATGGGCAAACCTTCACGAAGTCTGCCGATGTCACCATCATGGCTAACCCGCCGGTCGAAGCGGTAGCGGTCGAGTTATCGAACTCGAATGACTTTGCCGCAGCCGTGAGTCAAGATCTCGGCGAACCCATTGCTTGGGTGCTTCCGATAAGTCAGTCAGGTCAAGAGGTCTCTGTCTACGCTCGCTACGAATTGGCAAACCAGACCTACTCGGCTGTGTTCACCGATTCGATTGGTTTCGACAACACGGCTCCGCAGCTCGGCGATCTGCTGGTTGAACGAATCGGCTCGACAATCGTCGTAACCATGACCGGCTCGGATGCTCACTCTGGGCTCGCTCGGGTGGAGTTTCGCTACGGTGGGCCATCGGTTTTTCGACCGTTCGCCAACAGCATTGACGTCGCCGGTTCATTGCTCCCAAATTTTGCTGCTAGCAAGCCAACCGAAAAGCTTCCGGTGCGCGTTTGGGACCGTGCGGGCAATTCTTCGGAATGGTACCTAGTTGCCCCTCGGCTTTATCCGCGGCCGAGCCTAGACAACTCGAGTTTTACCTCGAAAGTTCACACGCTGACTATCCGTGATTGGGGGCCCCAGGCATCGTTCGCATTCCAGTGGTTGAAGAATGGAAAAGAAGTCGTCGGCGCAACCAACGCCACCTACACGCACTCGAATGCCGATTTGGGCGCCAAACTTTCGGCGCGAATCGATGTGAGCAAGCGCGGGGTATTGATCAAGTCGGTAACCACGGGTACCGAACTCGTGCTGCAGGCGCCATCGATCACCAAGGGTGGCACGGTCTCTGGCAAAGCCAAGGTGGGTCAAACTCTCGCCATCGCCAAACCGACAACCGTTGCATACCCGGTTGCGAAGGTTAGCTATCGTTGGTGGCGCTGCGCCAAGCCCACTTCGTTGTCACCGTCGCTCAACCTGAAGTCGTTTGGTTGCTCGGTTATCGCTGGAGCCACGAAGAGCACATATAAGTTGTCGAGCGCGGATGCTTCAAAATACGTTGTGGGAAACACCGTGGCCACGGGAACTGCACCCTACGTCGCTCGTGTTTATGCCAAGTCGACCGCAAAGGTTGTTCGCTAGCTGCCGAGCAGCTCGGGCCTAGCGCTCTAGCAGTTCTTCGATAACCGCGGCCGCTGCGTTGTGACCACCGATTCCGCTGACCGCACCACCGCGCCTAGCCCCCGAGCCACAGAGCAAGATGTTTTCGTGCTCGGTTGCCACGCCCCAACGCTGAGCCGGGGTTTCGAGTGGCTCGGTGTCTTCGGCAAACGGCCACTTAAGTGGTTCGTGAAAAATGTTTCCGCCTGGTAGTCCCAGGGCATCCTCTAAATCTTTTGTCGTCTTCGTCTCGATGCAAAGTTCACCGTTTGCATCTCGCAAGATCAGCGATTCAATCGGCTCGGCGAGCACCGAGTTCAGCGAATCGATAACGGCCTGTTGAAGACGCTCGCGAAGTTCGTCATTGTCGAAGCGATCGGTCAGTCGGTGCGGCGTGTGTAGCGCGAACACGGTCAGTGTCTGAGCACCACTGGCGCGCAGCTCTTCGCCGAGAATCGAAGGGTCGGTTAGCGAGTGACAGTAAATTTCACAAGGGAGTGGCGACGGAATCTCTTTAGCTGCGGCCTCGTCGAACGCCGTCTGCAACTGCGACCAAGTCTCGTTGATGTGAAAGGTGCCACCGAAGGCGGCCTTGGGGTCAAGCTCGGTGTCTTTGAGTTTCGGAAGCCGGCTGAGCAGCAGGTTCACCTTGGCCTGTGCACCCTCGATCGGCTGGGCCGTGCGACCGGTGAGTTTGGCCAACTCGGCGGGTGCGGCATTCACGAGCACGCGTTTTGCCTGCACTCGGCCGGTCACCCCATCGCGAGTGAACTCAACCTGGCCATCTCTGCCAACCTGTGTGACTGTCGCACCCGACTGCAGGTGTGCGCCGAAACGTTCGGCTGCCTCGCGCATCGAGTTCGTCACGCTGCCCATGCCACCGACCGGAATGTTCCAGTCGCCGGTTCCGCCACCGATCACGTGATACAAAAAACATTTATTGGCCGCGAGTGAATCGTCAAGGTTCGGAGCGAAAGTGCCAATCAGGGCATCGGTCAAAACAACTCCGCGCACCAGGTCGCTTTCAAAACGCTCGGCAATGGTTTCGCCGATCGGGCGTTCGAACAACATTTGCCAGAGGTCGTCAGACTCGGATGCTGCGCCCAACGCCGCGCGAACATCCGCCCGCCTAGAAAGCGGCTTGGTCACCGTGTCGAACAGCACCTCGGCAGCCTTGGTGGTCTGGGCATAAAAGTCGGTCCAAGCCGCTTGGTCGGCGGCCGCGCCGATCGAACCGAACGAGTTTGCGGTAGCGGTCGCGTCGTGGTTATCGACCAGCAGCCCCTTGTTGGTGCCGGGTAGCGGCGTATACGAGGAGTAGCGACGCTCGGCCAGCGTGATGTCGAGCCCGAGGTCTTCGATGATTTGCTTCGGCAGCAGACTTACCAGATAGCTGTAGCGCGAAAGCTTTGCGGCGACTCCGTCGAAGGCCTGTGCAGAGACCGCGGCACCGCCAAAGGTATCGAGTCGCTCGAGAACCAGCGTGCTCAAGCCAGCTTTGGCACAGTAGGCGGCGGCGGTTAGGCCGTTGTGCCCACCTCCAACAATCACAACGTCGTATTCACTCTGCATTCGGTAATTGTGCCTCAAACCTTAGCGGTGTAGAACTCTAAGATTGAAATGAAAACAAGAACGGGGTAAACGTGCTTAATCTGGCTCGCAAACTAAAGCGCAGACTGCTCGGTGGCGATGCGGCGAAGCGAGCATCCACGCCCGATGTTTTCGTTGGTCTTGCCTCGATACCCGCCCGTGTCGACTCACTCAAACAGGTGATCGAGGGAATGCTGCCTCAGGTTAAGGGCATCGGCGTCTACCTAAATAACTACGAACAAGTGCCGGCATTTCTCAAGCACCCAAAGATTCAGATCGCTCGATCTCAAGACCACGGTGATGTTCGCGACAACGGCAAGTTCTTTTTTCTAGACAAAACCAACTGCGCCAAATACGCCACCATCGACGACGACATTGCCTACCCCAGCAACTACATCGAACGACTCTTGAGCTTTCAGCAGGCTCTGGGTGGCACTCACGCGGTGGGGGTGCACGCGGTTGCCTATGGCCGTCGCGTTGAAAAACTTCTCAAGGGTCGTTATCTCTGGCACTTCAAAGAAGAAAACAACTGCTTGCTACCCTGCAACATGGTCGGCACCGGCACTCTGCTTTTCGACCAGCGCTACTTCAAACTTGACTACAGCGAAATTGGCACTCCAGGAATGGCAGATGTCTGGTTCGCGGTAGCTGCCAAGAAGCGCGGCTTTACACTCTGGGTGGTTCCGCGCAAGCGCAACTGGCTGCACCCGATCGAACTTGACGAGGTTGAGCCAGAAGAATCAGAGGTAGCTGAAAATGCACCTAAAAACCTCTACACCGAAGGTCTTCGCGACGACTCGATTCAGGTAGACGCTCTGAACGCTGCCGGAATCTCTGGTTCGACGCACGAATTTTTAGAGGCAATCGTTCGCTCGCCAAGGGCCTCGCGAGAGTTCTCGCTTCTGCACGTGGCTGAGCTGCGAAAGGTTGCCGAGCGACACGAATACAAAATCCTCAAGCACCGTGAGGCCAGACTTTACGACTATGCCCTGGCTGTTCACAAACGTGAGGGTCTAAAGAATCTCGATGCCAGCCTGCTGAACGTTCTCGACGAATATTCCGAGTACCAAATGCGAGCTCTCAGTGGAGTGCTTCAGGATCGCGATTTCGCCTTTGTCAAAAAATACAAGGGCATTTTGAGAAGACTTGGCCGAGATGCACTGCCAAAGTTTGCCAAAGAAGACTGGCATGTTTTGGGTGTCAAAGAGATTGTTCGCCGTAACCCGACAGAAAACGTTTAGGTAGAACGTTGCCAACTCGCGTCTATATCTATGGCAGTTGCGTAACCCGAGACTCGGTTGACTGGTTTGCCGATTACGATTTTGAGTTGGTGGGCTACACCGCAAGATGCACCCTGCCGTCGGCCATGTCGCGACTCTCGCTAGAAGAGATTTCTTTCGACTACGACTCGGTAAAATCCAAATTCGAGCGCGAGATGCTGATTAGCGACATCACTGGAGCACTCATAAGTTCAATTCAATCAAGACAGCCAGATGTGGTCGTTTGGGACCTCTGCGATGAGAGAAATGGAGTCATCGAAATTGCACCCAACAAATTTTTATCTGGCAACAGCGCATACGACGATTTGACGCGACCTCCTGGATCAAGGTACTCATGGGGCACACCCGAGAACCAGCAAGTTTGGGTTGCTGCCTTTGAACGGTTTATGAACGAGCTGGGCGGCCAGCGCTTGGTCGTAAATGCCACGCCTTGGGCAAAGATCAACTCTTTCGGTGAAGAAGTGTCTGGCGGCGCCCGCAAAGCGCGCAACTTCAACAGCAATTCGGTGTTCTACCTCGACCACATTCGCGCTCACGGAGTTCCGGTCATTGAGCTTGACCAGACTGAGGTTGTCGCAAAGGTAGATCACAAGTGGGGCGAAGCACCATTTCACTACACCGATGAAACCTACGCGCGCTTCTTATCGAAACTACGCGCGCATTTGGCAAACTAGCCAGGCAACTCGCTTAGAGGCGAACCACACTGGTGCCGGTGGCAACACCGCGAGTGTCGAACAACACCTTGGTGCCGGCGGCAATCTTGTCGAGGTCGAATGCCTTGTGTGCCTGCAACAAAATCGCAACGTCAGCCTCTGCCAGTGATGCTTCAAGATCGCCTACGGTCTCGTGAACCGAACCGGCTGCCCGAAGGCTCGTTGCGTGTGGGTCAAAGAACGAAACTTCGGCTTGCTCGTCGAGCAGAATTTCAAAGATTTCGAGGCTCGGTGATTCGCGCAGGTCGGCTATGTCGGGCTTATAGGTCATGCCGAGCAAAAGCACCTTGGCGCCCTTGAGCGGCTTGCCCTGTTTGTTGAGCAACTCTTGCACTCGAGAGACAACGTAGTTTGGCATCGAACGGTTGATGTCCATAGCGGCTTCGATAAATCTGAAATCTGCACCCAGTTTGCGCTTTACCTCATAGCTCAGATAGGCCGGATCAACGGGGATGCAGTGACCGCCGACCCCTGGGCCCGGGTAGAACGCCTGAAAGCCATAGGGTTTCGACGAAGCCGCCTTGACGACCTCCCAGATGTCGATACCGAGCGAGTGGCAGTAGGTAGCCAACTCGTTGATTAGAGCGATGTTGACGTGACGGTAGGTGTTCTCGAGAAGTTTTGCGGTCTCGGCCTCTTTGGTTCCGGTGGTGCGAACAACTTTTTCAACGAACCGGTCGTAGAACTCGAATGCACGGTCGCCTGAAGCGGCACTTTCGCCGCCCACGATCTTCGGGGTATTGCGAATATTGAAGTGCTTGTTACCTGGGTCGATTCGCTCTGGCGAGAACGCCAAGTGATAAGACTCGTCTAGAACAAAGCCCTTTGCCTCGATTATTGGTTTCAGAAAGTTGCTGGTGGTTCCGGGGTAGGTGGTCGACTCGAGCACCACGAGTGCCCCCGACTTCATGTTGTCTGCAACGAGGTTTGAAGCCGATTCGACATAAGACATGTCAGGGCCGCCGGTGTCTGAGAGTGGTGTGGGCACACAGATGACGATGTTGTCGGCCTTGGCGATGTCGGCCGGGTTGGTGGTGGCTTTGTAACCGGCGGAAATCATGACGCTTAGGTCTTGATTGCTTATGTCGTCGATTCTTGACGTGCCCGAATTCAGTTCGGCAACCAGCTTTTCGTTGACGTCGAAGCCGAAGACTTCGTCGCCAATCTCTGTGAGGGCTTGCGCAAGTGGCAACCCCACGTAACCCTGACCCAATACCACCGTGATAGCCATTGGTTAAGGCTAGTGTAAATTTCTCGTGCAAAATGAGTACATAAGAACGTTTAGATTGGACTTGTCTGTGAATTCAAAAGTCGATGCATCGATTCAGCGTTCGTTCAGCACTCTTGAGAGCATCGAGCGTGGACTAGATCGAATTCACAAGTTAGACAGACAAACCTCAGATGCTCTCGCACGGGCGCACGCCGCGCTTAAGAACAGCCGCGGCCACCGCGTTCTCGGTGATGTAGAACGGGCACTTCGTCAGTGTCGCAAAGCCATTAGTGATAGCGAACTTCTTGAAGTGCGTGCGTCGCGCCTCGACTACAAGACGAGCCGCCTTGCCTTAGACCTTCAGGTTCAAAAGGCTGAGATTCCAGCCTCGCTTGCAGTTCTGCAGGAGCGCAATGCGGTTGCTACCCAGCGGGCAAAAAAGTACCCAGCTGCTCTTGCCCCAAGGCTCATAGACCTGCAACAGGCGCTCGCCGACGCAACCTGGTTCTACAAACTCGACCTAACCCTCAACCAACTTCGCGCGGGCTATGACACCATGGCCCTCTCAGAGCTAGCCAAATATGCTTACGGCCCGCTCACTCCGCCAAACCCTCGTCGCCGCGCGCTAAACGAGTTGCTCTCTTGGGGTCTAACTTCGGGGCTCGATTCGTTGGTGGCCCTCTCGAGCGCGCACCTTTCATCAATCACCGCGGTCGGCGACAAAGCCATTTCGAGCGACCGTGAACTTGTGTTGCGAATCGAGGGTTTGAGAAGTCGCGGTGAGTTTGTGCATCCTGATTTCTTCTTGCTGGTTTCTGAGGCTTCGAGGCGCAAGAATCAAGACGGGCTGTTGGCGGCCTCGAGCCTGATGTCGGTGGTGAAAATCGAAGGCCTCGATGACATCGCTACGCAACTGCAGATTGAATGGCTAAATGCTGCCCTCGCTCAGAACGACCTCGAGCCGGTGTTCTTGAACAAGGCCTATGCCCACAAGTCTTTACTCGATCAGGTTGACTGCCGAGTTGACGAAGAAGAATTCATCAACAACGGTGAATTGGTTTCGGTAATCGTTCCGCTCTTCAATGCCGAGCAATGGATCGAAACCGCCCTTCGCTCTCTGGCTGCTCAAACCTGGCGCAACCTCGAAGTGATCGTGGTCGACGACTGCAGCACCGACAATAGTTTGGTCGAAGCGCGAAAGTTTGCCGCGAAAGATGACCGGTTCAAAATCATCGCCTCAGACGTCAACCGCGGTGCCTATGGCTGCCGCAACCTCGGCATGGAGGTTGCCAAAGGCCACTTCATCACGGTGCACGATGCCGATGACTGGTCACACCCACGAAAGATTCAGTTGCAAATCGAGCACCTGAGAGCCAACCCGAGCACGGTTGCCAACCTTAGCCAGTGTGCCCGAATCGAAGAAGACCTGACCTTCTTCGCCCAGTTCGGTCGAGAAATTCTGCGCCAAAACTCATCGGCTCTACTGTTCGAAAAAGACACCGTGTTCTCAAAACTCGGCTACTGGGACGAAGTCAAATTCGGTGCCGACACCGAATACCACCACCGAATTCAGGCCACCTTCGGCGCCGACAGCGCGCCGATCGCTCGACTCGGGTTGCTCAGCCTCACCCGCTACCACTCGGCATCACTCACCGGTGGAGGCCAGAAC
>JACCDK010574416.1_pt1 | contig 11617 bp, 7 predicted proteins | sample 7445871 | NCBI WGS metagenome assembly JACCDK01 (sample SAMN15323436, study PRJNA562643) | freshwater metagenome | isolation source: river surface water | place: USA:Blue River Watershed | collected 2017-08-15
CCGTGCCCGGAGCGGCAGCCGGCTGCGCAGTCACCGATGCCGAAGTGCTCGACCAAGCAGTAGTGCCGAAGAAGTTCGACGTGCGCACTCTAAATACATATGCCTGACCACCCGTCAGACCGGTCAAGGCTGCTGTTCCCGACGTGTCGATAGAACTGGTGTAATTGGTCCAGGTGCTTCCGCCATTGGTTGAATACTGCACCTCGGCTGTGGTCAATGCCGACCCGCCATTTGAAGGTGGCGTCCACGTTAGTGTGACCACACCAGGTGAAGCAACCAGTGTTGGAGCCGAGGCAATAGCGGATGGCACCGATGCCGATACGAACTCCACCGATGTAGTCGATGGGCTGGATGTACCGATGCCGTTTACTGCTGAAACCCTGAACGAGTAACTCACGCCTGGTGTTAGGCCGGTTGTGTTAAAGGTTGTCGCGGTAGAGACTCCGTCAACGTAGGTCGAATAAGTTGCCCACCCATTGGTCGATCGATCAATTATGTAGTCACTAACTGCGCTTCCATTTCCCGAAGGTGCGGTCCACGTGAGTGTCACGGCATTACTGCCGTTACCTGTGACCGTTAAACCAGTTGGTTGATTTGGTACCGGATTCGGTGTGACAGAAGTTGAGCTTGTAGAGGAGGAACTGGTTCCTACTGAGTTGGTTGCTGAAACTCGGAAAACGTAATTAGTCCCGTTCGTCAAGCCTGTGACTGTTGCGCTAGTAGTTGCAATATTTGAAGCAAAGTTTGTCCAGGATGTTCCACCGTTTGCCGAATAATCCACCGAATAAGACGTGATTGACGAACCTCCGTTTGCTGGGGCAGCCCAACTGACGGTTGCCTGACCATTGCCAACAACTACGCTTGGTGCTGAAGGGGCAGCCGGAGCAGTTGGTGCAGTGGATGCAGCTACTCGAAGCACAGTTGTTGAATTGTGACGCGAATAAAAATCAGCTCCATTTGCAGAATCTGTCATTTGCCACATAAACGACTCAAATGAACCACCTCCACTCAACACAAATGACGAATATCTGGTGGCAATTCCAGTAGTTGCATCTACCTGAACAAAATATGAAGGGTTGTAACCGCCTAGGTCAATCGATGCAAATTTAAGTGTTGAACCTTGAATATTTGGTGAAGCAACACGACTAAAGCCGGTTGCAAAACTTGTTCCTGTAACAGCAGTTTGCGCAGTGGCAGCTCCTGTCGAACTAAAAGTCAAAATATTGGCGAAAACATTCGTGCCGTCCGTTGCGTGTTGCAGGGCGTATACAGTCCCGCTGTTTCTTGGTGGAACAACGAGCATTCCGGTAAGTCCATTCGTGACTTGCCCAGTCCAGGCTGACTGCTGTCTTGTAATTGTCCCGTTTGCTGTCACGCGTGTCACGACGTAGTCGGTTAGTGAGCTAATGGAGCTAGTATTTGGGCTCGAATCTGGCGCTGTGCTGCTCATGGCTGAAAAATACGTCAATGCGATTTCAGATCCGGTTGCTGCCGGGTTTACTGAAACACCATAATTAGCGATATATTTTTTGCTGGCGGCATCCATAAGATTCAGTGGACCAACCGGTCCACTGCCGAAGGCGGTATACGTTGCTGGAGTGCCAGGCGTAGTTCCACCGGAATAGTTCATCAGCCAACTAACCTCGCTGGTATCTCCGGCACCTACTGCATTCAAATAGATATAACATTTCAAACTAAGTAGCGGAGCATCGAATCCAGTATTTGGCACAAACTCTAGTTTTGACATTAAGTTGCTTGTGCCTGATCTTGCGGCTGTCACACTATTGGAACAAGTCGTGTCGTTGTTATTTGTGGTTGGTAAAGTCACCGTTGATAAATGACCAGCCGAAACTGTGCCTAGATGTAAATAGTTGAAATTTCCATGACTCCACGGATTTTCAAGCACTGCCCATTTTGTGCCATTTGCGTAGGTTGTAAAAAATAAATTGTCTCTTGCTGATGTAGCGTACTGAGCTGTAAATGTAAGCGAACCCGTTGTGTTGAATCGGGTGTCCATAGCACCATTGTTGAACGCCTGAATTACAACTTGTGTAGAGCCAGCAATCGGCGCAGTAACTTCGTACATCCCGCCTAAAGGATTGGCATAGCTCACTCGTTGGGATGTGTTGTTCGAAGGCAATAACTGACCGGAAACCGGCGTTGTAAAGGTGTTGCTTGTAGCTCCTGAATTTATGGAAACTCCACTAGCAATTGCAGGTAGGCCAGCGGTGAATACGCTTGAAAATACAAGGGCAACAAGCGTCAATGACCCCCAAAATTTATTTTTCATAACCTATAGAAAATACCAGCAAAACCATTTTGCCCGAGGGCCAGGTATCGGTTACCTACCTATTTGTGGCTTAGCCTTTAGTAATGCGTATTGCCACTTGGAACGTCAACTCAATTCGAATGAGAGCCGGACGAGTAGTCGATTGGTTGGAACGTTCGCAGACAGATGTATTGGCGATGCAGGAAATTAAGTGCAAGCCAGATCAGTTTCCATATGAGCCATTTGAAAAAGCTGGTTACCAAATAACTCTGCACGGACTAAATCAGTGGAATGGTGTCGCCTTTGCACATCGCATTCCAGCTGAGGACGTGCAAATTGGTTTTTCTGGAATGCCTGGTTTTGGCAAAGACCTCGCAGAAGAGGCGCGTGCCATTGGTGCAACTTTCGATGGTGTTCGACTCTGGAGTCTTTATGTGCCAAATGGACGAACGCAGGATGATCCGCACTACAGCTACAAACTCGAATGGCTCGATGCGTTGGCGCAAAATGTTGCCGAGTGGCAAGAGCATGAGGGCGATGTTCCTCTAGCGCTGATGGGTGACTTTAACATTGCTCCGCTGGATACCGATGTTTGGGATATCGATTTCTTTGCTGGAGCAACTCACGTTTCGGCTCCGGAGCGTCAGGCCTTTGAAGCATTCGAACAAATCGGTTTGACCGATGTGGTGCGTCCGCTTGTGCCAGAGGGTTACACCTACTGGGATTACCAGCAACTGCGTTTTCCAAAAAATGAGGGCATGCGCATCGACTTTATTCTTGGCAATGAGCCGTTTGCCGAGCAGGTAACCAAGGCGGTTATCGATCACAACGAACGCAAGGGCGAGGGACCGAGCGACCACGTTCCAGTGGTGGTCGATCTAGATTAGGCGTGCTTGGCGGCCAGCCAGCGCTTGCGTTCTGATTCAGGCAGCTTTTCGATGGCATATCTGAGGGCGGTTCTGGGCATGGTGGCCGCGTAATCACTGAGGAATTGGCGCAGCACTGAGACATCTCGCTTGCCCACCTCGCGCAGCATCCAGCCAACCGCCTTGTGAATAAGGTCATGCTCGTCGTCGATTAACTTGTCCGCGATTTCGAGCGTCGGTTGGAATTGGCCAATTCGGATGAAAGAACCGGCAAAGATCATTGCGGTTCTGCGCTCCCAAAGCACGTTTGACTTGGCGAGCTGATTAAGCAATTTTTTGTAATTCGATTGATCATGTAAATAAGTTCCAAAGCGGAATCCCACGACATCAACTAAATCCCAGTTATTTACGTAGCCGGCGTAGAGCCAGGACATCCAAACATCAAAATAGATTTTGCGATCTTTTTGTAATTTCGCTTTTTCAAAATAGTTGAGCAAAATCAGTTGAGCGACAAAACGCTCTTGATGAATTCTTGATTTGGCCAATTTTTGTAATTCGTCAATTGGCATCGCCAGAAATTGTTTGGCAACGCTTCTTGACTGCGGCACAGTGACGCCGATAAACACATCGCCTTCACCATATTCACCTGGTCCGGTTTTGAAGAATCTTTCGAGATCAACTGCACGGCGTGGAACGGCTAATGCCGCCAGCGCTTTTTTGGCGTTGGCGGCATTAGCAATAACTTTTTCCAAGTTTTTTGTTATTCCACGGCTCCGATGACAATCAAGCTGTCGCCTTCAACCGGCTTGAACTTGGTGGTCTTCACCGGGTTTAACTTAACACCGGTAGCTGCATCGTTCTTGGCATCTGCCGCAACGCGGTAACCAATTACAGATTCGCCGTGTGAACGGCCAATCGCAACTAATTCTGCGTACTCGATTTCTTTTCCGAGTGCTACGTAGTGATCCACTGGCTTCACGTTTAGTGCAGCACCTTGAGCATCGAATAGGTCATCGAACACTGCTGCAAGCTCAGGGTTTTCTGACACCTGAGCAATAAGTAGCGCAGCCAAGTTGTCGCTAACCACAAGGTCATCAACGGCAGCTACTCGAGCAAGCTCGGTCTTGCTGCCGTCAAGAATTTCAGCAACCAAACGAGTTGGCTCAACGCCGTTACCCTTGGCATCAAACAACTGGTTCATCTGAAGCATGGTTAGAAGTGTCTGAGCATCTGCTTCACTCTGAGTGATTGCCTCGCGATAACCGAGCACGATTACCTCGTTGTACTTCTTTGCAGAAGCGGCAGCAATTAGCTCATCGATGTCGCCTTTTACCTCAGAGCTGGTCACCTTTACATTGGTTCCAAAGCGCAGGTTCTTCAGGTCGTCGGCCTTCACAAACTTCTTCTGTGCCACGATGTGAACGGTTGAGCCCTTCGGCAAGAACTGGGACAGTTCCTTCACGATCGAACGACCCATCTGTGACCAACCGATAACCAATAGGTGCTCTGGCTTGCGGGTAATGGCCTTCTTCGCGGTGTACTTCTTGTTAGCGATGTCCTCGCGAACGCCGGTGTAAACAACTTTGTCGTCGTCTTCGGCGATGGCAATCACCTTGGTGTTTGCAGTTAGCTTGGTGGACATCTTTGGGTTGACCTTGGTGTTGCCCTTGTCGTCAACCAAACCGATAACCGATGCACTGTTGAAAGCTAGCACTGCATCCGCGTAAGTTTTGCCAGCAAGAGCTGGAACATTTGCGAAGTAGATTTCGTCGCCATCGAAGTCGAGCAAATCAAGAGTTACTGCAGCAAGTCCCGGCTGACGCGAAGCCTGCGCCGTAACGCGCGCAATCACGTCGTGTGAACGCACTGAAATAACCTGACCCTTGGTTGCGGTCTCCAAAGCTTCTGCGGTATTTGCATCGTCAACCTCAGCAATGATTTTTAGATTTGCATTCGAGTTGACCGACTTAACTGCAAGTACGGTTGAAACGATAGTTGCATCGCCGGCATCGTCTGAGTCAAGAATGATGATGGACTTCGCTGCTGAAACGTTCGCACGCTTCAAATCTGCAGGCTGGTCTGGTTCGCCGGTGCGAGTAAGCACCTTCAGCTTGCCAAGATCAGGTGCGTGAGTTTCGATTTCTTCTTCCATGAAGTCACGTGACTGCTTTGAGAAAATAACAACCTTGGCGCCGCGCACGTTTTCGTTGGCGCTAGCAAGTTCCTTCAAAATTGGGAACACGCGGTTTGACCAACCAAGAATAAGAGTGTGATTGCTGTCGATAACCGGGCTCTTACCCTTGCGCAGTGAAGCGAACGCACGAGCAATCGCGTTGACCACGAAACCGGTAACGCTGGCTGAAACGGTGATGGTGACAATCCAGATGAGCACACCAACGATGCGGTCTGCCCAGGTTGGCTCGGTGCCGCGTCCTAAGAATCCGGCAAACTGACCCCAGAAGGTTTCAAAGTTTGCTGGAGCAAGTGGATCGCCGGCGTAGAGCACTGGCACTGAATAAAGTGCGTAGCGAATCAACACAATAAGAATTGAGAACACCGCGAGCGCGACGAACATCCACGCAACGAATGCGCCACTCTTTGCGATTGAGTTATCGAAGTTGTAGCGCAGTCGAGTCCAGACGCTTACCTTGTTTGCTTTTGGTGCGTCAGGTTCCCCCTGGGCTCCCTGGCCGTATGAACGGTTAGAAGTATTTTCAGACATGCTCCAAAGTTTAGAGCAGGTTGTCATCCCCAGGTTCAACGATCAACTTGACTCCATCGGCTGCCACATCAACCTTCACCAACGACCCGTCGTGAATCGAACCGGCTAACAACAGGTTCGCCAACTGGTCATCAATCTGCTGTTGCATTAGGCGACGAAGCGGACGAGCTCCATAAATTGGGTCGAAGCCGTGGTCCGCCAACCAGGCGCGGGCACCAGGTGTCACTGCCAACTGCAAGCGACGCTCGGCCAAACGTTCGGTAAGTCGATCAATATTGAGTTCCACAATCTGACCGAGTTCTGAGCGATCGAGTGAACCAAAAATAACTATGTCATCCAAGCGGTTTAGGAACTCCGGCTTGAAGTGTCCGCGAACCATCGCCAGCACTCCCTCGCGCTTCTGGGCATCGTCCAATTCTTGGTCGATCAAGAACTGAGAACCCAGGTTCGAAGTCATAATCAAAATCACATTGCGGAAATCAACCGTGCGACCCTGGCCATCGGTCAAACGACCGTCATCCAGCACCTGCAGCAGCACATCGAATACCTCAGGGTGTGCCTTCTCAACCTCATCGAGTAAGACGACCGAATAAGGACGACGACGAACGGCTTCGGTTAGCTGGCCGCCTTCCTCATAGCCGATGTAACCCGGAGGGGCACCGAGCAAGCGGCTCACGCTGTGCTTCTCGCCGTATTCGCTCATGTCGATGCGAACCATGGCCTTCTCGTCGTTGAATAAGAAGTCGGCAAGGCTCTTGGCCAGCTCTGTCTTACCAACGCCGGTTGGGCCAAGGAATAGGAACGAACCAGTAGGTCGGTTCGGGTCGCTGATGCCTGCTTTGGTGCGGCGTACCGCATCGCTGACCACCTTGACCGCCTGCTTCTGTCCGATCAGACGCTTGCCAAGCTCGTTTTCGAGGTTGAGCAGTTTTTGTGATTCGCCGGCAAGTAGACGTCCAGTTGGGATGCCGGTCCAGGCGCTCACCACGGCCGCGATGTCGTCTTCACCAACCTGATCATTCACCATGCGATCGACATCTTTTACTTCTGCAGACTCTGCTTCGGCAAGTTGTTTTTCTAACGCAGGAATTTCACCGTACAAAAGCTTTGAGGCCTTTTCCAAGTTCGCTTCACGTTGTGCACGATCCGCTTCAATGCGAAGTGCATCGATCTTGGTTTTCAAATCACCAATCTTGTTAAGTTCTGCACGTTCTTGTTCCCAACGAGCAGCAAGTTTTTGTAATTCTTCACTCTTGGTTTGCAAGTCTTCGCGAAGTTTTTCTAAACGCTCTTTCGATGCATCATCTTTTTCCTTTGCGAGAGCGACCTCTTCAAGTTTGAGTCGATCAACTTGGCGACGCAATTCGTCAATCTCAACAGGCGCAGAGTCAATTTCCATACGCGAGCGCGAAGCTGCTTCATCGATTATGTCAATCGCTTTATCTGGAAGTTGACGACCGGTGATGTAACGGTTAGAAAGTGTTGCGGCGGCAACCAATGCGTTGTCAGCAATTGCAACCTTGTGGTGTGCTTCGTATCGTTCTTTGAGGCCACGCAAGATTGCAATCGTGTCAACTACCGAAGGCTCTCCAACAAACACCTGCTGGAAGCGACGCTCGAGTGCCGGGTCTCGTTCGATGCGTTCGCGATATTCATCCAAGGTAGTTGCACCAATTAGTCGAAGTTCACCGCGAGCAAGCATCGGCTTCAACATGTTTGATGCATCCATCGACCCATCGGCAGCACCGGCACCAACCAGCGTGTGCAACTCATCGATAAAGGTGATTACTTCACCCTCGCGAGCATTAATCTCGGCAAGTACTGCCTTTAGGCGCTCTTCAAATTCTCCGCGAAACTTAGCTCCTGCCACCATGGCGGCTAGGTCAAGACTGATTAGCTGCTTGCCCTTCAGGCTCTCCGGCACGTCGCCGGCCACGATGCGTTGGGCAAGGCCTTCAACCACGGCTGTCTTGCCAACGCCTGGCTCACCAATGAGCACCGGGTTGTTCTTGGTGCGACGGGATAGCACCTGCGAGACGCGGCGGATTTCCGCATCGCGTCCAATCACCGGGTCAAGCTTTCCAGCCTTCGCCACATCGGTGAGGTTAATTCCAAACTGCTCTAAGGCAGATTTCTGTTCTTGTTCATTCATTTTTGTTACTCCTTAGCGGGGCTACCGCTTACGCCACAAAACAACCGAAGTTTCTTTTGTTGGTCGTTTGCCGCGAGCTATGCTCACGACTCCCTGGTCACCAGCTGCAAAGACTCTCGCACCAGGGCGATTCATCATTTCGTTGGCCAAGGCCTGTTCCAAATCACGCACTCGTTTTGCAAGTTCCGCCGCGTGATTTTCCAATTCAAGAATTCTGCGAATGCCTTCGAGGCTTACGCCTTCTGCGCTCAAGCGAGCGATCTCACGAAGTTGCGCAACGTTACGCATTGTGTATCGACGCGATTTTCCACCAGTGCGAGTTGGCACCACCAAACCCATGCGATCGTATTGACGCAAAGTTTGCGGATGCATAATCGCAAGTTCGGCGGCAACCGAAATTACGAACATTGGTGTGTTCTCGTCGAATTGCTCCATTGCAATCTCCTAGAGGAGTCCGGCCTTCAACAGAAGTTCAGCACGCGGATCTTCATCAGGAAGCAATCCATCAAATTCCTCGAGTGCCTTCTTAGCTTTGTCACTCACGTGACTTGGCACTGCAATTTCTACAGTTGCCAACAAGTCGCCTTCGTGTTTTGCAGAAACCACTCCGCGACCTTTAACTCTCAAGACACGTCCGTTCGGAGTGCCAGGCGCAACTTTCAACTTCACCGGTTCGCCGCCGAGAGTTGGCACCAAAATTGTGGCTCCCAAAACAGCCTCGGCATAAGTCACTGGAACAGAAACACGAATGTTATTTCCGTCGCGACTGAAAATCGGATGCGGCTTGATAGTGCAGGTGATGATTAGGTCACCAGCCTCGCCGCCATTCGGCGATGCCTGACCCTTACCTCGCAGCTTGATCTTCTGACCGTCGTTGACTCCAGCCGGGATGTTGACCGAGACATCTTTACCGCCCAGATTCACCTTTATAGCGGTGCCCTTGACACCATCGATGAAGTTCAGCGTGGTGGTCATAGTTAGGTCAGACCCGCGCTGCGGACCAAAGCCGCCGAAGCCGCCTCGACCACCTCCGCCGAACAGATTCGAGAAGACATCCTCGAACCCGCCGGCACCACCCGGGAATCCGCCAGGGAAGCCCTGTCCGCCAGCGCCGCCGGTAAAGCGAGCACCGCCGCCCATGGCTCGAACCTGGTCGTATTCTCTGCGCTGGGCAGGGTCAGAAAGGACGCTGTATGCCTCGCTGATTTCCTTAAACTTGGCCTCAGCCTTGGTATCACCCGGGTTTGAATCCGGGTGATACTGGCGGGCAAGTTTTCGGTAAACCTTTTTTAGCTCGGCATCAGAAACGTCTTTAGCCACGCCAAGGATCTTGTAAAAATCCTTGTCGAACCAATCCTGACTTGCCATCTTTTTTGATTAACCCTCAGCTGGAATAAAAACTGCAACCATCGCCGGACGGAGAAGTTTGTCGCCGAGCATAAAGCCAGGCTCAACTACATCTGCAATCACAGTTTCGGTTACTTCATTGTTTGGAGTCTGAACCAGAGCGTTGTGAATCTCTGGATCAAACTTGTCGCCCTTCGCCGCGAATGACTTGAGACCAAATTTGTCTCCAGCATTTCGCAACTTAGTTACGACAGCGGCAAACGGTGAACCCTCAAGGTCACCGTGTGCCTCCGCACGTGCAAGATCATCAAGCGCCGGAAGAAATGCGCGAATGACTTCTGCCACCGCATTGTTTCGCGCAACATCTCTATCCCGCTCCACGCGATTTTTGTAGTTCACGAACTCCGCTTGTAGCCGCTGCAGGTCTTGCAGGAGAACTAACTCAGCATCGACAGTTGATGATTCGGATTCGCCTTCGGTAGATGAAGACTCTTCTGAAAGAAATTGCGAAGCATCATGAATTTCAGAAGTTTCTTCATCACCGGTTGGTGATGTTGATTCTTCGTTCATTACTTGTTTTCCTCATCATCGACTACCTCAGCGTCTACAACGTCTTCAGCTGGTGAACCAGCTTCAGGAGCACCATCTTCAGGCTGCTGCTTGTAGATCTCTTCGCCAAGCTTCTGCTGTGACTGCATCAACTTCTCGAAAGCAGTCTTCACTGCATCGATGTCTTCGCCAGTCAGCGCGGTCTTCAGCGCGTCGACGTCAGCCTGAACTTCGGTCTTCACTGCTTCAGGTAGCTTGTCGTCGTTGTCCTTGATTAGCTTCTCAGTCTGGTAAACCAACTGCTCAGCGTTGTTGCGAGTCTCTTGCTCTTCACGACGCTTCTTGTCTTCGGCTGCGTGCTCTTCGGCTTCCTTCACCATGCGCTCGATGTCTTCCTTTGGAAGAGATGAGCCACCGGTGATGGTCATCGACTGTTCCTTGCCGGTGCCCTTGTCCTTAGCGGATACGTGGACGATACCGTTAGCGTCGATGTCGAAGGTCACTTCAACCTGTGGCACTCCGCGTGGTGCTGGAGCAATTCCGGTTAGCTCGAAGTTTCCGAGTGACTTGTTGTCCTTGGTGAACTCACGCTCACCCTGGAAAACCTGAATCGAAACCGATGGCTGATTGTCAGCTGCGGTTGTGAAAGTTTCAGAGCGCTTTGTCGGGATCGCAGTGTTGCGCTCGATCAACTTGGTCATGATTCCACCCATGGTTTCGATACCGAGTGATAGTGGAGTTACGTCGATAAGTAGAACGTCTTTACGCTCACCCTTCAACACACCAGCCTGAAGTGATGCACCAACTGCAACAACCTCATCTGGGTTAACGCCCTTGTTCGGTTCCTTACCGCCGGTAAGTGACTTAACCAATTCGCTTACTGCAGGCATGCGAGTTGATCCACCAACAAGCACAACGTGTGCAATGTCGGCAACCTTAACTCCAGCTTCAGCGATTACATCGTTGAATGGCTTCTTGGTGCGGTCTAGCAAATCAGAAGTCATCTGCTCGAACTGTGCGCGAGTTAGAGTTTCGTCCAAGTTTGCAGGACCGTTTTCGGTTAGCGAAAGATATGGCAACTGAATGTTTGCACTCATCGACTGAGACAATTCTTTCTTTGCTTGCTCTGCTGCTTCCTTCAAACGCTGAAGTGCAATCTTGTCTTTCGAAACGTCGACGCCAGTGGTCTCCTTGAACTTCTTAACCAAGTGCTCAACGATGCGTGAATCCCAGTCGTCTCCACCGAGACGGTTGTCACCTGAGGTTGCACGAACCTGGATGGTTGAGAAGCCTTCGTCCTTGCCGACTTCGAGTAGAGAAACGTCGAAGGTTCCTCCACCGAGGTCGAACACCAAGATGAGTTCGTCTTCTTTACCCTTGTCCAAACCGTAGGCAAGTGCGGCTGCGGTTGGCTCGTTGATAATACGTAGAACGTTAAGTCCGGCGATCTCACCGGCATCCTTGGTGGCCTGACGCTCTGCGTCGTTGAAGTAAGCCGGAACGGTGATTACCGCGTCGGTTACTGCCTCACCCAAATAGGTCTCTGCGTCGCGCTTTAGCTTGGCCAAGATTCGGGCTGAAATCTCCTGAGGGGTGTAATTCTTGTCGTCGACCTTGAAGGTCCAGTCGGTGCCCATGTGACGCTTGACCGACGCGATGGTGCGGTCAACGTTGGTGACGGCCTGGCGCTTTGCGGTCTCGCCGACTAGCAC